>QFCE01000505.1_pt1 | contig 149245 bp, 145 predicted proteins | sample 5346091 | NCBI WGS metagenome assembly QFCE01 (sample SAMN09062252, study PRJNA434731) | Human gut metagenome, whole genome shotgun sequencing project. | isolation source: stool timepoint A chromium assembly | host: Homo sapiens | collected 2015
CCATTCCCGTAGTGGAGTGGCTCGTGCATAGCCTGTCCCGCTGGTGGCGCGATCGCAAGCGCCGCAAGGGTGACGCGGAAAACGCGCCCATCGACGTGGACGCGCAGTAAAGAACCGGGTCGCATCTTGCGGCCCGGTTCTTTACTGCGACGAGGTGGCACCCGTGCGGCTCTTCGTCGCTTTTCCGTTTCGTTGAGGTCTGCCGTGCAGATGGCGTACAATGGGCGCAGGGGGTCATCGATCGCCGAGGGGAGCGCGCTCGTCATGGTCAGTTCGTATATCGCGTGGTATCTGTTTCTTGCGGGTGCGGGAGGGGGTGCATTTCTGCTCGGTTCGTTCGTGGACTTTGCACTGCGCGTCAGCAATCGATCGTGGCTGCGCGGCGCCAGCGCGGTGACGGATGCGGGTTTGCTGGCTGGCCCGGTACTCGTCGCGCTCGGAACGGTGTTTCTCGCGCTCGATTTAGGGGCTCCCGATCAGGCTTTCCGATTGTTCCTTACCCCGTCCGGCAGTCTGCTTTCAGCGGGGGCGTGGGCACTTGCGTTGTTCTGCGCGACGGCGTTCGCGGCGTTTTTAATGGGGTTCTCGGATGATGGACCGGGTTTGCGCGTTGCCGAAACCGTGGTCAGTGTCTTCGCCGCTTTGCTGGCTCTGTTCGTGGTGCTGTATGCCGGCGTGTTTCTCTCGCTCTATCCGGCCGTGCCGTTTCTCAACTCACCGCTTGTGCCGATCGTGTTCGTCGCGTCGGCGTTGGCAACCGGAGCTGCCGTGCTGACGATCATAGGCTTCTTCAGGTTTTCGCGCGATGAAACGATCGGGGGTTTCGCTAGTCTGCTTCGGCTCGATGCGGTTCTCGTTGCGATCGAGGCTATCGCCATTGCGGCGTTCATCATCGTTTCGCTCATGGGCGACGAAGCTGCCGCTCATTCGGCTGCTGAGTTGCTATCGGGACATTCTGCAATGCTGTTTTGGTTGGGTGTCGTGCTGGCGGGGATCGTGGTGCCGCTATCGGTGGATGTCGAATGCCTGCGCTCGCCCAACCCTTCACTGTTCGTCGTGGGGGCTGCGAGCACGCTGCTCGGAGGCATCTGCCTGCGGTTCTCCCTTCTCGTGGCCGCCGAGCGCTTCTGTCTCGTCGACATGAGTCTGCTATCGTTCTGGATGTAGCCAGTCTGTCATTGCGATATGTGATACTATGACAATCACTATGATTGAGAAGACTATCGAAAGAGAAGTAGCGTTCGACGCCATGGGTTCGTTCCAAGTGGACGAAAGAAGCGGCGTCCCTCTGTGGATTCAGATTCGCAAGCGGCTCGTGTTCCTCATCACTTCAGGAAAGTACGAACGTGGCGAGCGCCTCCCTTCCGTACGCGAGCTTTCCGTTCAATTGGGTGTGAACTACAACACCATCAACAAAGTGTATCAGGATCTCGAGCGTGACGGCTACATCTTCACGAAGCGCGGACGTGGCACGTATGTGTCTGACCTCAAGGATGTCGATCTGTCGGCTGTCGGCCAAGACGTCGAGGCGCTTGCAATCGATTTCGTCCAGCAGGCTCTTGCTAAGGGTTTGACATCCGAGGATATCCATGACCTGGTGAGCGAACAGATATTGCTGTTAGGGGGCGGAGCCTAGGGGCGCGGGCCAAGGGGTTGGGGCAACGGGGGAGCCATCATGCGAAGCAAATCGAAGCGAAACGAAGAAAAGCGCGTGGAGTCGGCCGTTCGGCCGAAAGGTATGGTTGCGCCCGTCGGGCGGAAAACCTCGCGCAACAGCGTATACATTTTTGCGGCATCGGTATTCCTTATCGTTGCGGGTGCCATTCTCGCTGCGCTTTGGAGCATGCTTACCTCGACGGTGGTTATCGTCGCGGTGATGGCTGGCGCGGTGGCCGCGTTCAGCATTCGTATTGCGCCGCAGTGGGAGCGTGTCGTGGTGCTGCGTTTAGGCAACTTCAACCGCATTGCTGGCCCTGGGCTTTATTTCGTCGTTCCCGTGGTAGAACATGCTACTGCGCACATTGACCAGCGCATGATCACCACGCCGTTCACGGCGGAGGAGGCGTTGACCGCCGACCTTGTGCCGCTCGATATCGATGCCGTGCTGTTCTGGATGGTGTGGAATCCCAAAGACGCCTGCGTCGAGGTAGAGGACTACGCGTCGGCCATTTGGTGGGCCGCGCAAACAGCGCTGCGTGATGCGGTGGGGCGCATCAATCTGGCCGAAGTTGCCACGCGGCGAGAGCAGCTGGACGGTGAGATCAAGGATATCCTCGACGAAAAGACGCGTTCGTGGGGCATCTCGGTCGTATCGGTGGAGATCCGCGACATCGCTATTCCCAAAGAGCTGCAGGATGCCATGTCCAAGGAAGCGCAGGCGGAGCGCGAGCGCAACGCGCGACTCTTGCTCGCAGAAATCGAAAAAGACATCTCCGAGATGTTTGTCGATGCGGCGGCTGTCTACGATCGCAACGACAAGGCGTTCCAACTTCGCACGATGAACCTCATCTATGAGAGCGTCAAAGAGAAGGGCGGTCTCGTCATTGCCCCGAGCGCGTTCGGCGAAGCGTTCAACAATATCGACAGCTTCTTGAAGTAGGGCGAAACTAGCGCAGATGTTTCATGAAGCATCTGCTTCGAATCGCGTACGCTGCCTGGACCGTCGCTTGGTCCAGCATTTCCATGGCCGATGCGCGCAGGCAGCGGGGCTACGCACACTCTTCTTCATGCTCAAGATAGGATAATTAAAGTGATTGACTGTCATAGAACTATAGAGTACCTTGACAGCAGACACTAAGCGGTGTCGGAGGGGACAGCCGCTGAAGTTGCGGGTGCCCTCGTAGACGAGCTGAAGGGGGTAGCACCATGAGCGAGAACGGCATGGGAATCAGCCGAAGGGGTTTTGTGGCGGGCGCGGGGGCGACTGCGCTCGGCGTAGGGCTAGCGGGCGGTATCGTCGGTTGCGCGCCAGGCACCGAAAAGGAGTCCGAGCATACGGCGGGGGTCGAGAAAACGGCCTACGATCCGAAAGCGGGCGAGTGGATCCCCACTACCTGCAACATGTGCTTCAACAACTGCTCCATTAAAGCGCATGTCATCGACGGCGTTGTGGTAGAACTGACGGGCAATCCCGACAGTTCCATCGGCCGCGGGCATATATGCGGCAAGGGCGCGTCGGGCATCATGCAACTCTACGATCCCAACCGCATCACCAAGCCTCTGAAGCGCACGAATCCCAAGAAGGGCTTCGACGAGGATCCGGGTTGGGAGGAGATCAGCTGGGACGAGGCCTACGGGTTGGTGGACGAGCGCATGAAGGCGGCTATCGAGCGCAGCGGTCCGCACGCCGTCACCGGCATGTCCATGGTGGCTAGCCAGATCGGCTCTCTGGTGCGCCATACGGCACTCGGCGTGATCTACGGCAACGCCGAAGGCAGCTGCTCCGATATCTGCGGAGCCGGGGTCCATCAGATAGAATACCTGTTCACGGGGACGGGCAATGCGCGTCCCGACTATGTCAACTGCAACTACGTCGTCCAGTTCGGCACCAATGCGGGCACGGCTACCCGTCATGGATACAACATGACCGTCGAGCCTTTCGCTGAGCGTCGCAAGAACGGTTTGCGCCACGTGGTGTTCGATCCGCATATGGGCGCTGCGGGAGAGAAAGCCGATCTCTGGGTGCCTATTCGCCCCGGCACCGATGCCGCTGCGGCGCTTGCCATCGCGTACGTGCTCGTTCACGAGGAAAACCTCATCGACATCGAGTTCCTTGCGAATCGTACCAACGGCCCTTCTCTGGTCGACCTGGATACCAAGCGCATCGTCTTCGACGAGAAGACAGGGCATTCGCTGTACATGGATTCCGACGGCGAGGCGAAGCCTTACGATCGGTGCAGCGCCCCCCAACTCGAGGGTACGTTCGAGGTGGACGGCAGGCAGTGCTCGACAGGATTCACCCTGTATAAAGAGCATCTGAAGACCTACACGCCCGAGTACCAGGAGAGCATAACCACGGTTCCCGCGGCCACTATCCGCCAGGTTGCCAAAGAGCTTGGCGAAGCGGCCTGCATCGGCCAGACCACCGAGATCGACGGCGTGACGTTGCCTTATCGCCCTGCTGCCGTCGACGCGTTTTCCGGCATCACGCGCCATAAGCACGCTTTCCATAGCTGCTGGGCCGTGTTCAGCCTGAACAACCTCATCGGTTCGACGAACTCCGTCGGCGGCTTCTGCGGTTTCGATCCCATCTGCAACGGCTGGGCCGACGACAACCCGACCATGTCGTGGCGCCCCGGTTTATGGGAGCCCGAGGGGCTCATCGATTGCGCCGGTCTGCTGCTTGCATTCCCGAACTCTTACTATAAAAAGGTGTACGAAGGCGATTACACGCCTACGACCATGGGCATGATGGAACTCCAGCCCATGTCCGACGACAACCACTTCGAGCACATTGCCCAGGCTCATCCCGACCTGTATCGCACGCAGGCCGCCGAGGTCGCTCTCTGCTATGCATGCAATCCCATCAAATGGTGGGGCAACTACGACGAACAGGCTGAAATCTTCAAGAATTACGAGTACGTTGTAGGCATCGATATGTTTCTGAACGAGTCGTCCTATTTCTACGATGTGATCTTGCCCGAATGCTGCTATCTGGAGCGCACCGAGCCGCTGCCGCATGCAGCAGGCAACCATCGTGTCATCGGCGGTTTGGAAAATCCGTGGACCGTTCCCGTGTGGCAGAAGGTCGTCGAGCCGAAGGACGGCGCGCCTTCCAGCTGGCAGCTGTTCGCAGAATTGGCAAGTCGCGCCGGAAAGAACGCCGAATTCATCGCCACGCTTAACGGCATGTTCCGCGTGAAGGACGAGTATTCGGTACCCATGGACCAGAAGCTCGACGTAGAGGCTTTCGCCGATTCCATCTTAAAATCCAACATCGACGAAGAGCACGACTTCGCATGGCTGAAAGAGCATGCTGTGTACGATCATCCTCGCACCGTTGACGAAGTGTACATCTGGGCAAACGGTGAACCTGGCCGCGTGCCGCTGTACTTCGACTTCCTGTTGGAGGCGAAGAGCAAGGTGGAGGCCAAGGTCGCCGAGCTGGGCATTCCGTGGGAGGTCGACGACTACCAGGCTCTTCCCGATTGGAAGCCCGGCTGCGGGTATGAGGTGACCGATCCTGGCTTCGACATCCTCCCCGTGTATTACACCGATGCGATCAACACCGACTCGTGGCTCATGGAGAACCCCTGGATCAACGAGATCAATGAAGAGAACCCTTACGGCTACACCATTGAGATCAACGCCGCTACGGCTCGGGCGAAAGGGTTCGCCAGCGGTGATAAGGTGAGGCTTGTCACGGTCGACGGCGTATCGGTGGAGGGCGTGCTGGCTACGTCCGAGGGCGTGCATTCCGAATGCGTGGCCGTCATCGGCGGGCACTGGGGTTCGAAATCGGCCTATATGCCCATTGCGAAGGACAAGGGCGTTCCCGTTGTGCATCTGGTTCCCGGTCAGACCCCTGACCGCATGGATCATGTGTGCTCGGCGTTCGACCAGTGCATTCGCGTCAAGCTTGAGAAGATCGCATAAAGGGAGGAGTGAACCATGGCTTACGGAATGCTGATCGATCTGAAGAAATGCGTGGGATGCCACGCATGCGCCGTAGCGTGCAAGGAGGCGCATGGAACCCCTCCGGGTATAACGCGCTCCCATGTCAAGCGAGAGTTTGAGGGCGAGTATCCAGACGCAACGATGCATATCGTCCCCATGCTGTGCATGCATTGCGAGAATCCGCCTTGCGTCGAGGCGTGTCCGACCGAGGGCGCTACTTACAAACGCGAAGACGGCATCGTGGTGGTGGACAAGGAGAAGTGCATCGGCTGCAAATCCTGCATCATGGCTTGCCCCTACGGCGCGCGCTATTACCGCGAGAACGAGGACGGCTATTTCGGGTCCGAGCTTAACGAGTACGAAGCCGTCATGTATACCGCCATGCCGCAGGGGCGCGTTGACAAGTGCACCTTCTGCGTCGATCGTATCGATGCAGGCGGCAACGAGCCTCAGGCGTGCGTGGCTGCATGTCCGGCTGGCGCGCGCGTGTTCGGCGACTTGGAAACGCTGAAAAAGCAGGCCGAATCCGCCGCCGGCTTCCAGCTGCTTCCCGACGAAGGGGCGAATCCTTCGGTTTGGTACCTTCCCAACAAGGTGAATGCCTGATCTCGCCTTCCCTCCCTCTCCGGGCGGCGGCCTTTTCGGGTCGCCGCCCGCTCGGAGTTGCGAATGCGATCGGTTGAAAAGAGGTGCTCCATGATCCGCAGCCGTTCGTTTGCCCTTGTCGATACGGAGTCCAAGGTTTCGGCATGCACGCATATGCCTATCGTGCGGTACGAAGACGCGCGCTTTTCGAAGCGGGACGATTCGGTCATCCAGGAGGCGGAGTTGACCGTGTTCGTGAACGGCGCACGGCAGTGCGACACGACATGTTCGCCTTGGGATGTGCGCGAGCTGGTCGCAGGCAACTTGTTCTTGGCGGGTGTTATCACGGATCCTGAGCAGGTGAGCGCTATAGACGTCGATCTGGATTCGGGTGCGGTGTCGGTGCGTGTCGATGTTGCCGGGGCTTCGCGTCGACGTCGCCGACACGTCGAAACGCTGCGCGACGGCGGGGTGGTGATTTCCGGAGTGTTCGAGCGTGGTGACGGCGGAGATCCCTCGTGCGATGCGGAAGGGTTCTTGCCGGTGGAGTCCGATCTCACGCTGCAAGCGGCTCAGGTGGTCGAGCGCATGGCTCTTCTGGAGGACCGCTCGCTGCTGTTTCGGCGCACGGGCGGCGTGCACAGCGCGGTTCTGGTCGACCAGTGCGGGGTGGTTGCATGGTTCGAGGATATCGGGCGCCACAGTGCTTTGGACAAGCTGGTCGGCTGGTGCTTCTTGAACGGGGTGGATGCGTCGGATAAAATGCTCCTATTCAGCGGCCGGGTGCCGCGCGAGATCATCGTGAAGGTGATTCGTCTCGGCTGCCCTGTTGTTGCGTCTCCCGGTGCGCCCACAAGCTTGTCGATGCGTCTGGCCCAGCGTTGGGGCGTCACGCTAGTCGGATTCGCCAAGCGTGACGTCTTCAACGTGTACGCGCATCCTGAGCGCATCGTCTAGGAAGAGGTTCCCTTTCGGAAACGAAGAAGCGCCGCGCATCTTGAAACGATGCGCGGCGCTTACCTATATATATAGGAGATACGAAGTCGGATCAGCTCGCCCCGAGTGCGTCTTAGTTGTTCGCGAACCTGCTGTAGTTGTAGCCGCCGACGCCCGCTTTCTTCTTGGAGCCGTTCTGCTTGGCGGCGCCCTTCGCGTTCGGAGCGGACTTCTCGTACTTCTTCTTCTCGCTCATCTCGAGGCGGCGCTTCGCGTGATCCATGTTGTTGCTGCGCGGGCCGTCGGGCTTGGCGGCGCCGTCGAAGGATCGCTTGCCCTCGGCGCGCTTGCCGCGCCCGGGGCGGTTGTCCGAGCGGCCCTCGGCGCGGCTGTCCGAACGGCGCTCGAAGTCGCGCTTCTCGCCGCCGCGCTTGTCGGAGCGCTTGGCGCCCGCGGGGCGTCCGGAGCCTTTGTTGCCCTTGTAGCCGCCCTTTTTCGGAGCGCCCTTCTTGCCCTTTTCCAGCACGGTCATGTCCAGCTCGTAGGTCTCGAGCTCCATGAGGGGTACGTTCTTGCCGATGAGCTTCTCGATGTCGCTCATCGTGCGGCGCGACTCGCGCGTGACGAACGAGACCGCGAAGCCCTGTTCTCCGGCGCGGCCCGTGCGGCCGATGCGGTGCACGTAGTCCTCGGGCATGTCGGGCAGGTCGAAGTTGATGACGTGGTCCACGTCGGGCACGTCGATGCCGCGCGCCAGCACGTCGGTCGCCACGAGGATTGACGTGCGGCCGCGACGGAAGTTGTCGAGGGCGCGCTTGCGCTGGCCTTGCGACTTGTCCGAGTGGATGGATTCGGCACGGTAACCTGCGTCGCACAGTGCCTCGGCGCAATCCTCGGTGCGGTTCTTCGTGCGCGCGAACACGATCACGCGGTCGGAGCCCTTCTCCTCCAGCAGCGCCTGCAGAAGCTCGGGCTTCTTGAAATTGGCGATGGGCATCATGAACTGCTCGACCGTCTGGGCGGTCTCGCCGTTGCGGGCGATTTCCACGACGGCCGGGTCGTTCAGCAGCGAGCCCAGGTTCTTCTGGATGGAATGGTCGATCGTGGCCGAGAAGAGCAGCGTCTGGCGATCGGCGGGGGTGGCGTCTACGATGGTGGTGACGGCGGGCAGGAAGCCCATGTCAAGCATGCGGTCCGCTTCGTCCAGCACGAGGGACTTGATGCCGCCGAGGTCGACGACGCCTTTGTTCATGAGGTCGTTCAGGCGGCCGGGCGTGGCGATGAGCACGTCGGTGCCGCGTCGGATCTCGTTGATCTGGGGGCCGTAGGGCGTACCGCCGAACACGGTGGTCACGTAGTGCCCCGTCTTGCGGGTGATCTGCATGCATGTCTGCGAGATCTGCTGCGCCAGCTCACGGGTGGGGCTGACCACCAGCACGCGGGGCGCGCGCTTGCCCCTCTTGCCGCGCGGCAGGGTGCTCAGGATGGGCAGCAGGAACGCGGCGGTCTTACCCGTGCCGGTGCTGGCGGCTGCGATGAGGTCGCGGCCTTCCAGGACCAACGGGATGGCCTGCAGCTGCACAGGGGTGGGGTTCTCGTAGCCCAGGCGTTCGACGGCGGCAAGGGCAGCCTCGGACAAGCCGAGGTCGGCGAAATTCTGCATTATTCGTTTCCGTTTCTCTTCGTGCGCGCTCGATGCGCGCTTTTCGGTCGCACCCGCTCCTGCGGCGTGCATTGCGCTTGACTCGAGCCGCTTTCTGATTCGTTGGCATTGCGCGAAAAGAAACAGGAAAGAATTTCGTGTAAAGCGACTGACTATTATGCCAGCCGTCGGTGAGGAAAGTAAAGGAAAATGTAAAAATTGACTGAGAATATGTACCGAAATCCATCAAAACGGACTGTTTTTTAACGTGATCGGTAGGCTTTCAAACGTCTGCAGCCCCTTATGTTCATCTGATGTCCAAGGAGCTTCCCACTTAGAATTTACACTGCTTTACTTTGCCGTTGACGTGGGAAAACGAAAAAACTCGGGGGGGGGGGGCTTCACCGAAGACCGATTTTTCTGTTGCTAAACTGAAACCGTGCTATTATCATGAGGACGGAACAGACGAGCGCTCCGGCTCAATTGAGTGTTGAAGAGATTCGCGACGAGCGAGACGGACGGTTAGGAAACGCATTTTCCCTATGGGATTCGACGACAACAACAGACAGACGGCTTCGGGTCGCCATGGTGCCTCCGCTTCGCGCGGAGGTTCTCACGCCTATGGGCAACCTCCCGCGGACGGTTTCGGTCAGGCTCCCCATGGCAGCCGGCCTTATCCGCAGGGCGGTGGGTACGCTTCGCGCCCGACGGGGCAGACGCCGTATCCAAACCAGCGACCGGCGAACTACGGCTACGCTTCGCAAGCTGACGAGATCGTGCGCGTGCGCAAGAAGCGCAAGAAGCACACCAAGCTGAAGCGGGCGGCGCTTATCGCGCTCGCCGTCGTCGTGGTGCTCGTGGGCGGCGTCGCCGCGTACGGCGCTTGGTACACGAGCAGCCTCGCCAGCAACATGGCGCTCGACGCTCAGGAGCAAAGCGAGTTGAGCAGCGTTCTCGCCCCCTCCGATTCCCAGATGGAGCCGTTCTACGTGCTGCTGGTGGGCTCGGACAACTGGGAGACGTACGGGGAGCGCTCCGACGCCCTCGTGCTCGTGCGCATCGATCCGGTGGGCCACGTCATCACCATGGTGTCGGTTCCGCGCGACACGCCGTACGAGTACAACGGCAAGGTCGAGAAGATCAACCAGATGTTCGCCGTGAACGGGGCGGCTGGCGCCGTTACAGCGGTGCAGGACCTCACCGGTGTGAAGATCTCCGACTACGTGGAAATCGAGTTCGCCGGGTTGGCCGAGTTCGTGGATTCGATCGGCGGCATCTACGTGGACGTGCCCTACACCATCGACTACCAGGTGTACACGCAGGATCAGGCGCCCGTCCATATCGAGGCCGGCAACCAGCTGCTCAACGGCGAGCAGTGCGTGGCGCTTGCCCGCATGCGCACCGCCTATGGCGACGACCAGGAGGCCATCCGCCAGTCGAACGTGCGCGCGATGGCCATGGCGCTCATGAAGAACGTGCTGCAAGCTCCTCCGGTCGAGATCCCCGGCCTGATCCAAAACCTCTCCCAGTGCGTGTCTACGAGCATCGACTTGCAGACGATGATCTCGCTTGCGACCGATTTCGCACAGGCGGGCAACCCCACCATCTACACGTGCACCGGTCCGTACAAGGGCGACTTCATGGAGGAATACGGCGGCCTGTGGCTGTGCTACGAGGATCCCGAGGGTTGGGCTACACTGATGAAGGCGGTCGACGCCGGCGAGAATCCCGAAGCTGCCGAGACCACCGTTAACGGCAAGTAAGCAAGCAGCGTACGTACGACGCTGAAGAGAAAGACGAACGAATGACACTGCTCGAACTATTCAAACTGCTGCGCAAGCACCTGGCCCTGGTGGTGGTGCTGCCCGTCGTGCTCGCGATCGCGACGGCAGGCTTCAGCTGGGGCCTCATGCAGAACCAGTACACGGCCACGGTGTCCGTGTACGTGCTGACTGCGAAGGACGACGCGAGCTCTTCGAGCACCACCGCGTACAACGACCTCACCGCCAGCCAGCTCATGGCGAACGACATAGCGACTTTGGCGAAGTCGGAGACCGTGCAGAAGCGCACGGCCGAGGCTCTTGGCATGTCTTCGCTCAGCGGATACAAGATTTCCGTCGAAGCGGGCACCACCACGCGCGTCATCAGCATCTCGGTGACGGCGGGCAAGCCCGATGCGGCTGCCATCGTCGCCAATGAGATATCCACCGTTCTGTCCACCACCGCGCAAAGCGTCATGGGCGTCGAGAGCGTCAACGTGGTCGACGCGGCCGAGGTTCCCACGGATCCCTCGGGCCCGCCGCGCGCCATGTACACGGCGGTCGCGTTCCTCGCGGGCATCTTCCTGGCAGTGGCCATCGTGGTGGTGCTGGATATGTTGAACACGCGGGTGCGCAACCCTGAAGAAGCTGAAGAACTGCTGGGCATTCCGGTCATCGGCCGTATCCCCACGATCAAGGGTTAGGAGGGTATAGGCCATGGCTAAGAAAAAGAAGCAGGCGTCCAACATGCTCGAGGTGCAGAACGCGGCGAAGACGCTTTTTGCGAACATCCGCTTCATGTCGCCCGACAACCCCATCCGCTCCATCGTCATGACGAGTTCGGTGCCGAACGAGGGCAAGTCCACGTGCTCCGTGGAGCTGGCTCGCGCTATCGCCACGTCGGGCAAGACGGTGCTGCTCGTGGAGGCCGATATGCGCCGTCGCACGCTTGCCAGCCTGCTGAACGTGCGTCCTGCGGCGGGCGTGTACGCCGTCCTCACCGATGCGGCACCGCTCAAGACGGCCGTCACGCCGACGCAGACTCCCAACCTGTTCTTCCTCGACGTCGAGCCGAACATACCCAACCCGGCCGACATCATCTCGTCCAAGCGGTACCAGAAGCTGGTTGCCACGCTGGAGGACAGCTACGATTATGTGATTTACGACATGCCGCCGGTCGGCACCTTCGTCGATGCCGCCATCCTGTCCACGTTGGTGGACGGCACGGTGTTGGTGGTCAAGCCCGGCTCGACGAAGCGTTCCGAGCTGGTGGACGCGTGCGAGCAGCTGAAGAAGGCCGATGCCAACATCCTCGGCATCTGCGCCACGTTCTGCGAAGGCACCGGTTCCGAATACTATTACGCGTACTACACCAAGGACGGCAGCCGCGTGAAGGATGACGGCGACGTTTCCGCGCTGCAGGCCGAGACGCGCACGCCGGTTCCCACGGCCGGGCGCCGTGCGCCCCGCGGTGCGCAGGGCAGCCCCGTTCCTGCAGGCGGTCGCGGCGGATTCGCTAAGGATCCCGTGGCAGGAAGAGGGCGTAGGGCCTGATGAGGGATTTGCATTGCCATATCCTTCCCGGCGTCGACGACGGTGCGCGCAACCTGGACGAGTCTCTGGCCATGCTGGAGGCCGCCAAGGCTGCGGGAATCACGTCTATCGTGTGTACCCCGCATGTGCGCGATCCCTACTTCGACTACGACGCGATGTGGGATGCTTACGAGTTGCTCGTGGCGCACGCTGACGGGTTCCCGCTGACGATGGGCTTCGAGGTGAACCATTCCAAGCTTATGCAATTGGGCATGGAATGGGCCGAGCATCTGCACTTCGACGGCACGAACGAGTTTTTATTGGAGCTGTCTACGAGGGCGGGCAAGCCCGACTTCGAGATATACGAACGGACCATCTTCGAACTGCAGGGGATGGGCTACCAAGTGATCATCGCTCATCCCGAGCGCTATCGCGCCATCCAGGAGGATGTCGAGGTGGCGCGCGGTCTGGTGAAGATGGGTTGCAAGCTGCAAGCGTCGGCCGATTTCATTGCCGGCGGTCGCATGGGAGCCGAGCGCAAGCCCGCCAAGCGCCTGTTCGACGAGAACCTGTACGCGTACATCGCAAGCGATGCGCATCGGGTGGAGCACTACGGCTACTTCGCCGAAGCGAAGCGGACGTACCGAACGCGAGGAGCGCATGCGCGTCTGTAGGTTCGGTTTGACGGCTTCCTGCCGTTAGGCCACAGGTTCGACCTGTGATCTAACGGCAGGAAACTGCACCGCTGCAAGCTCTGGATACGACAGGGCGATGTGTGAAAAACACGGCAGCATACATATCTTGAGGAAAGCGGGATCGTCGCTGGGTACGCGTTCCGGATCGATCAAGAGGATGCATATCGTTGTTGCGTTTTGGCCTGAATGGCTAGGGCGAAGCCGTATCTTTATTTCGTCTTGCCAGGGAGGTGATGGCATTGTGGTACGTCGTGCAAACGGTCGGCGGCCAGGAAAAGCACGTGCTTGACCTGATCAACAAGCTTGTCGACGAAGAGCTGATCCAAGAATCCTTCATCCCCCAGTACGAAGTCAAAAAGCGCATCCAGGGCGTATGGAAAATGCGTTCAGAAGTGCTGCTACCTGGTTATATTTTCGTAATAACAGACCAGCCTGGAAAGCTGCGTGAGGCGTTGCGAAGCGTCCCCAAGTTCACTAGGCTCCTCGGCAACAACGATGTGTTCACTCCTCTCGACGATCAAGAAGTCGCCTTCATCAACGCGTTCACCAAGCCTGACCACCGCGTGGTCGAGTTCTCGAGCGGCGTGATGGAAGGGGACGAGATCGTGATCCTCAACGGCCCGCTGATGAACCAGACGGGTCTCATCAAGAAGCTCGATCGCCACAAGCGCCTGGCGTATCTGGAGATAGAGATTCTTGGTCGTGTGAAAACCGTCAAAGTCGGATTAGAGATTGTTCGAAAGAAACCCTGACAAATCAATAGACGTAACCGCCGACGGAGCCGTCGCGCTGGTAGACGACTTCGCAACAGCGGGGGAGCAAGAGGAGATTTCCACGCCCCCAATGTCTGATAAGCGCGGTTATGTAAAGTCGAGCGCGGGGGTCGGGGATGCCGAGCCTTTACACGATGGGCGTGATGGAGACGATCTCCCATTTCTTTCCCTGCTTCGGCAAAGGTTGGTGCAGCATCATCGCCACCACATGTTCGGTGCCCTCTCTGTCTGAAAGCGTTTGCTTGCAGATGATCATGTGGTTCGTGCCTGCCACGATCTGCTTGCCGCAGTACAGAACCGGGCGGTATTTCGCGCCCTTGAGGTTCTTCGTGGCCTCGCTGAAGCCGTTGGCAACCTTTTCAGGCAGGCTTGACTTTTTCATTTTCGCGATTTCCCATGTTCCGAGCATCGTGCTCTCCTTTCGCTCCGTCGTTTCGAGACCCTCGGCCTCGACTTGTTCAGCAATCGTGTCGCGCGGAACCCCGTTGACACCTTTCTCGAAAGAATGCGCCTACCCGCGCCAAATGTCGGCAACGGCATCGTCGACTTCGTTGGCCGGATAGCCTACGGCCTTCATCTTGTCGATGATCACCTGGCGATGCGTGTACTCGCTTTCGCCCGGATGCAGGGACGTAGAATACTGGGTAGCGCCCATGATGGTGTCGCGCGGAGGGAATCCGGCGAAGGCCAGAGCCTCCACCACATCCTCGAGCGGACCGTTGGGCGAGAGAGCGAAAAGATCCCTGCCCGTCTGCTCGCCGCTAACGCCGTTTTGCCTGTTGCGAACCGCTATTTCTTTGAAATCCGACATGGTGCCTCCTTTGAGACGATCGGTGCGTGCCGCCCGGCAACTTAATTATGAGTTGCCTAGTTCGCATTATAGAAAGTTTTTTATCGTTTTCCATTAATATCCGGGGCGTCGTCACGAACGACGCGTTTGACAAAACGAACGGGAAGGTCGATCGGCAAGCGGCGATATTTTGATTGCGAAAAGCGTTTGAAACGTCGGCAGGAAAAACGATCGGGTTTGCCATCGAGGCGTAAACCGCTTATGCTGGAAGCTGCGATTTCGAAACTCACGATCCACGGGAAGACGGTATGGCGGATCTGCGCAAGAGGTTTGGAGAAACGGAGGCTATTGCCGAAAAGCTAGATAGCCTATAATGAAGTATATTCAATTTAAGATATTGTGCTATTCAATAGTAGTGTTGATATATACAAAAAATTGCATAAATACGAAATAATATGCAAAGGAGATAATCCCGATGACCACTCCCTACCAAACGCTCGCTCTTCCTGTCGACAGCATCCAGTCGCACCCGGAGAACGACTTCACCATGGATGAAAGCGAGATGCAGGAGCTCGTCGCGTCCATCCGCTCCGAGGGCCTCGGGCAGCTGCCGCTCGTGCGCAAGCTGCCGGATGGCGCCTATCAGATGATTGCCGGGCACCGCCGACTCGAGGCGTACAGGCGCCTTGCCCGCGAGGACGCGGCCTTCCGAACCATCCCGGTCACGCTCGTCGATGACTTGGACGACGCCCGCGCCCGCGTGCTGCTCAACGTTACCAACCTCGTGACGCGCCGGCTTTCGCAGGAAGAGCGCGGCGCGCGCTACGCGGCCATCGGCAGGGAGGTGCCGGCTTTGCGCGAGGCAGACCCGTCGCTCAAGGGCGTGCGCACGAACGACATCATCGCACGCATCGTGACCGAGGAAACGGGGCAGTCGGTGTCGCCCGCCACGGTCAAGCGCGCTATCGCGGCCGAGAAGCGTCTGCGCGAAACGCGCGAGCAGGCGGAGCTCCTCACCGGCGACCTGAACGAGAACTGGCAGGTGGAGGCGCAAGCCGGGGTCGTCGACCCGCTCACGTTGCGCGCCATCTCGCAGCTTCCGAACCAGAAACAGCTGGATCTGTTCGTCGAGTACCAGCGCCAGGAGATGACCCTCGGCCAGCTGAAAGCCCACCTCAAAGCGTCGCGGCCCAAGACGACGGCCGATGCGTCCCGCGCGTTGCAGGCGGCTATCCGCAGCGTCGAGGAAGCTCGTCGAATGGATCGCGAGGGCGTGCCGCTCTCGCAGGGGCTCATTCGCAAGCTGAAGAGCCTGGTGGACCAGCTGTAGGATTGGCGGGGCGCGGGGGAGGGGCGTAAAGCCGTGCATGGCCCTGCTGGCGTTCGGGGAAATCGGAGAGCTTGAACGCGGCGGTGTCGACGAGTTCGACGGGGTCGGCCTCGAGCGCCCGGCAAAGCTTGATCATGTCGGGAACGCTCGGAACCACGCGGCCTCGTTCGATGTTGCTGATCCGAGAATGCCCGGTGCCTATCATCAGCCCAAGCCGCTCCTGCGTCAAGCCCTGCGCCTTGCGCAACTGACGAAGGTTCTCGCCGAGGATGAAGGCGTATTGCTGCACAAGGGGGTCGTGATATGCCGGCGTGTTCTTTTCGGAGGATTTTCCCATGTCGCAAGCGTAACCGGTTGAATACGCACCCTTGTATCCACCAGAGTACATATGGACGATTTCTTGGAAAGATGACGCATCTTGCACGTTTCCGCCGACGTCGGTGCGTCTTCGGTATAATCAAACCTTGCTTTCAAAGCAGATCGATGAATCCCTGCAGCGAGGAGGCCCTATCGCTCGACGGTCGACACGAATGAGAAATGCGGCTCGCGCCCTCGTCACGTTGGGTTTCGTCGGCATCTGCGCGGCAATCTTCTACCTTACCGCGCAAGGCCCGACGGAAAGCGTAGCGCTGTCGAGCCGCTTCGACGCGTTCTTGAAATCCGTTGTCGCGCATACAGGGTCGGATGGTTTGCTTGCGCAGCTCGTCCAACAGATACCCGTGCGCAGGATAGGGCATACAGGCGAGTTCTTCGCGTTCGGCGCGCTCGCCTCTATGCTGGTCATTGTCTGGTTTTCGCAAAGAATGAGCGTGGGAGCCATGATGCTCGCCTCGTTGGGAGCGTGCATGGCGGGGTCGCTTTTCGACCAGACGCACAAGCTGTTCGTTCCGGTTCGGCACTTCGATTGGAAGGATCTCCCGTTCGACGCCTTCGGATACCTTGCGGCCGTCGTCGTGGTCTTCGCCGCTTACGGAATGGCGAAAGCGTTGGCGAGGCGGAGGGAAGGTTAGAAGCCGCCCGCAATGGCGAGGCCGCCTAGTTGTCCCAACCGCGTCTCCCGTCCGGTGATCCTTGGCGGCGCTTTCCCTCCCGCGGCGCAGGGATCCCGGCTCGGGTGCGGTATGCTATGCATCATCTTGGTTCACGTTGCGCGTCCTGCGCTGAAAGGAGCTTTTCGCCATGGCCAAGGAGATTCCCTGGAAGACCCTGTCCGAAGCCTATGCGTTCATCGGCAACTCGCTGCTCAAGCCGATGACGATGACGTCGACGGTGGGGTTGGATCCGGCGTTTTGGGAAGCGTTTCCCTCGTTCGACGACGAGGCCGTGGCGGAGGCCGTCGCGGCATGCGCGCGCTATGCCGAAGGAGCCGTCCAGCGCGCGGAAGCAGGCGAAGACGAGCCTCAGCGCGCGGCCGTCGAATACACGAAGCTGTTCGTAGGCCCGCCGTCGCCCGCGGCTGCTCCATGGGAGACGATGTACCGCGGCAAGAACGTGACGGTGGGGTTCGGTCAGGCCACGTTCGAGATGCGCGAGCTGCTGCGCGAAGCGGGGCTTGAAGTGCGGAACGTCAACAACCAGTACGAAGACCACCTGGGCATCGAGCTGCTGTACCTCTCGTCGCTGTGCGCCCGCGCAGACGCGGACGCCGCCGATGCCCCCGTGCCCGAATCCGTGGCGGACTTCATCGAGAAGCATCCGCTCAGCTGGGTCGACGCGTTCCGCGCGCGCATCGCCGAGGCGGCACCCGACGGCTACTTCGTCTCGCTTGCGGGGTTGGCTCGAGCTCTGCTCGCCTGGCATGCCGAAGCGCTGCGCGTGTAGGAGGCTCGCATGGATTACCTTGCAACGATCGATTCGCCCGTGGGTTCGGTCACCGTCGCCAGCGACGGTGAGGCGATCAACAACCAGTACGAAGACCACCTGGGCATCGAGCTGCTGTACCTCTCGTCGCTGTGCGCCCGCGCAGACGCGGACGCCGCCGATGCCCCCGTGCCCGAATCCGTGGCGGACTTCATCGAGAAGCATCCGCTCAGCTGGGTCGACGCGTTCCGCGCGCGCATCGCCGAGGCGGCACCCGACGGCTACTTCGTCTCGCTTGCGGGGTTGGCTCGAGCTCTGCTCGCCTGGCATGCCGAAGCGCTGCGCGTGTAGGAGGCTCGCATGGATTACCTTGCAACGATCGATTCGCCCGTGGGTTCGGTCACCGTCGCCAGCGACGGTGAGGCGATCGTCGGGTTGTGGCTTGAGGGGCAGAAGCACTTCGAAGCGACGCTCGAAGCTGCCGAGGATCGTCCCGAGCTGCCGGTACTCGTCGAGGCGCGCGCATGGCTCGAACGCTACTTCGCAGGCGACGACCCCGGCGCGCTTCCGCCCGTGAACCCGCGCGGCACCGCGTTCCAGCAGCGTGTGTGGGCGCTGCTCGCCGAGATCCCGTACGGCCAGCTGACCACGTACGGCTGGATCGCGCGTCGCATCGAAGAGCAGACGGGAGCTCGTACGTCGGCGCGCGCCGTGGGCAGCGCCGTCGGCCGCAACCCCATCTCCATCATCCTGCCGTGCCATCGCGTGGTGGGGTCGACCGGCAGTCTCACCGGCTACGCCGGCGGCCTGGACAAGAAGATCGCCCTGTTGGGAATCGAGGGCATCGATGTAGATGCCCTCAGTATGCCGAAGAAAGGCGTGGCGCTGTAGCCGTCCGCCGCCTGCGCTCAGGATGACGGGCGAAGCGTCTTAGAAAAGCAGCGCTCCGTCGATGGTCATCGACGTCACGTTGCCGTCGGCATCGCAAACGAGCAGCACGTTCGTCACGGTCGCATTGCCTTCGCCGTCGAGGATCGAAACGTCGTTGGCGTACTGATAGCCGCCCTCCGTCGGCGTGACGCTCGCCGTGGTGGGGTCGAAGCTCTGGTACGTGTAGTACGTGTTGTCGGCGATGAGCCCCGGCAGTGCCGCTTCCACGGCGGCGACGGCCTTGGCCTGCGGATCCTCGGCGGGCTCGGGCGTTGCGGGCTCTGCCGGGGGCTCGGGCTGCGGCTCCGGCTCTGCGGTTACCGGGGTTTGATCGAGCAGCCAGGTAGCTTCGGTGGCGCCGTCGTTCCAGAACAAACGCTGCGAGGAGTAGCGGTCGTCGAACGTGAGCGTGCCGGAGGCCGTCTCTCCCGCGGGCACCGAGATGGTGTTGTTTGCGAACGTCGAGCTGACGGGAGGCATGCCGAACGAAAGAAGGCATTCGGTGGAAAGCTCTTGCGCGCTCGAATGCGCCTTGACCTCGATCTGAACATTGAGCTGGTCGTTTGCGCGATCGATCGACTTCACGGCCACTTCGTAGTCGCGCCACACGGCCGATTCGCCAACCGAAAGCGACTTGAGTTTGGACGCGTCGGTAACGGTGTAGCCGCTGTTCGACGCGCTGGCGTTCGGGTTCGGCAGGTTCGGTTCTTCGGCCTTCGAGCCGCATCCGGTCAGCGCGAGCGCAAGAACCGCGCAGGCGGCGGTCGCAATGATCTTCTTGTTCAAAGTGGATCCCTCCATACGGTGCGCGGGCGCGCGAACGCGACCCGATAGCGTTTGGGTAGTATCATACCAGTTCGGTCAACATGTGTGAGCATCCTGTTGCGACATGCGTCGAACATTCGCCCTAGCGCAAAACCTGCAGGTGTGGTTTCATAAGCGCAGATTCCGAAAGGGGCGTATGGACACCACATTTCTGCAGCAAGCGTTCTCCGATTCGCAGGTGCTCACGGTGCCGTGGAGCATCGATTATTTCTCCGTCGTCGTTGGCGTGTTGACGGGCGCTCTGTTCGCGTGCGACCGCAAGCTCGACATCATCGGCACGGTGGTGCTGGGCTTGGTCACCGGGTACGGTGGCGGCATCATCCGCGACATGCTGCTGCAGACCCACGGGGTGTACTTCACCTCGCACCCCGATCTCATCCTCATCTGCATCGCCATCTGCGCGTTCGTGTTCTACTTCCGCGGGCTGTTCCGCCATCTCGATGCCACGGTGTTCTTCGCCGACGCGCTGTCGGTGGGATTGTTCGCGCTGGCCGGCGCCAGCAAGGCGTTCTCGCTCGAGCAGGGTTTCGTGTTGTCGGTCATCCTCGGCGCCATCACGGCGGTGGGCGGCGGCGCGGTGCGCGACATCTGCGTGGGGGAGACGCCCGGCATTTTCCAGCAGTCGAACTTCTACGCGGTGGCAGGCCTCGGCGGATCGTTCGCGTTCGTGGCCCTGGCCTATGCGGGAAGCCCGTTGCCGCTTGCGGGTGTGGCCTGCGTGTTCGTCGTCGTGTTCCTGCGCTATTGGAGCGTGTACTTCGACTGGAAGACCAGCAACGAGGCCGACCTCACCCCCCATGTGGCGCGCGGCGTGGGCAAGGTGCGGCGCGTCGTGTCCGGTGTGTTCCTGCACGGCGGCGATGCCACCGTGGCGCAGAAGGAGCGTCGCCGCCGCGGCCGCTGGCGCCGCAACCACGAGAAACGCGACTGAGGCAACGTGTTCGAAGCCGTGTGGCGCTCGCGCTCCCTCCTTCACGTGGCGATACGCTGAAGATGCGCGCGGGGGCTTCCCCGGGCGCGTTCCTATCTGCCATACTGTCCGAATTAACAATGTGCCGTGCGATGCCATGCCAGGATCGACGCGGAAGAATACGAAGGATCGTGGAACATGGCTGATTTCATCGAGGGCAAGCGCCCCGTCATCGAGGCGCTGCGCACGGGCGTGCCCATTAAGAGCATTCTCATGGCCGACAACGTGCAGCGCGATGGCCTCATCGAGGACATCCTGCGCAAGGCGAAGCGCGCCGGCGCCACCGTGGAGATGGTGCCGCGCAAGGTGCTGGACGGCAAGTCCGACCGCGGCAGCCACCAGGGCGTCATGGCGAAGGCCGCGCCGTTCCCGTACGTGGGCATCGGCGACGTGATCGACGCGGCGGGCAAGTCGGCCGAGCAGCACGACGGCCGCGCGCTCGTGATCATCCTCGACCACATCACCGACGCGGGCAACCTGGGCGCCGTGTCGCGCAGCGCCGAAGCGGTGGGCGCGTGCGGCATCGTGATCCCCAACAAGCGCAGCGCGCACGTGGAGGCGTCCACGTACAAGAGCTCGGCCGGCGCCATCGCGCACGTGCCCGTGGCTCAGGTGTCGAACCTCGTGCAGACCATGAGCCGCCTCAAGGAGGAGGGCTTCTGGATCGCCGGGGCCACCGAGCATGCGAAGGACCTCATCTGGAAGTCGAACCTCAAGGGCAAGATCGCACTGGTGATGGGCAACGAGCAGGAGGGCATCTCGCGCCTCGTGATGGAGCACTGCGACTTCCTGGTGAAGCTGCCCATCGAGGGCGAAGTGGCGTCCCTCAACGTGGCGCAAGCCGCCACCGCCTGCATGTACGAGTGGCTTCGCCAGAACCAGTAGGACAACGGCGGACGCGCAGGTTGACGTAGGTGGATCATGGCCAAGCAACGTAAGAAACTGCTGCTGTTTGATGGCTGCAATTATCGCTCCCTCCTATTTTCAAACCCCCTGTTCAGGGGGCTTTTTCATTTTTAGGGCGTGGAAACCTCCCGCACCCATGGCTCCGGATCCGACCGAAAGCCTACCTATCCCATGGGCGAACCGCGAAAATGCCCCAGATCGAGTTGTGTTTTTCTCTCCATATGGACCGTTTGTGGAGAAAAGCGCCTTCGTTTGCCGCAAATCGCGCAACCCGCGCGTTGAAACTCCCCCTCAATGGGCATAAAGAGCCCCAGGCCGCCGCAGCCGGCGGCTTAACCTCCGAGACGGATGGCTTGGGAAGGAAGGAGTCGGGGTTTGGAAACGGTCAACAGGATCGTGGTGTCGGGGCTCGTGTTCGGGCCCGTGGAGTTCACGGAGCCGGACAGAGGGCCCGCGCACGCGCGCTTCTGCCTGTCCCAGGAGAAGGCGGCGGGCTCGCGCCGCGTCGAGCACAGGTTCCACTGCGTCGCGTTCGGCCCGGTGGCGATGGCCGTGGCGGCCTCCCTCGCCCCCGGCGTCGCCGTGGTGCTCGAGGGGGAGCTGGCCGAGGCGAGGGCGGCATCGTTTCTCGACGGCCGTCCGAGGAGGGCCAAGGCCGGCGGGCAGAGCGAGATCAAGGTATCGACTTTCCTCAAGGTCGACGCGCGCTGATTCAGGCACGGGTCCAAACGGCCTGTGCCTTTTTCATCCCACACATCAGCATACATACGCATGCACGCATATGCGCATATACGCAACCGCACATTTTCGTTTTTACGTATTTGTGCGATTACGCATCTGCACATTTGGGTAGATACAGACACAGGATGCGGGCCTGGGTCCGCGATGGATGACCATGGAGGGATGGCATATGGGAAGGAAAGATTCCGCCGGGAATCAGGCCGGCACGGCGAGGATGACGGTCGGCGATAGGTTCTGGGCGCGGCGTATCCGCCCGATCTTCGACGACGGCGACCTCACGCTCGAGCAGAAGTCGGTCTTCTGCTGCATCGTGGCGCGCGATCCCATGTCGGTGGCGATCGAGTGCCCGGCGCGCGACATCGCGGCGGCCGAGGCCGGCCTGCCGCGCCGCGACTACGACGAGGCGCTGGCCGCGCTCGAGCGCGGAGGCTACATCGTCGACATCGTGACGCCCTACGGCGAGGACCGGGACGGGGAGCTCTGCATGGTCCCGATCCCCGCCGAGGTCGTGCGGGAGGGGGTGCAGTGCCGTGAGTAGCGCAAAGGAGCGCGGCATGGCGGCACAGCCCGCCGGCCGCACCCGCGACGAGCTCGACGAGACGTTCGAGATCCTGGACCGCGACGGCGCGGTCGTCGTCTTCGGCGGCGACCTCATGGAGCGCGGCTTCGGCATCGTCTCGGCCAAGGCGACCGAGGACACCCGCCTGTCGTCGTCGGCCAAGGGCGTCTACGCCTACTTCTGCGCCCATGCCGGCGCGGGCACCCATTCGCTGTTCCCGTCCGTGGACACGATCTGCACCCACCTCGCGATGTCGCGCAACACCTACTACCGCCACCGCCGAACCCTGGTCGAGTGCGGCTACATCAGCGTGCACCAGGGTCGCGCGCAGGGCCAAGGGCGCTATCTCTCGAACCGCTACGTGGTCAATGCCGAGATCCCCGAGGAGCGCCGTTTCGTGCCTGTCGATAACTCGAAATCGACTGGAGCGGGCGCTGTTGAAAACTTGCCGGGGGAGGGGGTTGAAAACGAGGTTATCAACAACCCGCAGGATTCGCCGTGTACCAAAAATTGGTACACGGGCGACCAAACTAACGTTAGTTTGCAACTAGATTCACCGTGTACCAAAAATTGGTACACGGGCCCAACTGGGGAAACGATTTCACCGTGTACCAATTTTTGCGACACTAACAAGGATGTTGTTATTGATGTTAGTGGGAGAGGGCGCGCGGGCGCGCTGCCGTCTGTCGAAAACCCGGCGGTGTCGAAGGCCGCGGGCGACTCGGTCACGGTCGTGAGGGTCGCATCGGAGGCCGGCCTTGGCCTCGAGACGGAGGTCCCGGTCCCAAACGCCGAGGTGCTTGCCCTCATGCGCATGTCCATCGGCAAGGCGGAGGTATTCGCCGACGTCGCCGAGGCTTATGCCCGCGCGCTGGCGGACGGCTGGACGCTCCCGCGCATCGGCCGCGCCTACGACACCTACCGCCGCGAGTACGCGGCATCGCACACCGACGGGCGCTACATCATGTCGCTGCCCAAGTTCCTCGCCGCCGGAAACGGCCTGAGGTTCTACGACCTGAGGGCCGATCTCGTCGATTCCGGCGCCGTGGCCGCAGCCGAGGAGAAGGCCGCCCCGTCGAAGGCGCCGACCCGCGAGCAGGTCCGAAAGTACGTGCACGAGAAGGGCTACGACGCCCCCGACCCGGACAATCCCGCCTACCGCGTGATCGACCCCGACGAGTTCTTCGACTACTACGAGGCCACCGGCTGGGTCCGCGCGGGCGGCGTGCCGATCGTCCGATGGAAGAACGTCGTGAACACCTGGCGCCGCAAGCCCGCGCCGCGCTCCGCCCGTAAGTCCGGCCCGTCCGGCGCGAAGAGGGCCATGAGCGTCGCCGAGCGCGTGGCCGCCGACAGCGATTTCAGCGAGTTCAACGACGACTAGCTCAGACGGAGGGAGAACCGAGATGAACGACACGCAAGCGCAGGCGAGGCCGAAAAGGCCCGCGCTCGAGGAAGTCGAGGCCTACGTCCGCGGGAAGGGCTACGACGACCGCGGCTCCGCCAACGCCTTCTACGGCAACTTCTTCTACGCATACCACGATGCCCGCGCCTGGCGGCGCGCGGACGGCACGCCGGTGCTCGATTGGAGGGCGGAGGCGGACGCGTGGCACGAGATGGGGCCACATTACCTCGAGCCGGAGCACCCGGCTCCCGCCGCGGCGCCCGTTCGGACTCCGGTGCCAGCGGCGCCCGTGCCCGAGGCCCCGGCTGCAACAGCCGCGCCGCTTCCCGTCGGCGGCGCCCTGCCTCCGCTCGAGATCGCGGACGTAGCCGCCCTCGCCGCAACCGATCCCGCGTTCCATGAGGCGGTCGTGCGCAAGACCGGCATTCCGCCGCGCTTCGCCCGCCGCATCGCCGAGGGAGTGGCCGCCCCGGAGCATGCCTACGACGCGCGCCTCGCACACGGCGGCGGGCTGTACATCTACGGCCCGCGCGGGGTCGGCAAGACCGAGATGGCGTGCCGTATCGCCTACGACTACGCCGGCTCGCGCCTCGATCCCCGCTTCGGCAACTGGGCGTACCGGCCCGTCCCGAAGGGCAGGCCCAAGCACGGCGTCAGGTTCGTCGTCTCGGCGGACCTCATGACCGAGCTCCGCTCGACCTTCGACAGGGGCGGCGACAGCGAGGCCGACGTAATCCGCAGGTACGTGAACGTCCCGGTCCTGATCATCGACGACCTGGGCAAGGACTCCTCGACCCAGTGGGTGCTCGCGAAGCTGTTCCAGATCGTCAACGGCCGCTACGAGGCCGAGCGCGCCACGATCGTCACCAGCCAGTACACCCAGGCGGGCCTCGCCGCGGTGCTGTCGGAGTACGGCCGCAAGGAGGACGCCCTGGCTATCGTCTCGCGCCTGGCCGAGATGACCGAGCGCGTCAAGATGGACGGCCCGGACCGCCGTATGGCGCCCTGCGATGCCGAGGGGGCCGGGCGATGAGCCGCCGTGCCCCCCAGGAGGGGCGCAGCTATGAGCAAGCCCTCTACTCCGTCGTCCTGCTGGTGCCGCGCCTCCCGCGACCCGAGCGCACCGGGACGGTGAGGGTCCTGCTCGACTTCATCGCCGACCTCTGGGAGCTGGACCGGTCGCGCGTCGATGCGGACTTCGCATCGCTCGTCCGCGGGCTTCCTCGCTGACGTCCGCACGGGTATGCATATGCGCGTCCGCACATCTGCGCGTTTGCGCATGCGCATACCTGCACAGATACACACATACGAGGGCGCACGGCCGCGCGCCCTCCCTGAGGGATTGGGGTTTCCCGTGGAGAAGAATGCTGGGGCTGGACTTCACCCGCGTCGACCGGATCGCGACCGAGCGCGCCGGGATGCTCTGGGCGGGCGAGGGGATGCCGCACCGCTTCGACGCGTGCTTCGAGATCCGCGACATCGCGCGGCGCCTGCGCGCCCTGCGGCCCGACGGCGCTTCCCGTTCGGAAAGCGCCGACCCGCACCGCCGGCCCCATCGGTGATCGGCGCTAGCATTTTGCAGAAGGACACGCATGGGCCAGATGCGCCTGGGCAACGGAATGGAGTTTCAAGATGGACAGGCAGATTCTCGAGAGCATGGTGTGCGATGCCGTAGAACGCGGCATCATCACGGCGAAGATGGTAGTCGGGATGTATCCTCCCACCGTCGCGGTGGGAATCCTTGACGGCCGAGGCCGCGAAATCGACTTCGGGCATGGAGAAAGCCGGTTGACGGTAATTCTCCCCGACATCGGGGACGGCGCACGCTTCGTCGACTCATGCATGGCCCTCGGCGGCAAGGTGCCGTTGGGAACCTATGGCAGCGAACTTGTCTCTGCGATGGCTCGCGAGCTCGAGCGCGAGGAGTCCGCCCCCGCGCTCGCCGCCCTGGAATCCGCCCTGGATAACGTCACGCGAAAGGGTTATTGCGTATTCGACCGGGGCATCCACGATGACGTTCCGGACCCCGGCCTGGTCTACCTGTGCTCGACCTACCCGGCGGCCGTCCGCCTGAAGGACTCCCTGGACTCCTTCAGGGCCCAGGGCAACGAGCCCGATTGCCACACGCTGGGCACCTATCGCATGGTGGGCGGCAACGATTACTACATCATGGGTGGTCTATACGACGGCTCACAGGCGGACGCATATGCCGTCAACGGCGGCCTCGTCGGGGACTGGGGGGCAGGCGAGATGGCCTTCCGCATCTCCGACCTTAAGGCAAAGACGTTTTCATACGATGTCGATGCCGACGGCGAGCAGAAGGCATCGACGCTCGTCTACTACACCGACGAGGGGTCCGACCCGGTCCTCTTCCAGCGGACTGACGGCGACTGGCGCCTGGCGAGCGACAACTTCCTCGCCGAGAACTCGATCGTCGAGGACCTGGAGCAGGTCTACACCGGCGAGATCTCGCCGGTGTACCTCAATCGAGATATCGTCGATATGGAGGAGACGGCCGAGGCCTACGGTTGGGTGAAGCCGGAGAGGACCCCGGCCTCTATCGCCGCCGACGCCAAGAAGGTCGCCGCGGCGACGGCAGCAGAAAAGCCCTCGCCCGGCAAGGCCGCCGAGCGAGCCCGCGAAGCCTCTAAGGACTCCGCGCCCCGGCACTGATACCATGGAGGGTGCGGATGCGCCCGCAGGCGCTTTGGCATACACACACAAACGCTCAACTGCGCATCCGCGCAAACCCATACATCCGCATCCGCATATATGCGTAAAGGTGGCATGCCATGATCAGGAACGTTCTGAAGCCCGACGGCACGGTGCACATCGAGCAACAGGTCGCCAACATGCGATACGATCTCACGACAGGGCAGGTGGAGACGGTGGTCCCGGGTGCAGGTGCCACGAACCTCGTCTTCGGCGCCGACGGCCGCCAGCACGTCGAGCTCACGACCGGCAACATTCGCCGGAATCTAGGCAGGCCCGGTTTCGACACGCTCCTGTAGGTTCCGCGATCGCACATCCGCACACATACGCAGTTGCATACCCGCATACCTGCGCGCCAGCACAAATACGCACCGGCATACCTACGCACGTATACATAAACGCACGACCGCATCCGCGCCCATCAGGCTCCCATCCTGGTGGGCGCCCTGTTTTCCAACGGTTTTCCCTATCCGGTGTCTAAGCCGGCAGATACGGGGAATAACCACCTAAGGGGAAATGAACAGCGCCGAGGGAGGGCGCGCCCCGGAATATTTCGGAAGGAATGGAGAACGGAAATGGGAATACCCGCAAGAGCGGCGAGGCCGCTCGTCGCCTTGGCCATTGCCGCCGCATCGCTCGGCTGTATCGCGCACCCGGCATACGCTGAAAACGCGACTGCCGCCGTGGTGTCCGACGACGGCAGCCATATCGTCGTCGACGTCGACCTAAACGGAGGCGCGTCTGATGTCGGCTCGGACAGGCAGGGCGCGGAGAAAGGCAGTCAGGGCGAGTCTGTTTCCGACACGGAAACAGACAAGACCATGAAAGCATTCGAGGGCTTGATGACGTTCAACGTCATAATTATAACAACCGCGTTTTACTACATGTTCCTGCCGTTCATTTCCGCGATGGCCATGATTCTCCTCTTAAACGAATTACTGGACCTCCATGATCGCCGCCGTCTTTAGCCCCGACGGATGGACTGAGCCGGTATCGCGGCGGCCGTAAGCCCGGCCCCGTCGTCCCCGCCAACGAAGTTGTCTATAACCGGGCGGCTCTGCCCGAGCCGCCCTTGAATGAAGGGAAGCCCCTATGATGCTTTTCGAATCTTTGATCTTCAACCTGCTCCCCGCAGCCGTCGGTATCATGGTTCTCGTGCTGGTGTTCGAGAGCTGCTGGCGCAAATGCCCGCCGGATAAGCTCATGATCGTCTCCGGCGCCGGCAAGATGCGCTCCGTCTCCGGCAAGGGCACCTTCGTGATCCCGCTCCTCCAGCGCGTCGACACCCTCTCGCTGGGTGCCGTACAGGTGCAGCTGACCACCGAGAACGATATCCCGACGCAGGACGCAATCCTCATCCACGCCTGCGCCGTGGCGAACTTCCAAATCGGCCAGACCCCCGAGCTGATCGAGACCGCCTCCAAGAACTACTTGAATATGGACAAGGAGGAGATGACCCGACAGGTCACCGAGGTCATGCTGGGCAAGATGCGCGAGGTTATCGGCCAGATGGACCTCAAGGAGCTCATGCGCGACCGTGAGAGCTTCAACGCCAAGGTGTTCGACGGCTCCAAGGACGACCTCGCCAACCTCGGCCTCGAGCTGCGCACTTTCAACGTCCAGGACTTCTCCGACTCCCAGGGCATCATCCGCTCGATGGGCGCCGACCAGGCCGCGGAGATTAAGAAGGAGGCCGAGCTGGCGCAGATTAGGGCGGCCGAGGAGGTCGCCATCCGCCAGAACCAGCTCGACTTGAAGCAGGCCGACCTCAAGAAGCAGGCCGACAAGGCGAAGGCCGAGGCCGATATGGTGAAGGCCACCGTGACGGCCGAGAAGCAGCGCGAGCTCTATATTGCCCAGCAGGAGGCCGAGATCGCCGCGGAGACCAAGAAGGTCGAGCTCGCCGAGCGCCAGGCGGACGTGAGGGAGCGCGAGCTGAACGCGACCGTGAAGAAGCAGGCCGAGGCCGACCGCTATGCCGCCGAGCAGGCGGCGGAAGCCGACCTCTACAAGCGCACGAAGCAGGCCGAGGCCGCCCGTATCGAGCGCCAGAACGAATCGGATGCCGCACTGTATTCCGCCCAGAAGGACGCGGAGGGCATCAAGGCGAAGGCTACCGCCGAGGCCGAGGCCACGCGACTGAAGGGCGAGTCCGAGGGTGCGGCCGAGAAGGCGCACGGCGAGGGCGTCGCGGCGGGCATCAAGGCCCAGGCCGAGGCGTACAACGGCATGGATAACCCCTACCTGCTCGCCAACCGCTACATCGATATCATGCCCAAGGTAGCCGAGCAGGTTGCGAAGCCCCTCACTGCCGTCGATTCCATCAAGATGTACGGATCGGGCAACGCGCAAAAACTCGTAAGGGAGACCACATCGATTGTCGACCAGGTCGCATCCGGCCTGAAGGACAGCACGGGAATCGACCTGCCGTCCCTGCTGAACGGCCTGATCTCGAACCCCGATATCGATGCCGACTCCGCCGAGAACTCGGTGGAGTGATGGTCGTCCAGCTGATCGCCTCGGCCTTGCTGCTCGATTTCTTCGGCTGCATGATGCCCCTGGCATGGGTCGAGGACACCAAGGCATTTAAGGTCGGCGTGTTCCTGATTTGGGCGGCGCTGGTGGCGGATTCCGTCCTGATGGGCTTGTTCTATCCGAGGGAGCTGGCGGAGGTGAATCCCCTGTTGGCGGCAGGTCTCGAATCGATATGCCTCATCTGTGCCATGTATCCCCTGCATGGGTTCGCATCGAACTTGGCTCCCTGTGGCATCCGGGTCGATACTGCCGCGGCCCTCGCCTTCATAGACTTCCTCGTGACCGCTGTGGGATATGTCTCCCTGCTCTTGGGTACGATCTGGCTTATATTCTTCTAGGCTCGCAGGCATATGGACCTGTCGACCATCAAGCCGGAGGGTTCCGAGGAGTAGTACCGGCGCGGGCCGCCCGCACGTCGCGCAGACCGTCGGGCGGCCTTTTACATCGAAGGGGAGTGTGTCCCATGGAGGGGAAACGAAACCGCGGCGAGGTGACCGCCGAGCTTTCCGAGAAGGTATGGGCGAGGCTGTGCCGCGAGAACGCCCTGGTCGCGAGCGAGGTCTGGGTCGATGACGCCCGCCGGGTCGATTTCGTGGCCTACAGGCCGCATCGTCCGCGCGACCGATCGTCGAACCATGCGACCGCCGCCGAGCTCGAGTCCGGCACCTTCACGTTCGTCGAGGTCAAGTCGTGTATGGACGATTTCACGAGCGGCCACGGCAGGACGTTCGAGGGCGATGAGAACTGGCTGGTGTGCCCGCTCGAGCTCGCCGACTCGCTGGCTTCCAAAGGGATGCTGCCCAAGGGGGCGGCCGTGTACTCGCCAGACGCCCGCGGCGCCCTGCGGAAGCGCTACGACACTTCCGAATTCCGGCAGGTGCGCGTCGCCCCGGCAATCGAGCTGATATGGGCGATGCTGAGGCGGAAGAGCTCATGCGAGACCGGCACCGGTTTTCCCGTATAGATCGCCGGCACATCTGTTCGGATGCATATCCGCACATCGGCATACATACGCCGAGGCACATACGCGCACACGCATATATACACACTAGCACCATTGCACATATGCGCGCACGCATAAAGACATAGACACACAGATGAACAGGCCGCGACCCCTTACGAGATCGCGGCCTGTTCTCGGACCGAAGTCCCACCCATGAAAGAAATCCGCGATGCCCGCATGGGAAAGACAAGCCGTTCGGCTGCGCGGGACCCACATCATTCTGAGGCTATCGTACCCGTTTGCGCATCGGGGTATACGGGCGCGCGGGGAAGTGCGCGGAAGCATATCCGCGCCGCCTTCCAAAACTTCCTATAGTTTCTGCGAAACACCCGTTCAGCGTATATTTTTTCGCTTGCGCGGGTATCAATTCCCCGTTACTGGTCGAACGGATGACGGGATATGGAAATGGCAGACGGTGACCGCTTTACACCGGAGCAGGCCGAGGCGCTGAGGGCGCTGAGGGACGGGAGGAACGTGTTTCTCTCGGGCAACGCCGGCACGGGTAAGAGCTACGTGCTCAACGCCTTCATATCGGACCTGAAGGCGCGCAATGTCGATTTCCTCGCCCTGGCGCCCACCGGCATCGCCGCGCTGAACCTCACGGACGGCTCGACGATCCACCGCACGCTGAAAATCGCGCCGGGGGTCTGCGCCCCCGATGGCCCCAAGGGGTCCCGCAAGGTGCTCGACGCCGCGAAGGTGATCATCATCGACGAGATCTCGATGTGCCGCATCGACCTGTTCGACCACGTGATGGGGATGATCTCCCAGTCCATGACGCGCAACGGCGCGAAGCAGGTGGTCCTCGTCGGCGACTTCTTCCAGCTACCGCCGGTCGTGACCGACCGCGACTCCGCGCTGCTGATGAAGTTCTATCCCGGAAACCTCCAGGGCTGGTGCTTCAAGTCGAGGTACTGGACCGGCTTCGATTTCGAACCGCACGTCCTCAAGACGGTCGTGCGCCAATCCGACCCCGATTTCATCGACAACCTGAACCGCGCCCGCGTCGGCGACGCGTCGTGCCTCGATTACTTCAACGCGCACTCGAAGAGCTCCCGTGCCTACCTGCCGAAGGACACGCTGGTGCTGTGCGCCAACAACCGCATCGCCGATTCAATCAACCGCGAGAACGTCGACGCGCTCGACGCCCCGAAGGTCGAGTTCGCGGCCGCCGCGACAGGCACGGTGTCAAACGGCGACAAGATGGCGCCGGAGAGGATCGTCCTGTGCCGCGGTGCCCGCGTGATGTCGCTCGTGAACAGCCCTCAGGAGGGTTACGTCAACGGCACGCAGGGTACCGTCACCGACGCGTCCGCCGACGGCGTGACGGTCAAGTTCGACGGCGCGGACGAGAAGGTCAGCATCGAGCGGCATAGATGGGAGATCAACAAGTCCGAGGCCATCGTCGAGATGGACGAGGAGGGCAGGCCCGTCAACAGGGTCAAGACCGCCGTCGTGGGTACCTATACCCAGATCCCGCTCAAGCTCGCCTACGCCATCACCATCCACAAGTCGCAGGGCCTGACGTTCGATGCCTGCTGCGTCCACACGAAGGTCTTCGCCGAGGGCCAGCTGTACGTCGGCCTGTCCCGCGTGCGCTCCGCCGCCGGCCTCACCGTGTTCCCCAAGATCGAGCCGAACCGCCTGATCGCCAGCCGCGAGGTCGTGGAGTTCTACGATTCCCTCGAGCACAGGATGGAGGAGCCGGTCCAAATCGAGTGCCCGCGCCGCTACGAGTCGCGGGTCCGCGCCTACATCCGAGACCTCATGGACGGCAGGGGCCCCGACGCCCCCACGCCTCTCGCCCTGGAAGGCGCCCTGGAGAACAGCAAGGGAGGTACCCAGGAACCGGGGACCGAAAGGCCGGCTAGAACCCTCGAGGAGAAGATCCGGGCGGATATCGTGACTCGAGCCACCTTCGCCCTCAAGGATGCGCTCTCCGGCGCGATGTCCAAGGACCATCTGGATGCCAAGATGCTCCTTGCCGGGTACGTACTCGATTGGGACTACGACCCACATGAGCTCTATGTCGTCCGCAAGGAGGGCGGTTATCGCGTCAGCGCATCGGAACTGGGCATCCGGCGCTCCGAGGTCGAGGCGCGGATCGCGAAAAACTCCGGCTTCGACTTGGGCTCCACCCGTCGTCAATCGAATTCGTCCGGCTCCCGTCCTGGGAAGCGGAAGGGAGTGGCGAAAGGGTCCACCGCCGCCGGTCGAAAGACCCGCAAGGCGAATTGGCGGCAGGGATAGCGGAAATAGGGAGGCCGGGAGATTCGGCCTCCCTATTTCATTTTCGCGGGCGGATCGCTATCGTCTCCCGGTGAGCTCCCAGTCCCAGATATACTCCTCGACCTGCTCGGCGAGATGGAGCGGGGCGGGAAGGTTCACCCTCATATCGTTCTTGTAGAGCTGCACCATGCAGCCGCGTAGGGCCTCGGCGTATTTGACGCTGGCAAGCGCCTCGGCCTCGCCACCGGGCGACAGAAGGCAGTACTCGTTGATCGTCTTCTCGCAGAACGCCGCGGTGGGCGAATCGTACTTCGATCCGCGTGCGGACCATTTGTACTGGGCGTCGCCCGGTCGCGGGGCCAACGCGAGGAAGTAGCCGTCCATCTTGAAGAGTCCCTGCTTGTCGCGCCTGTTCGGCACGGTGCCGTCGTCTGCGCCGCCCGCGGCCACCTCGTCCGTGAACCAGTCGGGGACCTCGCCGTTGAGACCGGAGCGTATACGCAGGATGCGCAGCTTGCTGCCCGCGAGGTCAAGCGGCTCCTCATAACCGGTCGGTCCGTAGCTCAAGGGTCCCGACTCGAGGCCGGAGTCGCTGATGCCGGGCCACCAGTCTCTCTGGCGGATGCGGCCGTAGGAGTTGACGAGGAGGAGTTCCGGCCTGTCGCCGGTGGCGCGGACTATGCCGTGGAGCATCCTCTTCAGGGCCATTCCGTTCGCCCGCTTGCAGGAGTCCGGAAAGCCCTCGGAACCGCTCAGCCGGGCGAACTCGATGAGGGCGCGCCAGTACGGTAGGCTTCCGTCAGGTAGGAGGGGGCAGTACACGGTGACGGCACCGCTTCTCATGTCCTGTCGGACGCAATAGGGGAAGCTCGCCCGCGCCTTGCCGTTGCCGGAGTTGTAGACCTTCAACCCTATCGCCGGGATCGAGGTGTCGATGCCGCGCGAATTGCGTGCCGGTTCGGGTACGAAACCGAGCTGGCGCATGAGGTCGCGGACGGCGACGCGCGCGCGGATCTCGGGACTGTCCTTCGAGTCCTCGGGTTCGATGAATTGGGTCAGGCGCCCGGTTTTCGCGAACGCGATGCGCAGGGCGCGCTTGGGGTCTCCGCCGTCGTCTTTGCCCTTGGGCTTGTAGCTCTCGGCGCCCGGCAGGACCACTATGCACGCGGTCGGGTCGGTCGCCTCGGGAAGCGCGGCGGCGACTTTGCGCCAGCGGATCTTCGCCTGGCTGTCGCCGGTATTCTCCATGCGGTTCAGGAGGTCGTTTGCCGGGATGTTATCGATCTCGACCTCGAAGCCGTCGACGGCCCCCTCCCCGCCGAGAAAGCGGGAGATCTCGGCCCTTGCCATATCGAGGAGCCGGGCATCGTCCTGGTTGCCGATCAGCTGGAATACGGCCCTGTCCCTGCCGGTGCAGCGGGCGAGTCTGGCGCGGTTGGCCCGGCCCCAGGCCTCCTGTCTCGCCCGTGCGCTGACGGGGTCCTTGTCCCAATCCGCCTGCCTGGGTTCCTCTATGGACGCCTTGAGATGGGTCAGTTGAAGCGAGTCGAGCGCACCGACGGGCTCCGCGATATCTTTGAGCCGAGCCGCGACGGCCTCGAAGAACATGGCCTTGTCGATGACGGATGCCCCGCTTGCGACCGAGGGCTTCGATGCCCAGGAGGCGGTCATCGCGTAGGGGGATAGGATCTGCGGCTGCGAGCCGTCGCGGGCGTACCTGCCCATGTCCTCAAGATACTCGCGGACTGCGGGCAATCCGGTCCCGCTGGCGAACTCGTAGTTCGCCAGGGCCGCGGGGTCCCAGGCCAAGTCGCGCTTCTGTTTGTCGTAGCCGTAGGGGACGACGCGGAGCGTGCCGCCTTCCGTGCGGACGTAGGCGTTGACATCGTGTTTGAGGAACGGGTCGTCCTGCCATGGCTTGCCGATGAAGCGGCGGACGGCGACATCCATGTTGAGCCTTGCCTTGCGGCCGACCGGCAGCGTCTCGACGTGGAATCTGAGGGCGAACGCCCACGGGTCCTCCTTGTGCCAGTGGATATCGGAAATCAGCTCGTAGACGTTTCCGTTTCCGCGTGAGACTCTGCTGAAGTTCTCGACCATGCCGTTGGCGAGTTCGAGGGGGATGCCGGCGATGACGTCGGCGACTTGCGCGGAGAATGCGGGGAAGGTGAGCCCGCCCGCGGGACGGCCGTCGCCGCTGAACAGGCAGATCTCCTCGACACGCACGGCCTCCTCGAACGTCTCGGGGTGCAGCATCCCCATCACCTTGCGGTAGGCGGGGGATTGGGTATCGATGTCCTTGCGGGAGGAGATCCAGACCGCGATGACGTTGCATAGCTTCGCGAGATCAATGGGGGCGAGGGCGATAAGCCAGCTGTCGGTATGCACGTTGGGGCGTACGGGGTTCAGCTCGACGGCCCGGTCGAGCCAGCAGCGCAGGTCGTCCTTGAGGACTTTGGTGTTGAGGTAGCCGCCCTCTTTCCTCGGGGGCATGAGCGTGAAGAGGGCGTCGCGCAGGCTGTCGGGCAAGCCGACGACGTGCACGGTCGTCTTGGTGTCGGGGACGGGTGCGAATGACATGAGGTGCAGCTTAGAGTCCGACATTTCCGATTCCTTTCCTGAACGACTCGTAGAACGGCCCGTAGAGGGCTTTGGCGACCTCCGGCTGGTCGCTATCGTGCATGAGGCGTTCCATGTAGGCGCCGAGCTCTTCCAGGGTCCTGAACGAGAGCTTCCCGTCGCCGCCGCGGAAGGCCGCATCGGCGAAATAGACATGCGGCGCGGGCCTCTCCTTATCGGCAAGCCTCGCCAGACGCCCGAATATCTGGATGATCGTGACCATGAGCGTGGAGATCGCGTCGTCTACGAGGAATTGCCTGCCCATGGTCCTCCATGCGCCCATGGGAAGGTTCTCGTCCCGCTCCATGGTCTTCCATGTGCGCCAGGCGGAGGCCCTGACCTCGGTCGCGAACTCCCCGGGATTGGCCGGGTAGTCGCCGACCTCCCTTTCGATGAGGCCGTTGAGCTTGCGGTATCGCCCGCCGAGGTCGTGCGGTGTGCCCATCGGGCGCACCGAGAAGATGAGGCTCGTGAAAACGGCATGGCCGCCGCGGTCGACGATATTGAAGCCGCGCTCGATGGCCATGGCCGGCGCCACGAGCACTTTGGCCGGATGGTCGCAGAACTTGTAGACTTCGCTCCGGGGCACGAAGTGCTCCCTGTGGTCGTGGTTGTTGCGCACCAGGGCCGCGACCTTGATTGCCTGGCCCTTGCGTCGGAACTCTTGCTCGATGCGGTCGCGTGCGTCCTCGGCCTCCCGGTAGCTGTTCACGATGACCAGGGCCTTTCCCGCGCCCTCCGCGTCGAGTTCGTCCCTCAACGTGGCCATGGTCTGCGATAGGACGATGCCGAGGTTGCCGGAACGCATCTCGGCGGCGCTGCCGGACACGTTCTGCTCGATGCCGAGGTCCCTCACGGTCGAGGTGGAGAGCTTGGCCGCCTTCCACGGTTCCGCCTCGAGGAGGTAGTCGACCGGCCTGTTCACGTGGTATTGCAGGCAGCCGGGCTCCCAGCTCGAACCGGAGAGCAGGAGCACGTGCGGCCCCAGCGCCGCCCCGGCGGGGTCGGTATCGAGCCAGGGCAGCGAGCACATGAAGGCCCGCCCGAAGGCGAACTGCCGGAAAAGCCTGAGGTCGTTGCCGTCGAGCTTCATCCCGAAGATGTTGCCGATCAGCGAGTTGGGGAGATAGTGCTGCTGGCGCGTGTAGCTGAACTTGAGGAAGTTGTACAGCTCGTCGACGGAATCGTCCTTGAAGCTGAGGAGGTCCTGCGCGGAGGCGAGTTCGCGCAGATACGAGTCGAACCGGATGACCTTGAGGGCGAAGGAGAACCTGGTCCGCAGCTCGTCGGGAAGCTCCGAGCATCCGCATGCAGCGAGGTATTCGTTCAGCGAGTAGCTGTGGGTGTCGTCGTCGATGCCCTCGCAGGAGGTCGCGACCGCCTGCGAGAGCTTGTTGAGGGCCGCGTCGCCGCCATCGAGGCTCTTCTTGGCAATCTCGAATCTATAGGGGTTGATGAGTTTGTCGGCATCCTCGTAAACCTGTTTGGGAAGGCCCTGCTCCAGGAGGTCGTTCAGAAGCGAGAGCGACGTGAACGCCTCGTCCTTGACGATGCGCCATTTCGCCACGCGGTCGTCCCTGACGGATTTGAGCAGCGCCTTCGCGACGGGCTCGGATTTCTGGCGCAGGTCGTAGAAAAGCTCCTCGTTGAAGTCCCTCATCTTGTCGTCCGGGCGCCGCTTCATGGCCACGGCTGTCGGGTCGGCGGCGTTGCGGATGAGCTCCTGGAAGCTCATGCTCGGGGCGAAGCAGCCGTCGAGCTGCGCCTGCACGCGGTCCGCCTCATCGAACAGGACGACGTCGAACTGCTGAAGGGCCTCCTCGAAGAATGCCTTGCGCTCCCTTCCGACGATCATGGTGGCGAAGCCGGTGGGAGTCGTGACCACGACGTCGGATGTCAGGGACTCGCGGGCCATGGCCTGCGATGGGCACACGTCCCAGTACGGGCATGAGTTCGCGCCGCCCTTCTTGGACCGGAGGCCGCGGCATGGCGTGTTGCCGTATCCGCAGGCCTCGGGATCGGAAGAGGAGAGCCCGTCCATGATGCAGGCGGTCTCCAGGTATTTGGATGCGGAATGGTCGAGGAGCATGGAGTCATCGTGGTCGAAGAACTCGTCGAGCCGTTCGATGCGCCTGCCGCGCGACACCAGGGGCGAGGCGCTGATTCCCGCCTCGCGAAGCAGGACGACGCTTTCCATCACGTCCGATACCGAGTTGAGCAGGGATACCGCGCGCAGGCCGCGCTTCGCGAGGCAGACGATGAGCATGTTGGCGAGGACGGACTTGCCGGCGCCGACGAGGCCGACGAGGCTCACGACCTCATCGAGGCGCAGGCCGTCGGCGACGGATGTGCTGCCGCCGCGTGCCCGCTTGAGGAGCCCCTGGTCCTTGACCCTTCTGAGCACGGCGGCGTAGTGGGTCTTCCCGGTCTTCTCCCCGACTTCGTCCGCGGTCGAGATGAGCTCGTCGAGGGTGATATCGATGGGCGGGCGCCTGCTCTTGCGGGGGATATCGTCAATCTTGCCCGTTTGGGGCGGCACGGCATCGGGTATGGTCACCCAACGGATCGATCCGGTTACCGTGGTATCGCCGGTCGCCTCGGGCTTGCATGTGTAGGAATACCGTCCTTTGGGTCTCGCGACCACGTTTTTATGGGAGAGTTTGACATCGCCGAGGAGGCGGTCTATATAGATCGGCATGCGGTCGATCCCGGTAAGGGGGTGCTCGCGCAGGGCCATTCCGCCGTTGGCGATATCGAAGAACCGGTACCGCTCATATTCCGCGCGCTCGTAGAGGCCCAGCAGTCGCCGCCAGGCCGTGGATGAAGCCAGCGAGAACAGGTGTCGGCGCGCCATCTGCATGAGGTGGCCGTCCGCGCCGATGGTCTCGGGCCTGATGAGCTGGTAGTTCGATAGGAGCCTGTCGGCCTTTCGGGGATCGGCGCCGGGACCGCATACGCGTACCGCGAGCGCGAGCAGCGACTCCACGTTCAGGAACTCGTCGAGGGATAGGTCGCTGTCCTCGGGATAGCGCACCTCGAGATTGCGCTTCAGCTGGTCGAAGCCTTCCTGGGCTGTATCATTCGGCTCGTTCATCGCGTGCCTCCCTTCGCGGCGGCATTGAGTCGTTTCGAGAAGTTGCGCAGCGTTTCGCATGAATAGCCGGTCTTGCCGCGCAGGACGGCATTGCATAGCGCGCGATATCCGGGATGGTCCCGTTCGACTTGGTCCGGCACGACATAGGCCACCTCGTCCGCGCACATCTGGGCGATGCCGGCGTCGTCCTCTATCTCGCGGGCAAGCCGCTCGGCGCGGCCGTATGCCTTGGCGTCGACGGCAAGCTGCCGGCCGTCCGGCAGATGGATCAGGATGTCGCAGGTGTCCTTGAGGGGCCACATTTCGTATTTCAGACCGAGGCCCGCTGCGGCCTCGGCGATCGCCAGCTCGAGCTTTCCGGGGGAAGAGATGTAGTGCATGACGCCGCGGGATAGGCGGAAGGCGTCGTGCGCGACGCTGTCCAGCTTGTCGAAATCGCCTGTGACGGCCTTGGCGCACGTCGCCGATGAGCAGTGGGGCTGCTTGCCTCGCATGGTCATCGTCCAGCCGCAATTCGGGCATACTTTTGCGGCGCCCGGGACGGGTTCGTAGGCCATGGAGACGAATTCCTGCAACCACACCGGGTCGATGGTGTCGGCTTCGCCCTGGTCGAGGGGGTCGGGGTCGCCCAGGGCGAGCCCCGTCTTGATCCTGACGTATTCGTTCCAGGTGAGCAGCGGGTGGCGGATGAGCATCCTGCGTCCGTACACGTATTGCTCCTGGGTGCCGGCTCGGAGGAATTCATACACCCTGCGTTCCTGATGGCCGCCCAAGAGGTCGTTTTCCGCAAAGCGCAGTACCTCGTAGCATTCCGACGTCGCGGCGAAGTAGTCGCCGTCTACTGACGCCAGGGGCCCGATCTCGATGGACCGGCACCCTTCGACGGCTTCCCTGCACTCGTCGCGCCACCGGGCCGTCCACTCGCGCACGTCTGACGCTGCGCTGTTCCTGATGAAATCGGACTCATTGAACGTCGGCAGCAGCTCTTCCGCATCGTCGGAGCACTCAGCGCACAGCGCGGCGAGGATATTCATGCCGTGTCTGAATGCCTGGCTGTAGGGATACCTATGCGGGTCGGCCTCGTAGAGGCCGTCCTTCTCGGCGATGCCGTATGCGATGAGGAATACGGCGGTCTCGAAGCGGTTGGCGATATCGCGGGCTTTGCCGGCGGCTTCGGCCGCGGCGATCGGGTCGGACATGGACCACCTCTTTATTGGAATTGGCATACACAGCAGCTTTGATACCCGCCCCCGCCGCGCTTTACACGCCCCTACCGAAACTCGACGGATAAAAATGCCCCCGCACCGGCTCGAATCGAGTGAAAGACTTCCCGCGCACGGGGTAGAAACAGCTGGGACGGCACGCATCCGCGCGAAAGGTCGGACATGTCTAGGGTGGCCTATGGGCAAAAGGGATACAGCGGCGCTTCCATGAGCGTGAACGCGCGGGCGGCCTACGAGGCGGGGGAGATGCTCCGCTCGAAATGGACCAAGACGGCGATCATCGGCGCCTTGAGGGGCTACTGCGATGAGATGGACCTGCTCTACGACCCTGCGGTCGAGTCCGAGACCAAGGCCGCGCTCTTCGACCGGTTCATCGCCTCCTCGTCCTGGCACCACACCGGCGCCTACGCCCGCGAGACGGAGTTCTTCGCCCTGGACGAGGCCGCCGTGGTCGGGGCGTTCCGCGAGCTCGGGCCCGAGGAGACGGCCGAGCGCGACCGGATCCGGGCGCAGGCTGCGGCCCGGGTGCGGGAGGCGGAACGGCATCGGAGGGAAGCGGAATGCCTATTCGAGTACCGCTTCTCCTGCTCCCCATATAGCGCCATGGCGTACGAGGCGTTCCATCCCGAGCTGTGCGAGCGCCGTGTGAGCAAACACAGGAAGCAGGAGCTCGTTGTGTACCGGCTGCCGGACGGCAGCGAGCCGTCGGGCTATGCGGAGATGTCCGTCCCGGCGGACTATGCGGACAGCAGCCATGTGGTGCCGTCGGTTTTCATATCCGGCACGGGCGGGGATCGCGCGTGGCGCGATATCGACTTCGACGAGGCCGAGCGGAAATTCGCAGCGGCGGCGAGAAGGGCCGCGGCCTTTCGCGAGGGGAGACCGAAGCTCATGCAGGACGAGGCCAGGCGCGCTGCGATACGTGAGACTCGGCACCGCGTCTGCACCGCCCCCATTTTGAAGAGCATAAAGGAGATTCACAGGTGACGGGGAAGAATGTCTATACGATGACGGCGATGACGAGGCGAGCGTTCGTGGGCCTCGCGGTCATGGCGGCGCAGGCCGGACTCGCGGGCTGCGTGAGGAACGGGGCGCCGGACGCCGGCTCCTCCGACGGCGGCGCCGGGAAGTCGGGCGATGCCGGCGCCTCGTCGCCGTTCGCGCCGCAGCAGTCCGCCCAGGCGTCCGTGGACGGCATCTCGATCGACCGCGTGACGATCGAGGAAGGCACGGGGCCGGACGGCAAGCCGTTCCGCTACATCCGGGTTGCCTATACCTTCGAGAACGTCACGGACTCGGACGCTGTCGCACCCTATACCGACATCAACGCATACCAGGACGGGATCAAGCTCGACAGGTCCTACAAGGTGCAGGACCAGCGGGCGCAGAAGCAGATCGAGCCGGGCGGGAAATTGAAGTCGTTCACGGCGTTCGCCCCCGATTCTGAGACGGTTCCGGTCACGGTCAAGGTGATGGCGCCCGGCGAGAAGGAGCCGAGGTCGGAGCGATGCTACTGCATCGTGAACCCGGGCCTGCAATAGGCCGCCCCGCTCGCACGTCCACACATATATGTATATGCGCGTCTATGCGTTTACGTACATGCGCATATGGGTAGACTCACATCGAGTAGAGACGAAACGGGAGGGGATGGTCCGCATGGCGCCGTTCATCAGTGAAAATATCGACCTGGTTCCTTGCATGGCCATGGCATTCAACGCGGCGATTGCGACCATGGGTTTTCTGAAAATGGTTGCATGGACCGAGCACGGCATGTCGTCGAGGATGTCCAGATACATCGACAGGTTCGGCAAGATGGGCATCGACCGCGAGATTTTGGAGGTCTATGCGCGATCGTATCTCGACGAGTCGCGCAACGCGCTCATCTGCTGGATCGTTGGCCTCGCCATCACTATGGCTGTGGGGATTGTCATCTGGGCCCACGACGTCGGCGTGGCAGTCCTCCTGACATCCGTGGTCGCGGCGGCGGTATCGATCAGGTGCATCGTCATGGCAGTGAGGGATGTGGCGGATATCCGCGACGTCCTGGCCGAAATCGACCTAGGCACCCCGACCGCGTGATTTGCCCTGGCATCCAATCAATAGGGACAAGCAGATATTCAGAAGGGACTCGATATGGGTATGCAAAGCTATATGGCGACGGTATTTGTCGGCGAGCGTGAGATTGGCGGGCCTTTTGTAAACGGTGATTTTCGTTCAAGCCTGAACTTCGCGAGGCGAGAGCTTCGCGGATACCTGCGCCTGGCTGAGAGTATCTGACGGCAGGAAGTCATGGGTGGTCGCCGTCATGGCCTTCGTTGTGTAACCGCCCCGGCGCTTGATTTTGGCATCCTTACCGAGACGAAGGATAGCGAGACCGCCACCGTGGAGTCCAGCTTTACCGTGACGTCGGCCTACACGGCCGAGGATTTCGTATCGGATACGCGAAGCGAGTTTCTTGCCTGCGTCACGGAAGATTTCGGCGAGCAGGTCGCATCGGAGGCTGCAAGTCTCGTCGATGGTCAAATCGCGTCGATGTCGTGGTATAGGCGCTTCGAGATATGGAACGACCTCGCATCCTACGACATATGCGGCGTTGCGAACGCCGATCATCTCATCGACGGGCTCGAGGAGCTTTCCGTCGCGCTCGCCGATGGCCGCGCGTTCGACGCAAACGGTGGAAACCCCGTCTTCCATGCTTTTCACCGGGCCGAGCGGCAAAGTGGCGACAGAGAGTTACCTGTGCCTGCCAGACGTACTCATCGACATCATTGAGACAGGGGCTTCGGGCAACCGGAGCTCTTTTCTAATATGAGCCGGCACCTCCACGGTACCGGCCCAATAACGACTGCCTACATATCCCAGATCTCGCTCAGCCGCTCATCGTCCGCGGCCTCCTCCTCGAAGCGGAACTCGTAGGGGATGGCCAACCTGGTGAGCTCAAAGGCCACCTTTCTGGTCATGGCGTTCGAGATCCGCGCCGCGCGCGCATCCTCCGCGGCTAAGTCCTGCTCGCGGAAGTAGGGGAGCGGGTAGGGGTTGCCGTCCGTCTCATCGACAATCTTCTCCACCAGGCACCCGACCTCGCGCTCTTGGATTTCCGCCAGATTCTCGAGGTACTTCCATGCCACGGCAGTGGCGCGGGCTCGCGGCAGGCGCGGGCTTTCCCAGTTCTTGACGGTCTTCACGTCGACGCCCGCTGCCTCCGCGACGTCGGACTGGTAGAGCCCCAGGCTCTCGCGCAGCACCTTGAAGCCCGCCTTGGTGTGGATGGTCTGCATATCCGTTCCTTTCATCTAGATTCTCTTCTCGAAGAGCCCGTGATAGACCTCATCGATCTCGTCCTGGTATTCGCACAGGAATTCGCAGCGTCCGACCGCGAGTGCGACGAAAAGCTCGTCGACGGTGGCAATGCCGTAATCGTGGAACCCCGCGGGAAGGTAGAGCGTCCCGTTGTAGGGCGCATGTCCGACCCGGTAGCAAGAGAAGTCCCCGAAGGCCGATCCCTCCACGCGGTACAGGCTGTAGTAGTCCCCGGCACGCTTCGCAGCGTCGATCGCCTCCGTGTGGCCGGCGATATGGCGGATGATCTTCCCGTCCGCACGGTTCGCGGCCGCCTCGCGCGCGAGCGTGCGCAGCTCGGGCATGCGGTCGAGCGGGTCGACGGTGTGGACCGTATCCATGTGTTCCGTGAACCCCTCGCCGTCGCGCGTGATTTCGCTCACTGTGGCGACGAACCGGGCGAAACCGCGCTGGCAGACCCCGACCCTGGAGGCCGCCGAGACCTTATGCGCCGCACGCAGTGCCTCCTCCCGGCTGTCCCCCTCGTAATGCAGCTCCGACGAATGGAGCGGCCGCACGTCGATATCCTCGGTTCCCGTGAACAGCATCTCGCGCGATTCCGTCACGAAGATCGTTTCCATATAGTCCTCCCATATGCGCACCGGGCGGCCCCATACCGCCTGCTCTACCTCTCTTGTACCCCCTGAGGGGAAACGTAAACGCACGCCGCGGAAAAATCGCCGGACCGGGTTCGGGAAAAGGACGGGGCCGAAAACGGCCCCTGTCTTGAAATCTGGATATGGAATCAATCAATCATCGCCATGTCGAACGCTTATATGCGAACTCGGAATCGATCATCGCTGCGCAGTCCTTCCGAGGGCGGGGCCGTCGTGCTATCTGGCGGAACTAGCCTTATTTACCCGCCGTCGGGCGTAGCGCCAACAGGTCATTCCTGATCTCATCGAGCAGCTTCCTGCACTTGAGCTCCGCGGCCTCCATCGGGCTGACGTATCCATCCTCATGCGGGTCGAAAATCATATCCGGGTCTGGCAGCCATTTGCCGTCGTCCTCGCCGAAGGCGGTCTCGGTCATGATGTCGCAGAGGCCCAGGAGCCTGACGAAGATATCGCTCTCCCCGACATATGGGGTCGCGCGTCGGCACGCGCGGAGGTACACGTCGAGCGTCTGGAGGAACAGGTCCTCGGTGCCGATCTCCCAGGGAGGACGGGACTTATCGTCTTCCGGGTTCACCTTGATGTCGTGCAGAATCGAGTCCGGCACGCAGCGCAGGTCTGTAGTCGGCCAGACGAAATGATCGGTCTCCTCGCACAGGTCGAGGAAGTCGTAGGCCTGGTTCCATAGCACGCAGAGCACATCCAGCTGGTTTTCGGTGAGTTTTTCGTCCATGGTCCTATCTCCTGATTCTATGAGGAGGTCGGCGACGTCGATGTGCGCCCAGCAGGCGATATCCTCGACCTTCTCGAAGTCGCTCGGAGCGTGCGTCCCGCGCCGCCAGTCCTTAATCGATGAGATCGAGACGTGCACCGCGCCCGCGAGCTCCCGCATCCTGGCGGCGCCTTTGGCGCCGTGTCCTAGCAACGAATCGAACACGGCGGGGGAGAACGCGAACGTCCCGTCGCCAATCCTGTAGGTGTCTTTCCGCATTGCGGCATCTCTCATTCTCAATCCTTGCCGACAATGTTATCTGTGGCGCGGCCGTCTACGGAGACGAACCTGGACGGACCTCTACCCGTCCGGCTTCACGGAGAACCACAGACCGTCGTCGCAGATCAGCCCGCGCGCGACACATCGACCGCCGACGTCCACTAGGACGCCGGTCACGGTGGCGTCCGCCTTGCCGAACATGCTGGGGCAGGGCAGCGTCGCGCCGACCCTGGCGATCTCGAAGCGCCGCCCGTCGCACACGATTGCCCTCGGGGTGTTGAGCCCGCACTTTCGGTCGGTCTCGACCGCTATGGGGACGACCTTGGCGTCGAACCTGCTGCATCCGCCCACGTGCCGGACCTCCCTCCCGCTCGGTATCGCGCGCCACGCGCGCGATACCCCCGCCGTCTCCCACCCTGGATACCGCCCTGCGATCCCAACGGGGAGGGCATCCGGGGCGGTACCGCCCGCGCTGCGGTCTCACCGCGCAGCAGGCGGCCTATGGCCATGCCTATTCGGCCGACCCGATGCGGTTGCCGTTCGTGTAGTCGGAATAGGCCCGCTCCCAAGCGTCCTGCACGCGGCGGGAGTCGCATATCTTGCAGAAGATACCCGTCTTGGGCGAGCCGTCGCGCAGCATGAACGTGATGAAGCAGAAGTCTCCGATATCGGGATCCTCGTTCATCATCATGGCGCCGCAGGTGTCCAGCACCTCGCGGTTGTCCTCCTGCGACCCGCCGAGGATATCGATCGTGCAGGTGGCCGTATCCGACGGTCCGACGAGGCCATCCGGCACCGCCGGCAGTGCATCCGGGTCGGTTCCGTCGATCTCCCCAAGGATGCGCGTCTCGAACGTCGAGTTTGCTGCGCGCAGGCGTCCGAGTGCGTCCGCGTATGCGATCGACGAGACGAGGCGTTCGAGCTCCCTGGCGGCAGCCTCGGCGCTGTCCGCATATCCCCGCGGGTCCTTTTCCATGAGCGCGTCGGCGAGCATGGCGACGGCCGCCTCGGCAACCCTGCCGGACTTGCCCATGTCGTCGGCGCACTCGCCGGCGAGTGCCGACAGCGCGCTCGAGTAGAAGGGGATGTCGCTGCGGCGTCCGAACCTCTCGGCCACGCGCCCGCAGGACTCCCTCCATCGTTCCATCAGCGCGAGCCTCAGGTTCGCCGTCTCATCGTGCTCGATGGGCGACACCGTGTCGTGATCCGTAGCCATGTCCATATCCTTCCGTTTCCGTTCCATCCCGCTCCCACGGCTTCCCTAGAGAGCCGTTTACCCCGAATCGCCCCCGCTCATGCCCGCTAAATTGAGATCGGGGAGGAAGGCCGCCTGTCCGTATCTTCCCGTCCGCATCGGAATCGGCTGTTTCCGATGCGCCCGAACGGGGTATCAACTGGTAATACCGAATGAACGACTTGGGCAAGGAGCAGCCATGTATACGGACGATGACGAGATCGGGCGCGCCGTCGCTGCCGATCTGGAGGAATGCTGGCAGGGCGAGGGCTGGTACCGAATCTGCTTCACCGACGGGATGGGATCGTATCCGGCCACATGGTATGGAACCGAAGCGGACCTTGCCGACGACCTTCGCGGTGCCTACGGGGATGCCGGCGAGATCCATCTGCCCTACGCCGAAATCTCTGTGATCGATCAGGCGGTCGAGAAGGTCTGGCAGGGCGAGGGATGGTATCGGGTGACGGGCGGCGACGGCGAGAAATGGGAGCCGGACTTCTACGTTACACGCGAATGCCTAGTCGCCGCACTGCGCGACGCCTACGACGAGGCATCCTTCAGCGGCGCCATATGCGTCCCACGTGTAGAGCCGGCCCCGGACCCTAACCGGCGCCGAACGCACGCCTTCTGAACCGCCCCGTGATTCAAACTGGGCGAGAACCGAACCGGAGGAATCGCTACGCGTTTCCCACAACCGGCTGCCTACGGGACGTATGGGGTCCCTCCGGTCATCCGGCCATGGAAAACGCCGGGCTCCGGTGCCAGCCCAATACATAGCCGCACAAACGCACATCTATGCGCTTACGCATCTGAGCATCTGGGTACATACATGGCGACGAAGGCGGGGGGATCGGCCCCCCGTCGGAACCGAAAGGATAGAAGCCAATGAGCATCAACCGAGTCAACATCACCGGAAACCTCACCCGCGATCCCGAGCTCCGCGCCACCGCGGCCGGCACCCAGGTGCTCTCGTTCGGCATCGCCGTCAACGATCGCCGAAAGAACCCGCAGACCGGCGAGTGGGAGGACTATCCCAATTACATCGACTGCACCATGTTCGGCACCCGCGCCGAGGCTGTCGGCCGCTATATCTCCAAGGGGAGCAAGGTCGCGATCGAGGGCAAGCTGCGCTATAGCTCCTGGGAGCGCGACGGCCAGAAGCGCAGCAAGCTCGAGGTCATCGTCGACGAGATCGAGTTCATGAACTCCCGCCCTGCCGCGTCTCCTGCTGCCGCGGTTGATGGTGGACAGCAGTATGCGGTCCCCGAGGCTCCCGCCGTCGAGGTTGCGGACGAGGACATCCCGTTCTAGCCGACCCGTACAACCCCATACTCAAGTGATCGCCCCACCGGAGACGGCGGGGCTTTTTCATGCCGTAGCCCGTCTCCACACGTTTCCCACACCCGGCTGCCTATGGGACGGATGGGGTCCCGCCGGTCATCCGGCCATGGAAATCGCAGGCCAGGGGCCTGCCGACCGGTGTCCGGGCGGCCCGCTGGGCAAATTATCGAATTACGCAGACGCATACGTGCGCATTTACGTGTTTGTGCGTTTACGCATGTGCGCAGCTGGGTACATACATACCAGCGGCAAGGGAGGCCGCGACCGCGTCGGCGCGGGATCGCCGAATATCGGAAGGAGGCCGTCATGGCCGGTTGCAAGAGGGAAGTAATGGAGCCGAGCGGAAGGGAGAAGGTCGCCGCCGCCGCCGCGCTGGTCGCGGGGCTCGTCGGGATGTGGTTCATGCTCGCATACAGCTATGTCTACATCAACTGCGCCGTGTTCCCGGTGGCGGGCGCGCTCATCGCGTACGCCTACGACGTGGCGGAGAGGACGGTGGCGGCACGGAAGGAGTGCTGCCGCAAGGTCGAAACGCGCCGCGCGTATCGCGCCGCGAGGGCGTCGGAATACGGCGCATAGCGGCGCCGGCGGGCAAGAATAAGTAAACGCGCATCCGCACAAGTATGCAGATGTGCGTTTACGCATCCGCATAACTGGGTACATATATGGCAGCGGCAGGGCCCTAGCGCCCTGCCGTCGGCGGATGCGGGACCGGTAGCGACTCGCCGGCCCCGTGCCCGCCGCCGGCAGGCGGCAGATATCCGAGAAGGCCGCCCGGAAATCGGGCGGCACCCGTAGAAGGGAAACACATGAAGACAATCGTTTTGGTCAACCAAAAGGGCGGCGTCGGCAAGACGACGTTCGCCGACGAGATCGCCTGGGGCCTCGAGCGCCGCGGGCGTGAGGTCGGCTTCATCAACCTCGACCCGCAGGGCGGCGCGAGTCACGAGCAGAAGACCGTCGAGGGCGAGAAGGCCGTCACCGTCGTCGACACCCCGGGCTATCTGAACGACAAGCTCGGCGGCTGCGTGGAGGTCGCCGACATCGCGATCGTCCCCGTCGAGCCCAGCCAGCGCGGCCTTCGCGCGATGAAGCGCACGATCCAGCTCATCACGGGCGTCAACCCCGAGCTCGAGATCGGCCTGATCGTGAACCGCTATTCCGACAAGCGAATCATCGACCGCAGCTTTACCGACTTCCTCACCGCCGACGACCTGCCCATCCTGGGCTGCGTGCCGACCGCCGAGGCGTTCAAGCGCGGCGCGTCGTTCAACCGACCGGTGTCCGAGGTGCAGCCGGGCGGCCGCGCGGCGGACGCGATCGAGGGGATTCTGGACAAGGTGGAGGCGATGCTGTAATGGCGAGGACTAAGAAGGCGGACTCCGCCATCAACAGCTTTTTCACTGACACCTCCAAGGAGATGGTCGAGCGCCAGGAGACGATCGTCGAGAAGGTCGTGAACCCCGACTCCGAGCCGGCAGCTGAGAAAAAGGCGGCGGCCTCTGAGGGTCCGACGCACCGCCTGAGCGTGATCGTCCCCGACGACCTCTACTGGCAGCTCAAGGAGTACCTGGTGGAGCACCGCCGCGAGGGCTACCGCAGTGCGAGCGACCTCATGCGCTCGCTGCTCGAGGAGCATCTGCGCAAGGACCGCTAGGCCGGTCGGAACGCCATCGAATAGAAGGGAAAACGGAAATGACAGCATTCGAGTACAGCGCCCAGGGCTACCGCGTCGCGCCCTATATCGCGGATCTCGGCAAGAAGGAGGCCTAGATGGATGCCGATGCCGGGCGCGTCCGCACCGCCCTGCGACTCCAGGCCGTCGCGGCCCGCGTCCACCACATGGACCGTGCGGGTTTCGCCGAGGAGGTGTGCGATGCCGTGGACGTCGCCGGACGTCTGGGCTATCTGGGTTGCTTGCACGCGGTTGTGAGGCTCGCGGCGGCCCGCGAGGCGATGCCGGACGCCGACGGGATGACGTGCGGCGAGCTAGGCTGTCTCGCCGGCCTCCGCCGCCAGGCGCGCGCCACCGACACGCTGGATGCCGACAGCTTCACCGCCCGCATCCTCGCTGCCCTGGATATCAAGGGGTGGTCGGATCGATCTTCCTACCAAATCGCGGCGATGCGCCTGGCCGACCTGATTGCCCCGGTCTCGCTGATGGCGTCCCCGGAGCGCACGGAGCGCGGAGACCGCGCCCTGTATTCCTACACCTGCGGGCGATGCGGCGCACGCGTGACCGTATCGGTGTGCACGCGTTGCCCGTCCTGCGGCGCCCCCATGGTCGCCGCAGGACATGGCGCTCCGGTGATGAAAGGGGCGATCCATGTCGACTCGTAAGCTGATAAAGGGCGACCGCTACCGCGCCGGGCTGTGGAAGCTGGAGGAGCGCTGCTATGAGGCGCACGTCCGCATGCCGAACGCCAAGTTCATGATCAGAACGCACTACCGCGCGCGCTTCGAGGTCGCAGCGGCCGACGGCGCGGACGCGGCCGAGGCCGTGAAGGAGATCGTCATGGGCTGGCTGCACGCCAAGGGCCTGGACGTACCGGAGGGCGCCGCGGACATCGCGGTGCCCGCGGGCTGGACGGCCGCCGACGAGCCCGACGCCGCCAAGGCCGTCCGCTTTCTCGGCCTATCCGGCGCGCAAGGCGCGGTATGGGCGGTCGAGGCCGATGAGCTCGACGGCGAGTTCTCGCGCCGCCGCTGGCACACGAGGATCGGCCTCGCACCCGCCGGAGACGGCGGGTGCATCCTCAACGTGCAGGTATCGCACTACGCCGTCAACGGCTTTTTCGGATACCAGCGCAACCCGCTGCCGTCCGTGCCGCGCGTCGTGCGCGATATCCTTGCGAACGGAAAGCTAGACGTGAGGATCGGCGCGTCGCGTGTGAGCGTCGAGGAGATATACCTTGACGCGGACACGCTAAAGCGCGATTTCATGTCGAGCCTGACCGATCGCGCGCGCTGCCTGCCGATCGTCCTCATGACGACCGACGACGACGGCAAGACCCCCGTATGGGATGCGACCGAGCTCGCATCGAAGCTCGTGGGCATGGCCACCGTGTACGTCATCGACATGCGCGACGGCGCGTTGGTGCAGGCGTTCCGCGACCTGCTGCCCGACCGGACACCGGCCGGGCGCTACAGGATCAGGCGCAGCGCGGTCATGGTATACCGTCCGGGCATCGACCTGTCGGGCGAGGAATCTCTATCGGCCTGCACGCTCTTCACGCGCCACAGGATCGAGCGCTATGCCGCGGGCGGGCGCGACGGTTTCATCAACGTGCTCATGCAGGGCCTCGGCCGCGGCATCGACGCCCGACCGGGCGACGTCGCCGGAATCGGCGACGTGCTGTGGCTGCGCAGCCGAGTCGAGAGCGAGCGGCAGGGCGAGCGCATCGAGCGCCTGCGCTCGCGCGCGAAGGCGGCAGCCGAGCCGGTCGCCGATATCGACGGGCTGCGCGCGGAGAACGCGCGCCTGCGTGCCGATGCCGAGGCCTGGGAGGAGATCGCGACGGACCAGGAGCGGAGCTATTCCGACGCCACGGCAAAGGTGGACGAGCTCACGAGGACCGTCCAGCGCCTCGAAGGCGAGAAGCGCGCGCTCGAACGCAAGGCGGCGCAGTGCGCGGCACCGTCGGACGACGACGGTGCCGCGAGGGTGGCCGAATGCCTCCAGTCGATCCCGCGCGACCTGACGGACCTCCTGAAGCTCGCGCGATCCATCTGGCCCGAACGTATCGTCGTCCTGCCCGAGGCAATGGACTCCGCGAAGTCCTACGACGGCAACCTCGCCGAGGAATGGGATATCGTCCGCAGCACCGCGACGGCGCTCTACGGCCTCCTGTTCGAGGACGACGGTTGCGAGGGGCAGGTCGCAGACGAGTTCCAGCGCCGTACGGGCTACGAGCTCACCTTCAGCGAGAGCAGCGCCACCAGGGCGCGCGCCGATCTGATGAAGATGCGCGAGAGGAGCTACGGCGGCCGAACCGTCGACATCTCCGCCCACATCAAGGGGAGGAGCCAGAAGAACACCTTCCGCCTTCACTTCTACATCGATCGGGAAAACGAGCTGATAGTCATAGGGCATGCCGGATGCCACATGAAGACCGCCGGCTCGCACCGTCGCGGTTTCAAGTAGCACAGATCCCCGCCATCGGAACCGATGGCGGGGATCCTTTTTGAGCAACGCGCGAAACAGGCGGCGGAAACGGCCCGCGCAATTGCAGGACTGCGGATACGGCGGCCGGCGTTTGGGACCGGGCGCTTTTGGGTAGCATCGAATGGTAATGCCGGCGACGTGACCAGAGGGGAGGGAGAATATGTTCGATACCGATAGCGATGTCCCGTACGACATCGAGCCGACCGCGACCGAGAAGCCGAAGGCCTCGACTGCGGACAGCGCAGCCGAGGCTGCCAAGAAGACGGCCGAGGCCGAGAAGCGCGAGAAGCGCCGCGCCCGCCAGAAGCGCCAAGCGTTCACCGAGCAGATGCAGAACTTGACGATGGACGACATCAGACGCCTGATGGAGTCCAGCGTCGACCTCGGCGGCGTCAGCGACCCGCAGGCCGAGATTGAGCGCCGCATCGAGCGCAACGGCATGGCGTACCTGATGAAGGGCGGCGCCGTGTATGCCGTGGTGCTCTCGAGCGACGACTACGAACGTCTCGCGGACAAGAAGGCGTAGACCTCGCATTGGCGAGGGTCGCCGGGCGAGAGGCCGCCACCGGAACACGGTGGCGGCCTTTTTCATGTCGCGACGCAACGCCCGGAACACTGACCGGACAACGATGGAAAGCGAGCGGAAACGCTCGCGGCGGACACAGACGGCCCCGCCCCGCCCCGCCTCGATGCGCGCCCGCCGGAGCCGGGAGGTATCGGATCGGCGCGCACCGAGACGTTGGACACGCGCCCGCGCGCAAGACTCCTGCCGCGATCGGGCACGCAGGCTACCGCACCCCGTCATAACTTCGAGTGCCACGCGGACATGCCGACATCTCTCCGCAAGCAGCTCGTAGATCGGCGCCGGGTCGTCCACGGCATCGCCATCGGCCGCGAGCAGATCGAGCACGGCGGCCACCCCCTCGATGATACGGGCGCAATCGTCAGCATCCATATGACCCTCCTTCTCATCGCTGAAAACAACTTATACGGCCGTGACGGTATCCGAGCCGTATCGGACTTGCAACAGATGAGCAGCGTCCCGTTCGTCGCGAAAGAGACGAGGGACAGCCGAAACGCGGACGGTATAACGGCATCGGATGACCGGTGTAAACCGGTTTAAACCCAGGCAAATAGGGGTAGGATACTGAAAACTTCGCAAGAGACGCATAGTTGTACCTCCATCGTGGATGTATGTACAACTATGCCGCCGAAGTCGGTCAGATTTCCGCCACCGAGCACAGCCCGCCGACGGAAACCCGCCCGCCTCCGGCGCTTGCCAGGGCTCCGCCCTTGGACCGGGGTCGCGCACAGGTGCGCGAGGAATTGGAGGAAGCGTGGCAAAAAAAGCCACCTCGCAGACAAGGATGGTCAGCATCAGGTTGACCGAGGAAGAGATCGGCACACTCAAGGCCAAGGCGAGCCTTGCAGGTGCGACCGTCACGGACTTCATCCGCGAGACGGCGATCTACGGCAAGCAGGAATTCACGCTATCGAAGCTGCCCGGCGGCGAGCGCGTAGACGTGAAAGAGGCGCTGGAAGGGCTGCTCGACACCGAGCACCGCACGGTGCAGAAGCATTTCAACGTGACGCCCTACGAAGATACCTTCATCAGGTCCGCTGCCAAGAAGGCCGGCATGACGCAATCGCGCTTCATGGTCGACCGCATCCTCCATACGCCCATGTACTACATCGGCGACCCCGATTTCTTTCAGAAGTTCTTCTACGAGCTCAACAAGCAAGGCGTGAACCTGAACCAGCTCACCGCCGCGGCCAACACACTGGTCCTCCTACAGGACATGCCCGATGTGAGCAAGGAGCGCCGACGCGAGCTGATCGGGCAGATCGAGAACTTCGTCGCGACCCTGAAGGACCCCTACTGCAAGGCGCTCGCGGAGACGCGCGGCCTCATGATGCAACTCAGGCGGCAGTCGGAAGTTGAGCGCTAGCATGGCGATGCTCAAGACACTCGCCCGTAAGTTCGGCGGCTGCAAGCAGATAAGGGACTACCTCGCGCGCAACGGCCGCGCCGTGACGTTCCGTTCCAGCTCAATCGAGTTGGACAGCGGCGACTGGGACGAGCGGATGAACGAGACGCGCCAGATGTTCGGTAAGGACAAGGGGCGCAAGTACTACCATTTCGTGATCTCGCCCGACCCCGAGGACGGCCTGGATGCCCGAGCGGTCGATACGCTGGCATACGATTGGGTGCGTGAGCGTTACAGCGGATACCAGTGGGTGATCGAGACCCACATCGACAACGGCATCCCGCACGCGCATATCGTGGTCAATTCCGTCAATCCGGTGGACGGCAGGAAGATACACCTCGACGACAATGACGTGCAGGTCGACGCGATGGAGCTCCAGCGCATCTGCCGCGATTACGGCTATTCGGCGTTCGACAACTTCAAGTTCTCTAGAGACGAGGACGGTGCCTGGTACGCGCGCACGCCGCGCCCCGACCGTCGCCGCGAAGTCGTCTTGCAGGAGGCGCGCCCGGCTCGCCGGCATGTGACGGACGCTCAGCGCCGCGCACGGTACAGCGATAAGAAGCTATGGACCGACGCGATGCACGACGATATCGAGTCGGCCCTACAGGGTTGCCGTACATGGCCCGCGCTCGAGAGGCGTCTGGCGGAGAAGGGATACCGCATCAACGTCAACCGCCGCGGCGTGCTGACGTTCTACCCTCCCGAGGGCAAAGGGCATCCCGTGAAGGGTTACAAGCTGGACGACTCCTATACGGTCGAGGGACTGCGTGACCGTCTTGCCGTGCGTCTCGAGGGACAGCGCCCGAACGTGAAGATGTGCGCCGAGGACCTTGTCCCGGACGTCGTCCTGCCGCCCATGACTTTCGAGACGGTCGCGTCCAACAACCTCGAGCGGTCGAAGAGGATCGAGCGCTCCGCCGCGCGCCTCGCCGCCGCGGCCGATGCCGTGAACATCATCCGCGAGCGCGGCTACCTCAGCTACGCGGATATGGCGGCCGACGCCAGACGCCTCGTCGCCGAGGTCGAAGCGCTCGACGCGAGGACCGACGCCCTCAAGCTTGAGGCCGAGCAGACAGCCGAGGCCATCCGCCAGGTCGAGGTATACACGGCCTGCGCCGCGCAGCTGACCGTGCGCCCGGAAAGCCCCGGCGCGCTCGCGGCATGGCGCGAGGACAACGCCGACGAGCTCCGCGAGATGGAAAAGATCCGCAAGTGGATGGCCGAGCGCGGCATCATGCTCACCGATACGACCTATACGGACCTTCTCGCGCGCCGCGACGGCGTCAAGGCAGATGCCGCGAACCTCGCTTCGGCGGCAGGCGACATCCGCAACCGCTCGCGCCGTCTTTCCGCCGCGGTCGATGTCCTGGCCTCGTCCCAGATGCCGATCGGCCCCACCGATGTCCGCAGCCGCGGCGAGAGGCAGAAGGGTACCGGGCGCGGCCTGCGCGGAGCCAAGGTCATCACCGCGCACCAGACCGCCGAGCTGACGCGCGAGTACACGCGCTACCGGAAGGCGTATTCGGAGGCAATCGCGGCCGGCGCGCTCACGCCGGGCAGGATCAAGCAGATCGAGCGCGACCACGAGCGCGCCAAGGCGAGGATCATCGGCGAGCAGCGCGAGGAGGACCTGCGCGCGGAGCGCTCGGCGTACGGGATGGCCGGAAGCGAATGGGCGCAGGATGCCCCAGTGACGGTCGCCGCACCCGGCGAGACGGATAGGAGGGCGAAGCCAGGATGGAGACCGTACCTCCAGCGCCCAGCGACCGAAAGGCAGATGAAATATCTCGAAGACCTCGTGGAGTCCGGCGTCATTGCGCAGGCCGACGTCGATAGCCTCGGCGGCGAACCGACTATAGCGGACGTCAACGCGCTGCTTAACTCGCATCCTAAGGTCAAGAACCTCGAGCTCGAGAAGAGAGACGGGGGAGACGCGGTCGACTCGCGGACGTACGCACAGACCCGGGACGATATCGAAGACGACGGCTATACGCCGGCTAACTACACGAGAAGGAGATAGACGGTGAATATCATCGTGAAGATGCACGATATGGCCCGCGTGGTCGAGACGACGCGCATGGACCTGCACAGCGGCATCATGCTCGAGGACGACTTCCTCGACATTTCCGACTACCTTAACCAGGGCGTGCTTCTTGAGCGCAGCGTGTTCATCACCACGAGCGACGACATGCAGCTCCTCAAGCGCGCCGTGACGCTTATCGAGCCGGACGAGCTGGATGCCATCGACGGCGTCTACGCCGACGGTAAGCCGATTCTCGTGAGGACCGAGGACGGTTCGCGCTTGGCCCCGGCTGTGTTCGAGGTGCTGTTCGACGACAGCGGCAATTACATGGGTGACCACGGCCAGGGCCTCTGCGTCTACTATGAGTCCGGCAGCTACGAGACGATAGTGCCGACTGTGCTCTCATTCGGCGATGGCATGCTCGTGGCCGACGACTTGATCGATTGGAGCGACCTCGACTCGGGCATCACCTGGACCCGCGGAGCCTGGACGCGCGGTGACCGGAACCTCATGGAGCTACGCCCCGAGCCCACGGTCGTGGTCGATCCGGAGCAGTACGCACACATGGAGCTCATGACCTTTGGCGGGCAGCTCGTCGCCATGAAGACCGCCGGCGGCATGGTGAGCGGCGGCGGCACCGTCTCGGACGGTCCCGATACCGACGATGCCGAGACCGAAAGCGAACCGCAGCCGTCCCAAGACGAGGAAACCGACAACGCGGCGGCAGCCGCCGCCGGAAACGGCGCCACCGATCGGGCTTTACTCGAGGATGCTCCCGACGCCGCCGAACCCGAGTCTCCCGCGGACATCGCGGGAGACGACGCGGAGACCGAGAGCGGCCCCAAACCCGGCGGCTCGGAAATCGAGTCCGCCGAGGCCGATGACGGCTCGGGTTCCGATGGGGACCCGGACGGAGATGACGGGGATCCCAACGGGGACCCCGATGACGATGAAGACGGTGACGACGATGGCGATGGCTACTACGAGGAAGACGATTCGATGTTCGCCGATCTCTTCTAGAAAGTGACCGCAATGATGGCCTCGCGCTTCGGCGCCAAGGCCGTGGAGCGCGATGACAAGCGCCACCGCGTGACCGATCGCCTGACCGACTACTACCGCAAGTTCCGCAGCCTCACCGCCCACTATCCCATCCTGGAAGACGATCTGTAACCCGCCCAGCCATCCAAGGCCCCGCCGGACCCCGGCAGGGCTCCCAGCATCTATTCCAAGGCACTCGGTAATCGGGTGCCTTTTTCAATATCCGCCCCGTTCAGTGAATAGATTTTTCTATCGCGGGTAGAAGTCGGGACATTGGGGCGCATTCCTGATGGCGACCCGGAACATGGAATCGCAACCGATGGAAAGGAACTTGAAATGTCTGTGAATGTATGTGGCTTGGGCGAAATCGAAGACAACTTGAAAGAGATTGCCGACGAGCTGAGCAAGCGCAACGAGATCGAGGCCCGGAAACTCGAGCTGCTGAAGCAGATTGAGAAGAATCTATCCGATAAAGACAAGGAGTAGACCGATGACCGTTATCCAGTATTGCCATGAAAAGACCAATGTAGGCGAACTCGTGATTATCCGTGAGGGCGGGTGGGTGACGTGCGCGGCCTTTATCGATCACGAGGATTTATTTCGCCTGCCGCCCTCTATGGCCAAGGCCGAGGTTATTGGCGAAGAGAGCGGCCGGATTCGACTCGCGAACCGAGCGGGTGGCTTTGAGGACGCTCCGTGCATCTATCTCGATATCTAGTAGAGGGAAGCGACCAGTGGTTCAAGACGAGATTGCAGTCATCATTCCCTGCTATAACGAGGCCCCGACCATCGGTAAGGTGGTCGATGATTTCCATCGCGAGCTGCCCGAGGCCACGGTCTACGTCTACGACAACGCCTCGACTGATGCGACCGCCGCGATCGCGATGGGGCACGGGGCAACCGTACGATTTGAGCCCCGTCAGGGCAAGGGAAACGTCTGCCGGCAGATGTTTCGTGACATCGATGCCGACTGCTACCTCATGGTCGACGGCGACGATACCTACCCCGCAGAATCGGCGCTCTCCCTCTGCGCTCCCATCCTCGCAGGCGAGGCCGATATGGTCGTGGGTGACCGCCTATCCAACGGCACCTACGCACAGCAAAACACCCGCGCTTTCCACGGCTTCGGCAACGACCTCGTGCGCGCCATGATTAAGTGGATATACGGCTACGGTTTCGAGGACGTCATGACCGGCTACCGGGCCATGTCCAGGCCGTTCGTGAAGACCATCCCGGTCCTGTCCGAGGGCTTTCAGATCGAGACCGAGCTATCGATCCACGCCGTCGACCGGCGCTGGCGAATTGCAGATGTCCCCGTGGAATACCGGGACCGTCCCGAGGGCTCGGTCTCGAAATTGAACACCGTGAGGGACGGGCTGAGGGTGATCGCCATGATCGGCACCCTGTTCAAGGACTACCGCCCGTTGAAGTTCTTCTCGCTGGTCGCCCTGCTGTTCTGCATCAGCGGCCTGTGTGCCGGCATCCCGGTGGTGACCGAATACTTCACCACCGGCCTCGTGCCACGGTTCCCGACCGCCATCCTCGCCGCGGCGCTCATGTTCATGGCCGCACTCTCGCTTGCCACGGGCTTCATCTTGGACGCCGTTGCGAAAGTCGAGCGCAAGCAGTGGGAGCTACGCGTATACCGCCATACCGAAAAGGGCTGACACAATTCGATGACAACGCGGCCACCGCCGGAAACCGGCGGTGGCCATAACGATCCACAGTAGGCACCCGGAAACCGGGTGCCTTTTCATTCAATGGACCCCCAGCTCAGCGAATAGATTTCCTCCCCACCGGGTACAAGTCGGGCAGTTATGCACCTGATGGATGGGGGAGGAAACCCGTCATGCGCGAGACACCCGAAACGGATAAGATCGCCGCCCAGGCCAAGCCGGCAGCCAAGATCGATGAACTGATTGCAGAGCTCTGTCCGGATGGGGTGGAGTATAGAAATCTTTATGATATTGCCCACTTCAATAGAGGACAGGTTATCACTGCAAAAGCTGCCGTTAATGGCGGCATTCCCGTAGTCGCGGGTGGACAAAAGCCAGCCTATTACCACAACGTTTCGAACAGACCAGCTGGAACCATCGCGGTTGCGGGGTCTGGTGCATATGCCGGGTATGTTTCGATGTGGGATATACCTATCTGGCTGTCAGACGCTTTCAGCATCACGCCAAACGATGAACATGAGCTGAGTACGGCTTTCCTCTATCAATGCCTCAAGCTAAATCAGAACTGGATCTACGCCAAAAAGAAGGGAAGCGGCGTCCCGCATGTTCATGGGACGGACATCTCCCGTCTCGAGATTCCCGTTCCGCCCATCGAAGTCCAGCGCGAGATCGTCCACATCTTGGACACCTTCACCGAGCTGACCACCGAGCTGACCTGCCGCCGCCAGCAATACGAGTACTACCGCGACCGCTTGCTGTCCGCGGAGACCCTGGCGGCGATGGACGGCAAGCCGGTCGAGATGAAGAGACTGGGGGATGTTCTCAATTATGAACAGCCGACAAAATACTTGGTTTCAAGCAAGGACTATTCAGACGATTACGCCACCCCCCGTCTTAACGGCGGGAAAGACATTTGTTCTCGGATGCACGTCGGAAACGGACGGCATCTATCCAGCAAGCAAGAAGAACCCAGTCATCATCTTCGATGACTTCACGACCGACTTCAAATGGGTCGATTTTCCCTTTAAGGCAAAGTCCTCTGGTATGAAGATGCTGACCACAACAGATGAGAATCTTGCAGCCATCAGATATGCGTACTATGCGATGCAGATGATTTCATTCTCGCCGCTCGACCATAAGCGACACTGGATTAGCGAATACTCGCATTTCCTAATCCCCATCCCATCCCTAGCCACCCAGCAGAAGGTCGTAGACGTTCTCGACCGCTTCGACGCCCTCACGACCTCGCTCGCGTGCGGCCTTCCCGCCGAGAGCGAGGCACGCCGACAGCAATACGAGTACTACCGCAACCGCCTGCTCAATTTCCAAAGAAAGGAAAGTCACCTATGACATGGGTTAAGGATCATGCAATCGAGATCATCGCCCTTCTAGTTTCTATGGCCTCGGCAATAACATCTATCGCGACTGGCTTGGGAAATGCCTTTAGAACTGAACCTCTTGCCTTGCATACTTGGACTGTATTCCTCCTTGTTGTCGGAATAAATGCTGGGTGGCTTATCAGGGGAATAATTACAGTTATTGCCAGCTCTGGCTTGCAGTTTATGAACGAACGGCACGCTGTTAAATATCTCGAGAATCAACCGGATGCGTTCAAGGAAATCATACGCGATGCGCTCGAAAACGATGGGGTTTACTATGAGCAATTCCTTGATTCGGATATGAGAATTTTGGCATCGCGGGGAATCTTTGAGGCTCCGAATGTCAATGTTGGCATCTCTGAATGCACATGGGCTCTAAAACCAAAGGTGATTGAGCTGATTAGAAAACACCCCGAATGTCTCATGGCATCTAAGAAAGATACCGTCAATCAATCCGAGGAGTAACCATGTTTGAGAGAAAATACGCCACCGCTATAGCAGAAGTCATGGCTCACTGTGCTAACGACCAACAAATCCAGAACGCCCTTGTCGATCAGACATCCGTCCAGAATCGAGCGTTGGATTACATACGCCGCTCCCCGGCCTTTTCCGGAGAGGGCGAAGCCGTCCAACACCAGGCAGCAAAATTGATTGCTGGCGACCTGCTCCGATTCGGCCCCATAGGGCAGTTGCTTTGGAACCCGGACGTAACCGAGATTATGATCAACAGCCCAGATGACGTCTGGATTGAACGCCAAGGAAAAATCGCGCAGACGGGCGTACAGTTTCTCGACGAGGAACACGTCCAGAGAACCATCGAGTGCATAGTTTCTCCAGATGGCCGTGGGTGCGACAGCCGAGGTCAGCAATTCTACGCCTGCAGCTTGCTTCGCAAGGGGACGCCGTTCGACGGTTGTCGTGTCAGTGCTATGCGCGATGACACCGATGGGCATTGGAAACTCAATATCCGTAAATGCGGTAATGATGTTCCCTCTGACACGCCCCATAAGCATATCGACTCTGGCTGCTTGGTAGAAAATATAGCAGATTATTATCGGGCGCTCGTTTCTGCCCGCATGGGTGTCAGTGACGGATGCCCAGACAAAAAACTCATCCCCCGCAACTGGTAACCGAAGCGCCCGGACACCGGGCGCAATCCGCGAATACCCACCGTCAAAAAGAAAGAGGAAACCCAAATGGACGCAATGGTGGAAGCCCTAAAGCCCATTATAATTTTCGCTATGGTTCTATGGGGCATTGAAACTGCCGTCACGATGCTTATTAAAGATCACAAGCAGGCGAAACGAAAGCGGGCACGTGAGAAGCGGCGTTTGGAGTATCAGGACCGCCGCATGGCAAACGACGCCGAGCACGCAAAGGTCACAAGGGCAATGCGCTACAACGTACTTCGCCGCGATGATTTCCATTGCGTCCGCTGCGGGCGCGGCCGCGAGGACGGCGTGAAGCTCCACGTCGATCATATCGTCCCCGTATCGCGCGGCGGCAAGTCGGTGATGTCCAACCTCCAGACCCTATGCGAGGACTGCAATTGCGGCAAAGGAAACCGCTACATGGAATAGCGATCGATAACAACCGTCAAGACGAAAGAAGCTCGATTTCAAACAAAGCGGAAACACTAATGCTATCGACTCAAAGGATAAACTCCGTTGCCGCAAAAGCGACGCAGGAATCATATGCACGATCGTTAGTGGTTTCAAAGTTAGCTATCTGAGCAAACACAACGTTATTCGTATTTGAAATGATGAAGTAACGCAAGGTAGGAACAAACTCATTCAGATTTCAGATAACAAGCTACTAGACCGCTAGTTTGCCGCTTTAGGAAAGGTCTAAAGTCCTTTTCGGTAGGGCGGCGGCCGAAATCGATCCCGACGATATCTCGATTGCGAGTTTGCGTCTGGAATGCTCGACCTCATCTGAGATGCCGAGGGAGGCGGCGACGCGGTCGAAGCACTTCTCAACGATTGTATTGAGGGCATCGCAGTGATTATCGAAATCGTGCGTGCGGTTCAAGACAGCAGGAGATAGGAAACGCTGCATCTGCCCGGTAAATGATCCATCGGCATAGCAGACGCGTGCACGTTGCGTCCCGGTGGCGATCATGCTGGCAAGGGGCACGGGACAGCGGTAGTCATCGTGCTTTGCCGCGACAAGTGCGGCTACGGCAGGGAAATCGATCTCCTGTGCACGGACGATCCAGGGAATGTCCCAGAGGTCGCGATGCCTGATATGCGTATCGGTGGCGGAGAATGAGATGAGCTTGTCGGCCAAGATTTCCTCGAGTGTCTGGCACTGGATCGTGAGGTCGTCATACATTCCGGCAAGTTCGGGATAATTGACCGCGACACGTCGAATCGTGGATGTATGTGCTGGCACAGACGCGATCTCGAGCTTGATTCGCTGTTTCGGCAAATCGGGGCGTGCGATGTTGGTATTTACAGAAACCGTCCATCTCCGCATCCCGACGCCATCGAAATCATTGACGACCTTGGGTTCCCTGACGCTAACCTCGGTATCGTAGGATTTCAGCAAATCGGAGCGCAAAGTCTTGGAAAAATCATCCAAGGGGAGCGAATCGAACCTGTCGCCGGCGACAAAATCGAGGTCTTCGCTATATCGTTGCGATCCATAGCAGAGACGCAGCGAGGTCCCGCCTTGAAAGGTGATATCTCGAAGCAGGCCGTTCCTCCCGAGGGACCGGATAATCTCGTAATGGATGATTTCCTTTTCGATGACGGGCGTGAGGCGGGCGCCATCGACCTTGCTGGCGATATCGCTGGCAACCTCTTCGAGGTTAATCAACATCCACTTCATCCCAATCGATAAGCTCTAGGCTGCGCTTCCTCGAGACGAGGTCGTGCAGGCAGCGCTCCTCGGTCGCGATCGGCAGCCGATTCCTCGGCATACGGTCGATTATTCCCCGTTTGACGGCATCCAAATCATCATCAGTATGTACAAATTCGATGGCGCCGAACCGGGTATCGACGAGGCCTTCCGCGCCCGTCGTCACGCACGAGATGCGCCCGAGCGGGATCTGCGAGATGAAGCCCCACTGCGATGCCGCGGACTCGAGGCTTTCATAGGTGGCGCCGCCGGGGCGTAGAAACGCCGCGATGTGGCCGAGCAGGTCGCAGCCGTTGGGATGGAAAAGCAGGTAGAGGTACGCGTCGTGGGCGACGCGCTCGAGGATGCCGTCCGCGGTGAGCCTCTTGATGGTCGAGCGGAGCGTATCGCCGTGCTCATCGAAAAGAGCCCCCAGCTCGCGGCTCCGGAAGAGGATCCGGCCCTCCAGATCGCACCCATGCAGAATCTTGATCGCCTCGACGCTTTTCACTGAAATCCTCCCATACTCCTCCCCTTAATTATACCAGAGTGGTTTATAATTAAACCACTTTGCACGGGTATATCACCCAATCACCCCCTCAAAGTCTTCTTCCCTGGGACCCGAAAAGCCTTCCGCCATTAGCGAAACCCATGGGAAAGCAGGGCCCGCCGGAAACCGGCGGGCCCTGCGCATGCAAATCGAAACAGCCCCCAAAAGACGCAAGAAGGCGCCCTCGGAAACCGAGGGCGCCTTACCGACCGCACCTATTGTACCGCACGCCGATCACACTGAATACTGTGCTCGCGGCAATCGGTACCCGGAGCGCTATTCCCCGCGGCGGCCTTTGCCGCGGCGGCCATCGCCGCAGGGCTCTTGCCGCCTTTGACCTTCGCCGGCTTGAAGAACTCCGGCGCCGGCTTCGGCTCGTCCCCATGGTAGAAATGGAGCCCGTTGACGGGCGATCCGTAGCGGACGGCCTGGCTGATCGCGGCGGGCGATACATGCAGGGGACGGGCCGCGGCCGGGTTGCCCATGAAGGTCTCGCCGGTTTCCAGGCAGACGATAGGCCGGGTCTTCGAATGGCGTTCCCTGAAGAACTCAGGCGCGGGCTTCGGCTCGTCGCCGTAATAGAAGTGCAGGCCGCCGCGCTTGACGCCCGTGCTGGCTGAAGTGCGCACGCCTCCGGGCGTGATGCCGAACGCGCGGCCCGCCTGGAATGCCGATTCGAACGTCTCCCCGGTATCGAGGCATACCACGGGGCGCGGCGCCCTGTTGGGCGGGATGAAGAACTCCGGCGCCGGCTTCGGCTCGTCGGCATAGTAGAAGTGCAGCCCTTGGGTGCAGGTGCCGCGCTGGATGGAGCGGAAGATGTTGCGCGAGTCGGCGAAACCGAGCTCCTTGGCAGCCCGGTAGGCGGAGTCGTAGGTCGCCCCGGACTCCAGGCACGTGATGGGCCTCTTGCGTTTGGCGTCCCGATTGTCCATGGCGGCACCCCTACTGCCTGATCCCGGCGCCGCGCGCACGGCCGCCGGCGGTCGAGCCGGCCGCGACTGAGGCGCGGTGACCCAGTTCGACGGGATCGGGCTTTGCCGCGACGACGACCTCGGGCTTCTTCTCGTTATACTCGATGCGCCCTCCGAAGGGATCGGAGAAGCCGAAGCAGTCCTGGGGGGTGTACAGGTCGATGCGGTCGGACTTCCACTCGCCGCGCACGGGTTCCATCATCGTGTACGAGATGTCGTGCGGGTCGATCTCGAAATCACAGTCGAGCACGGTGCCCATGGCGCCGCCGCAGCCGCCAACGGGGTCGTAGATGCCCAGGATGGGTTCATACCTTCCAGGCTTGACCGTGAAGGTGCCGGCGTTTTCGCAGTCGCCGCGGCAGATCATCGAGAGGCTGGCGTCAACGAACGCGTCGAGCGGCAGCGTCGCGAGGACCGCGAGCCCGACAGGGCGATTCTGCGGCATGTTGAAGATGTCCTCGCGGAAGCTGCGCTCGAAAGGCGTCACGGGGTCGTTGACGACCTTCTCGATGGTCGTGCCCTGCGAGGCGCACAGCTTGTCGAAGATGCTCTCGGGGATGTCCGCGGGACGCGTGAAGGGCCTGTAGCCCTCGGCGGGCTCGTACTCCCACCTGTCGTCCTCGCCCTGGCCGCCCCTATGGCAGACGCAGGGGAGGTAATCTTCCTGCCAGTCGCTCGCCGCGTCGATGACGTCGCCCTCGGAATACAGGCCGTTGACGGACAGTATGAGCGAGGTCTTGAAGGAGAGCCCGCTGAAATCGATGTCGTAGAAGAACCCGAACTTATCGGTCAGGTCGCCGCGGAGGCGTTCGCTGTCGACGTAGGGCTCACGCCCGAGGCACCCCGAGCCGAGCCGCGATTCGATTGCCTGGGCGAACTCATCGGCGATATTCTTGCAATCCGCAAGTCTCGCCTCATCGAGCCCGTCGTTGAACCTGTCCGTGAGCACGCAGGTGACGGCATGCGACAGGTCGCCGGCGGTCAGCCCCTTGTGCGTCTTGATCTTATCCGGGTCGACGAGGCCATCGGCCCACTCGAGCGAGGTGTCCGCGAGCAGTTCGCCGCAGATGCGCGCGGCATAGCCGTACTCCCCGTATTCGGGCCAGTAGTCGAGGTGGATATCCCCTCCGCTCCGGATGGCCTTCATTATGTCCTGCCGGTTGAACCGGTTGCCGACGGCATCCGCGAGCATCGCGGCGGCCTCGCCGGCGCCGAGCAGGTTCACGACGTCATCGTAGCTGTCGATCTCGAGGCCGTCGGTAAGGGTCGCGCTGTCGTTAGGGTTGATATCGGCCATGTCGGCACCTCCAGTGAAACGGTTGTCCCCATCGATGCTACCCGCCGCGAACCCGCACGGAAACGCCCCTTCCCGAACGGGAAGGGGCGCCCCTCCATCACCGCGCCGAAGATATCCTGTTGCAAAAGACCCGTCAGTTCGGAGAGGACATGACCGTAGAGCGAAAGTTCGATGCGAAGTCGATGCTGGGGATGCTGAGGAGAGACGAGGCCACGGTCGGCGACCTTTTCGCCGTCGTGCCTCCCCTGATGTCCCGGGACAGCGTGAAGGTCGCCGATATAGACGGAGTGACCCTTAGGCGCATCTCAGTGAAAGACCTGGCGGAAGGCATCCTGATGCCGGAGGACAAGGTGGAGGGGGTCGAGCTCATCCGGGTCGATGCGGCCAAGGCGGACCGTTACCGCCTGCGTGCGGGCGATATCCTCATGCCGAGAATGCTGCCCAGGCACAAGTACGCGGACTACATGGTGGTGAACGCGGAGTATGCGGAGCAGGACCTTGCCTCGTCCCGCAACATGATAACCATACGCCCGCGGGCCGTGGATATGGCCGAAGGGGAGCGCATAGCGTATTCCGAGATGATGGCGACATGGCGCTTATAGGCCCAAGGCCTGAACGCCCGGCTTTTTGCGCCGAGTTCGAGAAGCGCATTCACGGCTGGAGCTATCGCGCTCTAGTGAAGCCAGGGCTCAGCGGCCTCGCGCAGGTGAGGGGCGGCTATGACCTTTTGCCGAAGGAGAAAGTTGCACTCGACTTGTGGCGCGTGGGGTATCCCATCCTGCGCATCGCGCGCGTTACCGATCCGCCGCACTCCTCGATCATATCGACGGCCCTGCGCTTCTGCTCGTCCGTGTAGCTCGGCATTCGCGAACTCCTAACCGGACCGATTCGGTCCAACTATTTGTCCGCATCCCCATTTGCCTCGAATGCAACGACGCGATGTCCAACTATGGCTCAGCCTTCGCAACCTGCTGGACTGCTCAGCAGTGCCCAGTAACTACTTAGTAGATACCCAGTAGCTGCGGTGTGGCGCAAGTATCCGGCGATGAAAGACGCGGGGTGCGCCTTGCGGCCCGTCCTAGATGACGCCGCACGGTAGCGCCATCGGACAGCTGCGCTACCGCAGGTAGACGCTCTTGAGCACCTCGACGACCTGCTGCGCCCCGACGCCCTTGATCTTGAGCGCCTTGGGGTCGACGGGGTCCGACTCGTAGGCCTCCAGGAAGCGTCGCATGTCGGCGCGGACCCCCTCGCTCATGGCGGGGCGCTCGCCGCCCGCGAGCAGCGTGGCGAGGCGGCAAACGTCGTTTCGGTGCTTCTCCACGCTCTTCTCGTCGACGTCCTGGCCGCCCGCCCGCCTGGCGGAAAGGTCGAGCCACGCCTTGGCCTTGAAGGGGATCAGCCCCTCGACCGACAGGACGGCCACGCCGCCGGCCGACGTTCTGTTTTCGACGAGCAGCCGGTAGTACTCATCGTCGAGCAGGATCGCCGAAAGGCTCGAGACCTCGTCGTCGATATGGATCGGCATGAGGCCGGACTCCGCGTCGCGCAGGTCGACGTCGGTGCGCGCGAACAGCTCCAGCATGGCGGGGAAGGCCGGGTCCTCCGGCTTGGAGAACCGGTAGAACTGCGGCTTTCCGCTGCTCTTCTGCCTGTTCTCGTATCCGCCCTCCTTGACGAAATCCCAGAAGACGCGGCCGAACTCGGGCGTCAGCGCCTCCACCAAAAGGACCAGGTCGAGGTCCTTGGTGGCCCTGAAGTCCTGCCCGGCCTCGCCGAACAGCAGGTCGCAGGCACCGCCGCCGATCAGGACGTACTCGCCATCGTGGCCCGCGAAGCGCTCCTTGAACTTATCGATTCCCCTCATGATCGCCTCCAAGCACTCGGGTCAAAACGTTCTCGATCTCGCCCGCGACGCGCGGGTCGTCCCTCTCGTCGGCGGGAAGGGACAGGATGGCCGAAAGCGGGTCGACCGCGCATCCCGGCGCCGGCACGGGCTCGTAGCGCAGCACCTGCACCACGCACGCGGGATCCTCTGGCTCGTCGAGACCGGCGTCGCGCGCGTCGGCCGCCAGCTCCAGAGTGCGCTCCTGCGCTTTGGTCGCGGCGAAAGTCGGCCAGGGGTCGTCCTGCAGCATCGAGAGCTCGCACAGCGCCGAGATCCCGCCAAGGGGAAGCTCCGCATCGGGCACGCGGCCCAGGCGGTGCTCCCTCGCGACCGGGCTCGACATGCGCGGCTCCAAGCGACGCCACATCGCCATCTTGTCCCTGCCGGGGCGCAGCACCCGCCGCCGCCCCTCGGCGGCGACGATCGAGGGGTCGGCGGCCGCGAGCTCGTCGAATGCGCGAGAGGCGGTCATCTTCGCCGCGCCGAGGAGGCCTGCCGCCTGGGTGACGCTGGCGCCGTCGAGGTCGCCGTAGAGCGCCATGAGCGCGAGGCGCTGCGCCTGGGGCGAGAACGTGCCAACGTCTGCCTGCCGCCTGTCGCGCCCGTGGCTCCTTCCGCTGCTCAGCGCGATTCCCAGGAACGGCAGGTATACCTGTCCGCTCGGCTCGATGAAGGGCAGGCCCGCCTCGAGCATCCGCCCGACCCTGTAGCCCGTGGCGCCCTCGAGGGCGAAGGCCACGGGGGTCCCCAGGGCCGCCTCCAGGGCGTCGCGGTGCTTCGCCATGGTCTTCACCGTCGGGCTTTCGGCGGGGGAGGCCACGGCGAACGGCACGCCGAAGGCGGTCCACCGCTCCAGGGAGTACAGCCCCCTCAGGTAGAGGGGGAGCCCCGAGGCGTCGACGGCCTCGCGATCGATTCTCGTGTGCAGCGTCTTCTCGACGTACTCCCTCATGCCCTGCCTCCTCATGTAACTAAACAATTATCAATGTACCATTATGAATGGTACATAGCAAATCAATTAGTTACATTTAATGACGCCTTGCGAGCCCTCGTGGGCTTTCGGAATCGCGATGCCTCTAGCAGGGCGCTCCGCTCGTTTTCCCTGCGTTTTCGTCTTGACAAAAGGGATATCTCACCAGGGGCCGAGATGATCGCGAGGTTCCTGGATGTCTTGGAGGATACCGTGAAGAACCCGACATGGCGCCCGGCGGAGCTCCAGGCGATCGACGCGCCGCCGGCACTGGACTACCGGACGCCAGACTATGCGGCAAATGCCGCGAGGTGCATGGATCTGTACGGCGCCAAGCGCCGCGCGGAGGCCAAGTATGCGGAGGCCCTGGAGAGGGCCGAGCAGCCCCGAAGGAATGTCGCCGTCGTCCTCGAGAAGGCATCTCCCGCCACCCTCGCGGCCGCGGCAAGGAAATCGGCGGTCGCCGGCATAGCCGACAGCCGCCGAGACGATCCCGCAAAGACGATCCGTTAGCCGGTAGGCATCGACGCCCTAGTGCTTGATGCCGCCAGCCTCGTCCGCATGTGAACCGGCAGTTCGGTTCGCCGCCGCGCTCGCGGCCTTGGCGAGATCTGCGGGATGCCTGTCGCCGCCATGCGCTTGCGCGCCGTTGTGCGCCGGCGTGCCCTTCACGGGATCGAGCGTCATGGCGTCCCCGTCGAGGTGAACATCGGTCCGGTGCACCGGTTCCGAATCGCGCCCGTCGTAGGTGAAGACATGCACCGGCGTCGGGTAGTCATCCTGGAGCTCGGCCGGCGTCGACTCGATGAAGGCGAGCTGCCCGCTGCCTTTCCCATCGGGCAGGTTGATATTCACGCTGATGCCGCCTGCGAACGGCGTGGCGATCAGCTCGCCGAAATCGGTCATTACAGAAATATGCTCGTTCATAACATACGCTCCTTGATACCCAAATTGCCATCAGATCCGTTTACGCTCCGCTCGGCCGCCCAGGCGGCCACGGTCGCATCGGGGAAGCGTCCCCGGGCGCGGCTGAAATCGGGCGCGACGGTCTCGCCCCAGCAAAAGTCGTAACCGCAAGTCCAGACCTTCTCGCCGTCCACCTCGACGGGCACCGACATGTGCACGGGCGCGCCGTCGAAGGCCTCGATCACGCGCTCACCGTCGAACAGGATGGGGAAATCGTCCCCATCGTCGATCAGCTGCGCGACGATCTGCTCGATGGACTCGCGCGGGAAGTAGTAGATCGGGCCGTAGTTCCATCCGACCCCCATCGGGTCGCAGTAGGCGCGAAGCCCGTCCGGATCCCCGGTGCGCTCCGCGTAGACGCCGTCTATATCGACATGGCATGCGAAGAGGCAATCGGCGCCGCAGGTCTCCCCGACGGGAGCCCTCCCGGCGACCTCGTCGAAATACGAGTCCAGCCACCCGGCCGCGGCGGAACGCATCCCCGCGTTTTCCCTCAATGCCCCGACGATGCCGTCGCAGGCGAGGCAGCCCCGGATGATATCGCCCCGGGTTGCGCCTTGGGGGAGCATGAAGGCGGGGCCGTCTGGGCCGAAGCGGCAGGCGACCTCGTCGCCGCGCCGCTCGAGCTCGATGGCGCCCTGCGCGCGGGCTATATAGATATCCTCGAAAGTCGGGAAATCGGGTTTACGGGAGAAGTAGTCCATAGCGCTTGCCCCCTAGATATGCAACCCGTTGCCGCTATCGTTCCCGCCGCCGGTCTTGGCCGCGGCGGCCCTCGCGTTCAGGAATTGGATCAATGGGACGCGGTCGGGAACCGCCGCAGTCTTCGCCCTTTTGACTTCAACTCGGAACTGCTTCACGGCCTCGAGGATGTCGTCCTCTCCCTGGGCCGCCTTCTCGCTATAAGAGGGGAAGCACTCGACCCAGGCGGGGCAGCGCGCGACGAACGATTTGATGGAATCTAGATCATCGGCGACGAGGCCGGCGGTGACGCCGTCGCCGTCCATGCCGATGGCGTCCTCGAACCAATCGAGGCGGTTGAGGCGCGAGCCGTCCCAGCCGTCATCGAATCCGAAGGAGGGCACATCGTTAAGCGTGACGCCGCCGAAGAGCTCGAAGGCCGTGCAGGGGAACCCGCCGTGGCCGAAGCGGGAAAACACGTTCAGGAGATAGCCGTTATAGGACGGGTCTGAATCGACCGCATCGGGGCACCAGTAGTACCCGAGCGGAAGGTCCTCGATGTCGGCGATGGGCCCGCGCGCGAGATACGAAGGGTTCTCGAAGCGCTTGAGCGCCGCAGTGATTTCCTTGACGCCCAACGTGTCGGCGGGACCGCAATCCGGGTTGAAGCACCGTGCCCACGCGGCACCGGTGGCGACAGTCCCGCTTGAGATCCAGTCACTGAGCTCCATGTCGTCCGCGAAGGTGAGGTCAACGGTAAAGTCCATCGCCATGTCCATCCAGGACCAATCGGAGCCCTCGGTCGCGAAGCGCTCGGGGCCGTCGAACCCGATCCCGAGCCTCACGTCGTAGCTTCCGTCGTCTAGACGGCTGATCAGGATGCCCGGATCGTTCTGACGCTCGATACACCCGAACGGGCACCACAGGAAGCCGTTCTCCGCGTCCAGGTCGCGAAGCGTCGGCGAGCCCTCGATGAGCTGATAGGTCTCTTCCATGGCTATGCCTCCCTCCTAGTGCTTGATGCCGTCGGCTCCGACGGAATCGGACTTGACGCTCTTAGCGGCGGCCTCCTTGGCAGCCGCGGCGACGTCGACGGGCAAATGTGCGGGGGTCTCGGCAGTCAACTGCCCCTCGAGCACCATGTCCCCGTCGAGATGCACGTCGGTGCGGTGGTCGGGCTCTTCGTAGCGGCCGTTGTAGGTGAAGGCGCGGACGGGCGTCGGGTAGAGGTCGTTGGCACCCGGGTCCGCATCGACGAAGGCGATATCCGCACACTTGCCGCCGGGAATGTTGATGCCGACGCTGATGCCGTCCTCCCTGGCGTTGGCGATGAGCTCGCCTGCCTCGGTCTGCACGGAGAGGGCTCCGGCACCGACACCCATGCGCTCCTCGAGGGCGGTGATGACGTTGTCGTATCGCTCGATATGCTTATCATCGACAAGGCCGCATGACAGGTCGTAGCTCGCCATCGCGGCGGCCATGAGCGCGCCGGTCATGCTGACGTTGCCCTCGGCGATGCGGATGTCCGCCGGGTCGGTATGTTCCGCGGTATAGCGCATCTCATCGTAGATGGCCGCCTTCTCTTCCAGCTTTCCGACCTGGCTCTCGATTTGTTCCACCTTCTTGTGGAGCGGTTCGCTGTAGAGGCGCTTGAGGTCGCGGTTGAAGGTCGCGATGCGTTCGTTCAGCTCTTCGCTCGGCCCATCGATCTTCCTTGCGATCTCGGCGAAAACGATGCCCTGCATGAGCGTCATCGCGATCCCGGCGCCTCGCACCTCGTCCATGGGGGTCTCGTTGACCTCCATGAACGAATCGGACGTCTCGGCCTTGCGATGCTCTTCGGCTGCAAGCAACTCGTCATAGCGCACTTGCTCGGAAGGGGAGGCCACTTCATCGAACTGTTCCCGCCAGTCGCGATCGACGGCGCAGTCCGGATGGTCGCCGAGGAAGACCAGTCTGCTGCACTCGTCCTCGTCATGATGAAGCCAAAGGTCATATACGGCATCGTAATCCACGCCCGTGATGGCGGCGATCTTGGAGAATACGTTCTCGCGCACCAGGGAGTCCCCGACGCCGAGATACTTATAGATATCGCCTCCGTCCGCCATGCATTTCACGGCGCCGGCGAAGGTGGCCAATGGGTTGATCCTGTAGCCGAGCTGATCGGATGGAAATGCCCGGATGTACCAATCGCGGATACTAGACTTGAAATTGGAATGCTTCTTGCTCATTTCGCCAGCTCCAAAACAGAGGGTCGGCCAGATACGACAAAGATGCTACCCGCGTCGCGCACCAACGAAAACGGCCCTTTCCGAACGGGAAGGGCCGCCATTTACCCGCGGTGAAACCGGGTCGCACTAGATACGCTTGCCGCCACCGACCTCGCCGGAAACGTTTTTGCAGGCCGCGGCTCTGGCCGCCACAGCCTGCGCACCGGGCTCGGGCGATACATCGGCGACCTTCGGGATCGGGAGCGCTTCGCGCCCCTTGAGCCCGGGGGCATCGATGCCGAGCTGTGCACACACACGGACCGCCAGGCGGTCGTACCCGATGTTCTCGGCGAACTCACGGGCCTCCTCGTCGTCGAAGGTCCAGAATTCCGGCCCGATAGTGGCACCGGACCACGAATCAGCGTTGCGGTCATAGCTCAAAGTCGTTTCATGGCAGAAGAACTTCCTGCCATTCATATCGACGGCATGCGTGATGGGGGAGAAGTTTAGGATGACGTTTCGCTCACCCGACGGGCAATCGATGCCGATGGCATCAACCGAAAGCGAATCGGGATACTGCGTGCCCCAGCCGTATCCGAGCCCGGAGAAATCGACCCTTTCGAGCCCGCGGATGACCTGCTCCCTTTTCGGCATGATGGGCCGCGCCGCCGACGCGGTTTTCTTAACACTGCCGGGATCAGCCACATCACCGAGTCCGCGTTTGCGGCGGCGCGGGATCATCTTCCGGTTGAAGGCGAGCACCGCTGCACGGCACTCCTCGGGTCCCGCGGACGGGATGATCGGGCGCCCGCCGAGCTTCGCGATATCTTGGGAGTCCACGAGCGTGAGGTTCTGGAAGAACGTCATCGCCTCGACCTCGGTGAAGTCGGCCATAGTGCTCTCACAGAGCCAGTCGCGCCCGGTATCGTGATCGGTGAACTGGTCGGCATCCTCGATGATAAGGAAGCAGCGCGAACGTACCTCGTCGTTGCCGATCTCATGGTCCCAGTCGTCGGCCAGGATGCGGGCGCCTACCGTGAACGCATCGGGGAAGAATTCCTCGTGTTCGCAGCGCTCCTCGGTCGTGTCGTCGTCCCAGTCGAGCAGCATGCCGTCGAAAAGCCCGCAGGTCCCGGTGGAGTCGAGCTCCATTTCGGTATAGTCCCAGCCCAGCTCCTCGACGTTGGTGGAGGAGAGGACGTTGACGGCGGCAAATCCGTTGCAGACGACTGCATCCCACTTGCCGGGCTCGTGATTCTCAGCCATGACCCTATCCTTTCGAAAACGCTTTACAACTTGATCGCGCCAGCATCCCCGGCACAGTCCCCGCCGGAGCACCCGGCGGCCATCTTCGCCGCCGCGGCGGCCTCTGCCGGCTCGGGCTTCTTCTCGCTCTCGGCGAGCTCGCGCAGGGAGTACCGATGGCACCACGCTTTGGCCTCGCCGACGGAGGCGAACCGGAGTCCTGCATCCTTGCAGGCATCATCGCCAGTCGAGATCTTCACAATGTAGGGACGATCGGGGGAACCGGCAACCTGGTAGATATCGAACGTCGTCTCCCCGAAGCGGTATGACTCCCGCGCCATACCGTGGGCGCGCTCCGAAAAACGCGGCAGCGAGCACGGCCCGACATCGGGTGAGTCGTAGAGGTTATCCAGGAGGATATAGAAATCGACCAGGTCCATTTTGCCGGGCGCATAATATTCGCCGCCGAGCTTGAACCCCTTGGCATCGTACGAGACCCCGGAGATGAGCCGGACGTCCAGATAGGCGAAGCCGTCATGATGGGAGGCCTCGATATGGAACTCGCCGTTCGTGTCCACGAGGCGGTCGATTTGGCAATCCTTGAGGGCATCCGCGCTGCCCGTGCCCTGTACGAGGGAAAGCAGGGAGTCGGCCACGACCAGCCCGCGTGAAGGCTCGTCCCAGCGCTCGACCGTCCCCTTGGCGACAACGGAGATCTCGGTCGGATGTTCCGGGTCGTCGCCGCATTTCAAGTCGCGCAGCATGCGATCGAAACGGGAGATCTCGTCGAAGAGGTCGTTGTCGATGGCGTAATCGATCTCTTTCCAAACCTCATTCATAAAGAAATCGAGGGAGGACACCACATCGACATTGACACCGTCTCGGTCCGCTATATATTCGTTATAATCATCCACCGCCTCATCGGAGAAGTAATAGGAACGGTCGTAGAGGACGCGTTCCGCGGGCATGAAGAAATCCATGGCGAAGTCCTTTCGGCTGCAAACGGGGGAGGCGGGACCGACCCGGTCACCGTCATAGACCGATAGTACCCGCCCGAATCGCCACCAGCCTCAACCACAGCCCCCATTTCCCGAACGGGAAGCCTTCGTGTCAATTCCGGCATTTTGCCGCACATGTCCGACAAAAAGACCCAGGACCCGAAAGGACCCGGGGTCGATAACCTATCCGCCCGAAAACGATTCGCTAGAGACGGTGCCCGCGCTCGACTGCGTCGCCGCGGCCGCTGAGCTGTTCCTTCAGTGCGAAAGCGCCCGCGGCGAGCTTCGCCGCCGCCGCATTATCGAGCAAGGCACGGTAGGTCAGCGTATCGACGCCATATGCCTCGATCCTGCATCCCGCGATCGCGCTAAGCATGGCCAAGGCCTCGTCCTGCCTGCCGAAGTGCTTGACCGCATCGGCCCGTCCGGCATCGGCGCGGCGCACGGCGATATCGCACAGGGGCTCCGACCCGGATATGGACTGCTCGAGATAGGCGAGCACGCAGTCGAAGCCATTGGATGCCGCCTCGTTGGAGACCTCGTCGAAGCCGATTTTCGAGCAGTCGAGCTTGACGCCGCCGACCTCGAAGCCCTGCCCCTCGTCGCGCCTGCAATACCAAAGGCAGGGTACGACCGCGGCCGCGTCGACATCGAAGGTGCGCGACAGGAACGCCACGCCGTTCTCGTCCTCCCAGGGCGTGAGGGGCGTGACGTCGCGGGCGGCGTCATCCGCCGCAAAGAACGGAGACATGAACGTGTCGTCGGCGTAGGCGCCGAGCACCGTGCCGGCGCGGCTGTACTCGGTCTCGCCGAACGCGCCGTCGATTTCGCGCAGCACATCGTCCGCATCGGTGCCGGCGGAAAAACCGCGCCAGTCACGGGCAAGCGTGCCGGAGCGGCCGACGTTGTCGACAAGCTCCGAGTAGAGTCCGTGCACGGTCCCAGGGAGGTCGTAGATGTCCTCCGGGGCGATGGGCCGCCCGGCGAGCATGAAGGCCTCTCCGTCGCGGATATCCTGGTCCACCAGCGTCTCGGGGTGAAGTCCCTCTTGCGGCTCGCCCGGCGCGGTCCTTTCGATAAGCATGGCGGCGTAGCGTGCGTCCCCGCCGGCGATCTCGAGGAAGTCACTCCAGCAGTAGGTTTTCTCATCGGAAGTATCGCGGTCCGTCACGTACTCGCAATCGAGATAGGCCTTTACCGCCGCGAGACGATCGGGATGGAAATTGTTTACCCGCGCGAGGAGCTTGCGGATATCTCGGGCACTCGTCCCATACATTTGCGAGAAATCGTTGACGATATAGGAGAGCGCGATCAGGTCGCGCTTCACATAGGGACCGACATGGACATCCGTCTCACCCGGCGAACCGAGCCAGAAGTCTTCGAAAAGATCGAGGTCGCATCCGGTGGCGACCTCCACGGCCCTGACCGCCTCGCGCCCATCGAGCCCGTGTTTCACACTGGACAGGCCTTCGAACGACCTGCCCCTGAAATAGTCCAGGAGGTCGATGCCGAGATCGGAGCACTGGATATCGGAGGCCGCCGCGATATCGAACGACCCCGCCTCGAAGCACTCGGTATACGCTCCGGTGTCATCGTCGATATCGCTGCGCAGGAAGGCGATCTGGGTCAGGTCCTCCCCATCGCGGGACACCGGCCGGAACAGCGCGATGCCGTCGACGAGGGTAGAGCAACCGACGAACTCGCAGGTATAGGCGTATCGCGGGTTGAACCCCTCATACTCGCCTCCTGTTGAGACCAGGTCGATGGTATCCATCGCGTTGTAGACGTGGCCGCGGGCGATCTCGAGGAAATCGCCCTAGCGGTACACGGTCTTATAGCCCTCGGGCGAGTACTCCACATCGGTATATCTGGAGATATCCGACTCGTTCCGTCCGCGCTCGTTCATATCCATGCACTCCAATCCAAAAAATCGGCACTCTGGTACCGAAAATGGTAGGGCCGCCCGGCCGCGATGCGGCCCGGCGGCCCATAGGGTTCCCGAACGGGAAGCCGGTCACTTCCTCTGCCGCTTGGTCGGCGTCAGCTTGCCCGAACCGGTCTTCCTGAGGATTGACTTGGCGGCATGAGCCATCTGCGGCGGCGTCTTCTCGTAGAGCTTTCCCGCCTCGACGTCGTCAACGAGCCGTTCGGCCTCGCCGGGCGTGAGCGTCTGGGCGCAGACCTGCCTACAGCTCAGGTCCTCGGACTCCACGGCGCCTACGACCTCGATCCCCTCGCGGCGGCACGGGGCCCCGACCAGGTCGAGCGGCGCGCGGACGCGTCCCGCCTCGATGAGCGCGGCGACCTTCTCGCGCGCCGCCTCCATATCTGTGGCGAGCACGGGATAGCTGAAGGTGACGGACTCGGAGACCGTCACCATGTAGTATTCGGCGCCGTCCTCGACGACCTCGAGTTTGTCAGCCATATATCGAACTCCTTGCGTTTCCTACGTCGATCCCTTGCCGGTCGGCGGTTTCTTCTTCTTGCCGCGGTCCTTCGCGGTCCTGGCCGCGGCGCTCTTCGCGTGCCCTGCCGTCTCCCGCGGAGGCCTGCCGTGCGGGTAGTACTTCTCCGGCGGGGCCTCGGGCTCGGGCTTGGCCGCGACATCGCGGCGCCGGCGCATCGCATGGCGCTCGGGACCGTTGCCTCCGGCGCTGTCGTTCTCCTCGCGGCGGTAGCGCCGTCCATGCGGGCGCCTGACGTCGATCTCGCCGCCATCGTCCGTGGCGCGCTCGGATGGGCGCCCATGCCGCCCGATGTCGTCGCGGCGGCGCTCATGGGCCTGTGCACGCGATTCGGCGAGCCGCGCGCCCTCTTTCGCCGTCATGGCCCCACCTGGGTCGCCGGCGGTATTCCGGATGGGTTTCCCTTCCGCGCCGGTATCGACCGACTCTGCGCTATGCACCGGAGGGGTAGGGGTTTCGGGACGGGCATCTGCCACCGCACCCGCCTCCTCGTATCCTCCGCTCTGGACGGCCGCCGCGGAAGCGCTTCCGGTGGCGTCCTTCCGCGCGAAGTGCCGACCGATGGCACCCGAATCGTCATCAGAGCTGTGTACGGGGCAGTCTGCGGCCTTCGCGCCCGCCCCATCGTCTCCCGCCCTGGAATGCCTGCCGATCGCCCTCATGGCGTTCTCGATGGGCCCGCGCGCGAGGCCTTCCGCATCGGCGTGTAGGCCGTCTCCATCCTTCCGTGTCTCAACCGGTGTAGACCGGTCACCGCACGCCGGCGAGGGGGTTTCCGCAAATGCCCCCGCCTTCCCGGCGATGCCGCCAGGGGCGACGTCGCGGCCGTTCTCCATCCCTGGATCGCTTTCGGGGATGACTTCGCGGCGGTGCCGCTCGAAGGCGGCGCGGTAGCCGCCGCGCATCTGCTTGATGAGGGGCGCCGCGGTCTTCACGATCCCGTTGACGTAGCCCTTGAGCGAGGAGGCCTTGGCCCTCACGTCGTCGGGCGGCAGCACGGGGCTGGCGCACCCTGGGCCCTGGGCGCGGAAGTGCGCCTCGATGACGAAGCGCGCGTTCTCGTCGAGGTCGTCCCATGCGACCGGCACGCGCTCGGCCTCCGGCACGGCCTCGGCGTCGCTGTCCATGTCGGCGACGCCGACGAGCCGGTACAGCCCGGCCTTGGCGTCGCTCCATGACGCAGCCGCGATATCGACGGAGAGGTCGAGCACGCGCGCGGCTCCCCTCAGCCTCGTGGGGGGCAGTCCCACGAGCAGCGCCGGCGGGAACAGCTCGTCCACGAAGAACAGCCCGCCGCCCGAGCCGCGGGGCCTGGACTTGACGCCGTAGACGCCCGTGCAGCCATCGGCGGCCTTGATGTCAGCGCCGGGGAAGAGCGACCTCCATGTCGAGATGGGCAGGATCTCGCGGCACTCGTGCCAATCGGATGCGGCGAGTCCCGCGCAGTTCATCGCGGAGAGGTTGTAGAAGGCGTTGGCGCATCCCGTGTGCTTGGAAAGCGTCTCGAGATAGCGCCGCCACCCCGCCTCGCTGGATGCGGCTTCCGCCAGGTAGCTTTGGTTTTTCGCGTTAACCGTTCGGACGGTTGGGACGGCCATGGCGCGCTAGAGCTTCTTGCCGCCGGCTTCGCCCTCGGCCGTGGCCGATTTGGCCGCGGAGGCCTGGGCCATGGCGCTGATGAGGCACGGATCGCGCTTCTCGGCGGCGTCCTTGCAGTAGGCGCGCACCTCGCGCAGGGCGGGCGCGATATCCTCCTCGCCGGTGTACTGGACGATGAGCGACTTGCCCAGGCTGGAGCCGAACATATACGCATCGGCGTCCGCGCGCAGGAAGAAGCGCACCTCATCGGGCCGCTCCGTGAAGTCCTCGACGTAGACCTCGCGGCAGCCGATGTCCTCGAGGTCGCGGGCCGTGATGGCGCTGTCGCCGATCTTGTCGGCATCGACCGAGTAGACGGCCAGGTCGTTGCCCCCGTGGGCGACGGGGCAGACAGAGACATGCACCCCGCCGCCGTCGACCGCGGGCCAGATGTTGACGGTGCAATCGTAATCGCCCGCGCACTCGAAGACCTGTTCGTAGAACTCCCTGGCCTGCACGCTGTGTCCGACCCCCAGGTCGAACGAGTTGGGGTCGAGATGGTCGTGGATGACGCCCCAGCCTTGGCTGTAGACGGCGTCGTCGATATGGTTCCCGAGCTGGTCCATGGCGCGCTCGACGTTTTTCTCGGTCGCGGGGATGGGGAAGCCGAAGTTGGCCCAATCGTTCTCGAGCGAGTCGGCGATGTCTTTGCGGCGCCAACGAAGCGTGATGAACTCGTCGTCGTAGAGCTTGCCGCCGGTCGGCACGTAATCGCGGCCGCATCTCTTCTCGAAGCACAGCTTGGCGCGCGTCACGTCGTCGAAGGGCTCGATAGACTCCCAGGTGCGCGAGTCCGCTTCGTAGCCGCTGGCCACGGCGTACGGAAGGCTCCCGCCCTCGGCGATGCGGCCGCCGTCGGCCTCCGTCATCGCCAGCAGCGCGGTGCCGCTCTCGTGGTCATACTCGAGGACGAAATGGTCCAGCTTGTCGTTCATGTCGGTACTCCTAGCGGATAGGGCGGCGGGACGCGTTTCCCGCCGCGGGTTTACTGATGCTTGTTGCCTCCGTGCTCGACGGTGCCGCCGTCGCGCTCAGACGCGGCCTTCGAGGCCGCGGCGGCCAAGGCCTGCGGGTCGCGGCCCCCCTTTTCCATCTCGCAGCTGCGAGACTCGTGCAGCCTGCGCGCCTTTTCGGTACGCAGCATGACGCTCCTATGCTGCAACTCCGGGCTGCGAAGATGGCGAGGCTTGGAGTCCAGCGCGGCGGCCGCCTTCGCGATCTCGCTTTCCAGCTGCGCGTCGGAAAGTCCGCGGATGGCCCTCTTCTCGCGCGCGTACGGGTCGGTGGCGAATCGCTTGACGACCTCAAGATCGAGTTCTCCATCCCGGGCCCAGACCAGCACGGAAGGCCTGAACGATGCCGCCGCCCGCGACGTGCGGGCGAATTCGGCCACGGCGTCGCTCTCCGCATAGGCGTCGCCCACGTGGAGGTCCTGGACGGCCCCGAGGACGTCGAAAAGGTCTTCATGGGAAAGCGCGGGCGAATCGAGCCCTTCGAGCGCCGACGCCGGAAAGTGCAGCACGGAGAGCTCGTTTCCCCTGTCCGCCACGGCGAGATAGACGAGGCTGCGGTCCTCGGAGCGCCAGGCGATCGCCGTATAGCTGTCGTCGATCAGCCGGTAGGCGTTCTTGTAGAAGTCCTTTGCGCGGTAATCGTCGGTGCCGATATCGGAGCGTTTGGCTCTGAATGCGATGCTGTCAGGCATATCCGCATCGAGCGAGTAATCGCGGCCGCGCAGCTTCTCGTAGGCGAGCTTCGCTTTGCCGATGTCGTCGAACAGACGGCAGTCCTCCCAGTCGCGGGCGGCATGGTCGTACCCCTCCGCGACAATGTAGGGCGTGTTATACCCGTCGATGGCCGGCACGGCCCCCTCGACGGTGGCGGCGATGAGCGCGCACCCGGCGCCGTCGTCTTGCTCGAGGACGATGAAATCGATGTTCTCATTCATAATTGGACTCCTAGGACGTCAGTGTTTGATGCCGTCATGCCCGGCGGCGTCACCGTCGCGGCCCTTCGCGGCCTTCGCCGCGGCATTCGCCATGGCCTGCGGGTCGCGCCCGCTTTCCCTCTGCCCGCGATCGGTTGACGCGTGCAGCCTGCGCGCGGATTCGAACTGGAGGTCCGCGTGCCATTTCCGGGCGGCGTAGTATGCGGCGCTGTCGGCCTCGGTCCCGCCGAGGCCGTGGACATGGCTCATGTGGGCATCGACGCGCTCGGTCATAGCGGCGCCGGCCTTCTCGATTTCGGAAGCCAGTTCTGCATCGGAAAGCTCGCGCAATGCCGCCAAGTCTTGGGTATCCTGCACGGCCGTGCGAGCATCCTCGGTCACCTTGCGCAGCGTCGGCGCGAGGTCGGGCAGCTCGCCGTACAGGTTGTTGACCCCGAAGCGCTCATCGAACCTATCGACCGCGACGCGGTTGGCGAAGGCGCGGATAGCCTCGATGCCGTCGAAGCCGTGCTTGTACACGCACAGCTCGCGTTTGCCGCCCAAGCGCTCGATATCGTCGACGGTGATCTCGCTGTCCCCGATGAGGTCGGCATCGATCTTGTAGACCGCCAGGTCGCCGTCCTCGCTGTCCACGGCAGATGTCATGACGAACGCGGCGTCCCCCTCGCTACTCGGCCAGACGACGGCCTCGGTGAAGTTCGAGAGCCCGAAGGCGTCCCTGTAGAAGTCCACGCCCTGTTTGGTTGAGAAGCCCAGGTCGAGCTCGTCTTCGACGATGATGCCGCCGATGGTCTCCCAGCCGTCCTCGATGGAGCGGTCCTGGAAGCTGTCATGTGCCATGAGCTGCCCGATCGCGGCATCGATGTTCTTCTCGGTGGCGGGGACGGGGTAGGAGAGGAAGTCGGAAAACGCTTCCGCGACGTCATCGCGGCACCAGCGGATCGTGCAGAACTCGTCGCCGCGCAGCTTGCCCTCGGCGAGCGGGTAGGGATGGCGGCACGAGCGCTCGTAGTCGATCTTCGCTTGGGCGATGTCGGTGAAGTAGTGCCCGGCGCCCCAGGAACGGGACTCGAAATCGTATCCGTCGGCGACGATGTAGGGCGATGCGTGCCCGCTCAGGACAGGCTCGTGGCCGCCCGAAGTGGCGACGACGAGCGCGGTGCGCGTGTTCTCGTCATATTCGAGGACGATATGCTCCATGGCGCAGCTCCTTAAAGGGATCCGCCGCGGAAAAGCGGCGGCGATGTGGATATTGCCCTGATGATATGGTCGGGGCGCGGCCGTGTGAACGCATGTTCCCGAACGGGAAGCGCCGTCCCTAGAGCGCGGGCCTGCGCCCGTCGGCCGTCCCGTCCTGTTTGCTCGAACCAGCTGCCCTCTTGGCGCCGCGGGCCTGCGTGCACGGGTCGGTGAGCGAGCGGGAGCGCTCTCGCGACTCGGCGGCGAGGCGCGCCACGAGGCAGGGGTCGGCCGTGTTGGGCGACAGCGTGGCGCACGATGCGGCCAGGGCCGCGTCGGCGAGCCTCTTGACGCCGTCGGCGCCGTCCGGGACCTCGCGCATGTAGTCTCTCGAGTCCTCTGCGGTGTCCACGAACCCGAAGAACGCGCGCTCCCTCCCGCCGTCCGCGATGGGATAGGCGGCGCCCTCGATCAGGACGCCTCCGTCACTGCGCGCGTCGACGCAGTTGACTCCGATCTTGGCGGTATCGGTCCCGCCGAGGCCGATCGTGACGGAGAACAGCCCTTCGGAGGTGCCGATCGCTTCAGGGACCTTAACGCCGAACTGCCGGGCCGTCGATATCGCCGTCTCGGCGGCCATGAGCGCGGTGGCGTACAGCTCCGGGCTCGACAGCCCGCGCACGAGCGCGGCGCGGCAGCACCCGGCGAGCGTGTAGGAGTTCGCGGCGGGGGCGATGCCTCTCGGGAACACGGGGATGCCGGGCGTGTTGGCCTTGAGGAGGGGCGAGGCGGCGGCGAGCTGTTCGAGCTCGAAGCGCGAGGGCGTCTCGTCGAGCAGGTCGGCGAGCGCGTCGGCGACGGCGTCGAGCGGGTCTCCGGCGATGCGGCACCAGGTCGGGACGTCGACGGCGATGCAGGCGGCGTGCCCGGTCAGCCGCCCGGCCTCGCGGTCGATGTCGCGCACCTCGACCCTGTTGAGCGTGTACCCGCCCGCCCCGCTCGCGACGGGGCAGGTCAGGATGCTGGAGTTCTCCCGGGAGATGATCGTGTAGTGCGCGCCGTCGCAGAATACGGCGGAGTCGATTTCGAGCGGCTGCATGGCTTGTCCTTTCGGTTTCAAGGGGACAGGGGGCCGGAGACCGGCCCCCTGTCGGACGTGTCCTTCATGGCGTATACCCTAAAAGCGCCCCGGCTTACATGCCGGCTTTGCGCTTCTCGCCCTCGGCGTGCCCATCGTGCGCGGATGCGGCCGCCGAGCATCGCGCGGCCTCGGCGATGTCGCCCGGGACACCGAGCGCGACGCCGTTGGGCACGGCGGTCGCCGCATTGTGCGCGGCGGAGTCCTCGCAGATGAGCCCCTGGCGGCGCAGCTCCGCCATGCGTGCGGCCTCGCGGGCCTCGTCGTCGGCCGCGGCGGCGCGCTCGTGCTCGCGCTCGGTCTCGCGCTCCTCCTCGACGCCCACCTCGATCGCGGCGGCCTCGGCCTCGTCGCGCTGCGCCTGCTCGCGCTGGCACTGCAGCTCGGCCTCGATGCGCTCCTGCTCGAGGACGGCCAGGCGTTGCTCGAGCTCGTCGAGCTCGGCCTGCTTGGGGAACGGCTCCTTGGCCGCCTTCTGGGCGTCGGCGAGCGCGCGCTGGGCGGTCCCCAGCTTCAGCTCGATCTCGGCGGGGCCCTTCGCGTCCTTGGCGATGATTCGGTCCATCTGGGTGAGCACGGTGAACGCTCCTTTCTCTCCGGAGGGGAAGACCCTCTCCGACATGTGCACGTGTTTGGCGGGATCGACCGCGAGGCCGATATAGGGCAGCCAGTCGTCGTCGAGGACGTGCTGGCGGCGGCACACGACCGACAGGCCGCGGTAGGTCCCGATGGTCTCCTGGCAGCCGGGTCGGACGTCGTAGGCGGCGCGGCGCAGGGCCCGGATGGCCTCCTCCTTGTCGGCGATGTGCGTGCCGCCGACGGTGAGGAAGCTGTCCTTGGAGCCGAGCGTCTGCTGGCGGACCAGGTCGGCCTCGGAGAACGGGATCTGGTCGTCGGCGAGCATGTCCCGTTCGGCGGCAAGTGCATCGACCAGCGGCCGGTACTGCGTCTCGATCTTGTGCTGGACGTCGGCAAGGCCCTCCAGATGGGACTCCCTCATGAGTTTGAGCTGGCCGATCTTGTTCTCGACGTCCATGCGCTCGGCCACGGTGGGGTCGCCCTCGGCGATCTGCTTCATCTGCGCGAGCGACAGCACGGTCTCGTCCAGGTCGTCCATCGTTCGCACGGGCGACTTGTTCGTGAACACCTGGCTGATGAAGCGCTGCTTGCGCTCGACGATGGAGTAGAGGTAGCTGTCGAACGTGCCGGTCGAGACGTAGCGGAAATCGTGGACGTGGTCGAAGCCGTTGCCCTGGCGCACGATGCGCCCCAATCGCTGCTCGAGGTCGGACGGTCGCCACGGGCAGTCGAGGTCGTGGATCGCGGCGAGTCGCGTCTGCACGTTCGTCCCGGTGCCGAGCGTCGTGGTCGACCCCAGCAGGATGCGGATATCGCCGTCGCGCACCTTCTCGTACAGCGCCTCCTTCTGCTTCGACTTGCCCTTGGTGTCGGTCACGCAGGCGATCTCGGACTCGGGGACGCCGGCCTCGATGAGGCGGCGGCGCACGTCGTCCTGGATGTTCCAGCGCCCGGAGGCGGGCGTGGAGGAGTCCACGAACACGAGCTGGGCGCCGCGCTCGGCCTCGGTGTGCTCGCGGATGTCGAGGATGTTCTGCACGCATGCGTCGACCTTGCCGCCGGAAAGCGGCTCCATGTCGGGGTCGTCCTCGAGGTAGAGCAGCTTCGGGTCGAGCGCGACCTTCCTGCCGTCGCCGGTGATCTTGAGCATGTTGTCCACGCTCGGGTCGCAACCGGCATGGACCTTCTCGCCGCGCTTCACCAGCGCCTCGACCTCGGCGAGCTGTTCGGGCGCCGCGGGCACCGCGACCGCGTGGCTCTCGAGCTCGGGGAGGTCGAGGTCGAGGTCGTCTGCGGTCATGATGTCGCTGTAGCAGTGGAACGAGCTCATGAGCTCGGGGAGGTTCTGGAACCTGGCGAAGCGGCGTTTGATGTCCAGGCCGCCGCCCTCGGGCTTCGGCTCCAGTGTCTCGGTGACCTCGCCGAAGGTCTTGGCCCACGCGCTGAAGTTCGAGACCCCCTGGCTGGCCAGCAGGCTCGGCGAGAGATAGCGCTGCATGTTGTAGAGCTCGGCCATCGTGTTCGTGACGGGCGTGCCCGTGGCGAACACGATATTGCTGCCGCGCCCGTTGCCGCGCAGGTATTCGCACTTCATCAGGAGATCTTCGCACTTGGCGGCGTCGCTGGTCTGCATGCCCGGCACCGAGCCGCCCGACACCGCGAGGTTCTTGAAGTAGTGGGCCTCGTCGACGAATATCGCGTCGCAGCCGACCTCCTCGAACGTCGCGCCCTCGAGCGTCTTTGATGCGTTTCGCTTCTCGAGCGACTGGAGCTTGCTCTTGAACTTGTCGCGCACGCCCTCGATCTGCTTGACCGAGAAGTCCTTCTCCCCGGCGCCGTCCTCCAGCTCCATGAGTCTGGATTCCTCGAGCTCGTCGATGCGCGCCGTGAGCGCCGCCTTCTGCGCCCCGTAGGACATCTGCAGCTTCTCGAAGCGGCTGAATCCGACGATGACGGCGTCCCAGTCGCCCGATGCCGCCTGGCCCCAGAACCGGCGCACCGAGTCCGGGCTTTTCGCCGCGGCGTCGGTGAGGACGAGCAGCTTCGCGTCGGGGTAGAGCTTGAGGTAGTCGGCGGCCCACTGCTCGGTGAGGTTGTTCGGCACGACGATCATCGGCTTGCGGGCTCGCCCCAGGCGCTTGAGCTCGTGCATGGCGGCGATGCCGGTGAATGTCTTGCCGGCGCCGACCGTGTGCGCGATCAGCGTGCCCTCGCCGTCCTGGATGATGCGCGCCACCGCGTCGCGCTGGTGCTTCCTGAGCTGGATGTCGGGCGACATCCCCGGCAGCGAGAGGTAGTCGCCGCTGTACGCGCGCGGGGCGACGCGGTTGAGCTTTCGGTTGTAGATGTCGGCGAGCATGGCCGCGCGGCCCTCGTCCTTCCAGACCCACTCGCGGAAGGCCTCCTCGAGCTCTCGGCGCTTGGCGTTGGCGGCGGCCGTGGCCACCGGGTCGGGGATCTTCTTCTTGGACTTTTCCGCGACCGGGTTGTAGTCGGGGTTGTCCTTCTCGATCTGGATGAGGCCGCCGTTGAGTGCGGCGGTGAGGATCATGAAGCAGTTGTAGGAGCCCACGCCCCACTTCTTCGCGACCGACTCGTCCATGCCGCCGCTGGCGGACGTGACGCCCCACCTGCCGGAGACCTCGGAGTAGCGGACCTCGAGGCCGCGCGCCTGGGCGGCGGTCTGGTAGCTGCCGCGCACCCGGCTCTCGTGCCCGTAGCCGATTTTGAAGGTCTCGAGCGCGAAGTCGCGGATCACCGACGCGGGGACCCAGGAGCTTCCGAGCTGGCAGGCGATCTGCCCGGGGACGAGCTTGACCGGCTGGACGGCCTCGAGGCGCGATTCCAGGCGCTCGAGGGCCGCGACGCGGTCCGGATCTACGGGCGGGACGGCGAGCTTGGCGGCCTCCATGAAGTGCGCCTTGTACTCGCGGAAGCGCTCCAGCCCCTCCTCGGTGGCGAGGTCGGACAGCTTTGCCGGCTCGCCGGAATAGTAGTCGACCAGGTAGGAGGGGCGGCCGTCGCGGCGGAGCAGATCGGCTTTCGTGACACGGTCCTCGGAGCGCTGCTTCCGCTCGATGCGGTACAGGTACTCGACGGCATCGGGTGCCGCCCTGAGGGCGCGGGCCAGGCGCATGCCGTTCTCGATACGCGCCTCCCTCACGGAGACCTCCCCGTAGGACGAGCGGACGGGCGGCTCGATCTCGACGCCGGCGACCGCGCGGAAGGTCTCGAAATACTCCGACCTGTTGAGGATGCCTGAGCCGCCCGCGGCGAAGAAGGCGCCCAGCTCCTCATCGGAAAGGCCGCTGTCGCAGACTAGGTACTTGATCGCGTGCGCGGGCGTCTTCGCGACGTCCTTGTCGATCTGGCCCGAATAGAAGTCGCCGAGGCCGCGGGCCAGCAGGTCGATCAGCGGGTTGCCGGTGGACACCGACGCGCGGTCGTCGCCGTCTTGCACGGCGATCGGGCGCGGACCGTCGTATGCCTCGAGCGCGAGGGGGATGAGCGCCGGCCAGCAGTCCCAGTTGATCCGGCGGGCGCCGCGGTCGAGGCCTTCGGAGTGCGCGAAACCGTCTACCGCGAAGCGCGACGTCGTCGGGTTCAGGCTGCTCTCCCATAGGTGCGTCTTGCGCAGCTGCGCGAGCGCGTCGCGGGCGTCGTCGGGCAGGCCGTCGGCATCGACGGAGAACCCGAGGTGTTCGTTCCAGGCCTGACGGGTCTGGCGCTCCGCGCGCCCGCGCTCGGCGTCCAGCAGCGCGCGGACGTGCTCGAGCTTGCCGCCCACGTCGCCGGAAAGGTACTCGTCGGCGGTCATTACGTGCGTCGCGTCGTCGGGGTCGGAGACCACGAGGTCGCCCAGGCGCTCGAGCGCGGTCCGCACGTCGGTCTCCATGAGGTCGGCGAGGAAGTCCATATCGACCCCGCCGCGCGCATCGATCGTGACGGCGAGGGCGTCCGAGGGGTTGCCGACGTGCTCGGGCGTGGGCGCTTCGGGGGTGACGAGGCGCTTCTTGAGGATGTCCGCCTTGCCGGTCACCTCGCCGTTGGAATCAACCTTCTCGAGGTTCAGGAGGTTGAGGGCCAGCGAGTGGTCCGTGAACCCCTTGGAGGGGAACACGGCGAGGTTCTTCTTGGAGTTGATGCGGCCGTAGCGCTCGAGGAAGGAGTCGTATTCGGCGGAGAGCCCGGCGATGGCCTCCTCGACCTCGTCGTCGTCCGCGCCGGGGTCGCGCTCGAGGGCGAGCAGCGCGCGGGCGCCGTCGCGAAGCAGGAGCATGGCGCGGGCGCGCTCGGGGCCGGTCTTGCCGCCGCCGGGCGTGAAGGGCTCCACGGCGTCTTCCGTGCCGTACCAGATCGTGCCGTCCGCGGCGACGGAGAACTCGAACTTCGTGGGCGCGGTCGGGACCGCCGAGACCCCGGCGGCCTCCTCGGCTGCGGCCATCTCGACGACGTCGGCGCGGTCGACGCTGTCGCGCAGCAGGTCGGAGACGCGGTCGCCGAGGGCGGTGGCCCCGCCCTTGAAGCTGACGCCGAGCGTCGGGCCCATGGGACCGCTGACGATCGACATGTCGCCGATGGCGCGGCCGGGATGTTCGTTGAAGTATCGGTTGATGTTGACGGTGTCCTCGAAGGGCGAGGTCTCGACCCACTCGGGAAGCTCGTCGTCGGACAGGGCGATGGGCTCGGGGCGGCGGCGGAGCAGCAGGATGTCGCTCAGCGCCTCGGTTCCCGCCTGGCGCCTGAACGTCTCGGCCGGCAGGCGCACCGCGCCCAGGAGCTCGGCCTTCTCGGCCATGGCGCGGCGGGTCGCGGTCGAGTTCTTGTCGAGCGTGTATCGGCTGGTGAGCACCGCGACGATGCCGCCGGGGCGCACGGACTCGATGCTCTTCCTGATGAAGTAGTCGTGGATCGGCATGCCGTCGATCTTGATGTCGCCGCTGTAGGGGACGTTGCCGATCGCGGCGTCGAAGGAGGCGGGGGAGACCCGGCACTCCTCGAGGCCGGCGGCGGTGATGTGCGCCTTGGGGCAGAGCGCCTGCGCGATGCGCGCGGAGATCGGGTCCAGCTCCACGCCGTGGAAGTCCAGGGCGAGGTCGGCCGGCGCCAGGCGCATGAAGTTACCGGTGCCGCAGCCCGGCTCGAGGATGGCGGCGGGATTGTCGCCCCGGCCGATGCCGGCCTCGCGCAGCGCGTCGTAGATGGCGCCGATGACGGGCGCCGGCGTGTAGAAGGCGGTGAGGACGGTATGGCGCTGGGACGCGAACTCGTCCTCGCTCAGCAGCTCCCTGAGCCTGTCGCGGATCTCGCCCCACTCGCCCTCGGCCTTCTCGGAGAAGGCCTTCTGCGCGCCGCCCCAGCCCGAATAGGCCTCCATGGCGGCAATCTCGGCGGCGGTGGCGCTGCCTCGCTCCTCGGCGGCGGCAAGCGCCTCCAGGGCGGCCAGGTTCTTCCTGGCGCGGGCGATGGGGCTGCCGGCGCACTGCGAGTCCACGCCGGCGACCGCGTCGATGGTCGCCGCGTCGTCGGCAGGCTCGTCGATAGGCGTCGGGGTCTCGGCCTCGGCGGCCCCTACATGGCCTCGATGATCTCCTTGATCGCGATCTCGGTCGCCATCGCCTCGGCGGAGTTCGCCTTTTTGATGAAGCTCGGAAGGTCGCTCGAGCGAAGTTCCGGCGTCGCCCCGCACGACTTCATGCAGCCCGGCGTGAGCTCGCTGATCCGGTTGCGGTACGCCGTCTCGATCTGCTCGAGATACGATTCCGTCTCCCCGGATGCCTTCAGCTCGGCTACCTTCTCCGGCAGGTTGTCCAGCATGAACTGGTACCTCATGCCGCGTACTCCCGTATACGGTTGCTTCAGGACGGCCATCTTCGTCTCCCTTCCGAGATGCGTCGGCGGGCGGCTCGCCCGCGATTTGGTTTACATAAGACCGCGACTCGGCGGCTTTGTCAACGGCATTCTCCGTGTTTTCAGTGACGGCGAACAGGAAGTCGTCGGTCATGGCGAAAAGGGAGAGCTGTCCTTCTGCCTGAAGCGTCTTGCGGGAGCGGCGCGCCATCGGTGCCTCGCCTTCATGGTCTGGTTTGCGTTATCTCGGATACCGTATCCCCATGGGACGCCAGCGCCAACGCGCCTTCCCGAACGGGAAGCGACGGCCCGGGGGAGCCTCGACCGAGGCATGGCGTCAGATGTCGTTTCCTCTATCCCGGGTATTCAGATATTGACGGTTGACGTTGGGAAGAATTAACCACGGACCTGAAATTAACTTTATGCCGTGGGTACGATTGCGATTATGGGCAGCAGTTATCTAGGTTGGTGTTGTTTGGCAAATGATCAGAAGCGTATTCATCGCAAGGAACCGAAACACTGGCTTCCATTCGCTGTTCGAGGTAATCGGGTCCGACAATCCGGTACCGGCGACAGCGCCTATGGACTTCGATCTGGCCGAGCACTTGCTTCGGTGGGGCACGCTCGACGAGCTCGTCGCGGCAATCTCGGAATCGGGCCCGCTCATCGATCGCAGTATCTATAAAGAGGAGAATAGGCGGTTGTCTATCAACGAGGCCATCGAGGTCGTGGAGGAGTCCGTCGGCGGCGAGCGTGGTTTCACGCGTTGCGACGAAGACTTCCTCTATCTCCAACTGTGCCTTGAGGGGGTGTCTGCGACGGGCAGCGCCTCGTCTCTTTATCCGTCTCGGGCCTCCGTCTCGCGCGATATCGAAAGGCACGGCCTTATCGAATCCGATGGCCTTGCCGAGCTGAGAAGGTGGCGGGAGGCCGATCCTGGATGCACTGTCGTGGTCGAGCCTCTGGAGGATATCGTACTGTGCCGAAACCTCGGGTCGTTGGTACTGAGGCTGACGGCGAACATCAGGTCCGGATGCGGCGACGTACTCGAGAGAAGCGGTTTCAGGCACTTCGACAAAATACACCGATCCCGCATCGCCGGGGAGCTCGAGGACTCCTATTACGTCTTGCCGTTTAAGCATAACTCGTCTTTTGACAGAACTCTCAACTACTCGTCGAAGTGGTTCGAGAACGTCTTCGGCTATATGGTCATCAACCCGTTGGAGACGCGGATTCTCGACCTGAGTCCGAAGAAGGACAAGGTTCTTTTCGGATCAGTCCCCAACGCGGTTCTGATAACCGCGCAGATAAAGACCGGCGAGGGCGCGCCGTTCTTCGACGTCTGCTGGAAGCCGGAAATCGAGAAGACCCAGCTGTATCTCAGCATCGATGATGGAGGCAATCAGAGAGACGAAGCGGTCGCTTTCGTGGAATCTACCGTCGAGATGCTGCGCGGGCTGACTACGAAAGACGGCGAACCCCTCGGATGGTCCGTAAGCGAGCCATCGATTTTCGATAACGAGCCTTTGCCCAGGTATCTATTCCACTCCGCGGCTGCATCGATGTTCGGCTCGATTATCTACCGATACGGCTGTGTCCCCGCGACGTGTAAAAATTGCGGCAACGGCATCTTGGTTAAAACCAAGGGGAAGAGGCGCGAGTTCTGTTCCCCGTCGTGCAGGACGCGGTACTCGAACCGAAAGGCGGGACCCTAGAGAGATCCGCCTTTCATCCTCGCGCTGCGGCCTCCGCCTTCATCGGTACGTGCCCCGTGCTTCGCCGCGACCGTCGCCTGCTTGGCGACGATATACGGTGCGCAGATCTCGCCGGGCTCGATCTCCAGGACTGCGGGGCTCGCCGTATCGGCTGCCGGGTGTTTCCTGGCAATGGGAATCCTGTCCTGGTTATCTACCCGTGAGGCATCCCGTTTGCCCTTTAGATCGAGCAGGTACGCTTCATCACATTCGGAGAAGACCGCGCAGATTCCGCCTTCGGAGAAACGCTCGCGGTAATGCTCGAGGGATGGCGAGGGCGTGGCATTCTCGTCGGAGAAGGTCTGGAACTCCGTGACGAGATTTGCGCCGGACGGCCAACGGCACTCGAAAACGATGTCCGATATATATTCGGGCGGATCGGGCCACGTGCACTCAGCATCGGCCAAGCTCAAGATGACCGTCTGGCTCGTTGTGGCCGGCTCCTCGAGATCGTATTGCGAGGTCACGACCATGAGGCCCAACTGGGGCGAGAATACTGCGATATCGTCTCCGCCGATCAGCTTCACGGCATCTGCCGCCGGGGTCTTGAAAGCGGAAAACATATCCGAGACGGACTGCACTTCCAGGATGTCTGCTTCTTCAACGTCGCAATCGTGGAAAGCCATCCCACACACCTCTTTCTACCTGTGTACCTTGATGTCTGCGCTTCCGGTCTCACCGGCATGCGCTGCCGCCTTGGCGGCTGCCGCCATGGCCGCGGGGCTCATGCCCTTTGCGGGCGCCTGCGCGAAGGCATCGACGGCCGCGCCGATCTTCGCCTCGATCTCGTCGCAGCGCGCGGAAACCCTCTCGCACTCCTCCTTGACGTACTTGAGTGCCGCCGGGACGGGGACGCCGAGCTCGCGCATGGCGGTCTCCGCCTCGGCGGAGAGTGCCGCGAGGTCGAAGTCGCGGGCGAGTCTCGCGCTCGGCATGTCGTGTCGAATGGAGACCGTGGAGCCCCCGAACGAGAGGGGGGAGGACTGGAAGCCGTGCCAGCCGAGGCGCCTCGAGCTGAAGGTGAGGATGGTGCCGGTCTGCGGTCGCGCGGTCGCGCAGAACCCGTCGGCGAGCGTGCAGGAGATCTCGATGTCGCGCCCGTGGACCGTGACCGTGCCGAGCTCGCGGGACCTGTCGCGGCCGAGCGTGCGGACGACGTTGAAGTCATCGGTCATCAGCCGGTCGAAAAGCTCGACATCGACCGACGATGCGCGAAGCTCCTCCATGCTGTCCAGAAACGCCAGGATGCTCTCGCGCGCCTGCATGCCCAGGCCCTCGATGAGGGGGCGGGAGCGGTCGAGTCTGGCGATATCTACGAGCGTGAGGTCCTGCATGAGGCGGCGCGCGTCCACCTCGCTGATCGAGGTCCTGAAGTTCTTGCCGATCCACTGCGACGTTGCGAACGGGTGTCCCGCGAAATCGATCATCGAGGCGCCGGCACCGCCGAGCTCGATGCAGTTGCGGCGTACCGATTCCGCCACCGACTTCGCCGCGGCGTCGATCGCGTGCGCGTCCCGACCGTCGGCGTAACCCTCGGCGACGCGGTCGAGCGCGAGCAGGCGGGCGCCGGCGAAGATCTCGGCGGTGGGGTAGATCGCCGCGTCGGCGACGCCCTCGCCCAGGCCTTCCAACGTGCCGTCGTGGCAGATGAGTGCGCCCGAGATGCGGTCGATGGAGGCCTCGCTGCAATCGAAGCCGCCATGCTCTGACTGGAAGGCGAGGCAGATGCCCTCGCCGTCCGTCATGGTTGCGTGTTTTCTGGTCATGGTAGCTCCGGGAGTCTAGTGCTTGGGCCCGCGTGCCTGCGCGGGCTCCTCTTCGGCGGGCTTGGCCGCGGGAACGGCCTCGATGATTTCCTTGGCGACGGTCCACAAATTGATGCCCTCCGTGGCGCGCATGCGGAAGTCTTCGTCGAAGTACTCGGCGTCCGCACGCGCATGCTCAAGTGCGGCCTCGGCGAGCATGGTGCCGATTGCCGCGATGGGGTTCTCGTAGACGCCCGACTCATCGACATAGCCGTATTCGATCAGCTCGTCGATGCTCTCCACGAGACAACGGCCGAATCCCTTGTCCAGGCTGTGGTACTCATCGAGGTAGGAGGAAGCGAGTTTGTAATGATACCTGGCATCGCCGTGGCCGCTCTCCTTCCACTCCAGGAGCTTCCCCTTGGCCTCGGCGAAGGCGGCCTCCATGGGATTGATGGCCTCGGGCAGCTCGGGCATGTCCTCGAATTTCATATCCGCGAGCAGACGTCCGAGCGCGCGCTGGTTCTGCTCGGTGGCGACGGCGAGCGCCCCGAGGAGCACCGGCAGGTCCTCGCCCTTGAGCTTTTCATAGAACGCGAGCTTGTCGAGCGCGATAGAGCTGTCCTCGGCGCGGCGGCACGCCTCCAGCGCCTCGCGGTAGGGGTCGAGATTGTCCAGCTCTTCACCCACGCGGTCGCGAACCTCTCCCAGGGCGAGCTCGGATGCCTTGCAGATGGGGGAGGTGATCAGGAAGAAGCTCGCATCGTCGGAGAGTTGGAAGGACAGCGACTTGCGCCCGTCCTTGTACTCATGGATTCCGGCGGTCCATCGCCCGCCGGACATGTTGGCGGCGAGTGCGGCCATGCGTTTGGTGGACTGTACGAGCTGATCGTCCAGCTCGAAGCAGGTATCCACCTCCTCGCCGGAAAGCCAGAGTTCGGCCGCCTCGCGGTTCTCGAAGGCTTCGCACAACCAGGTGTTGCGTTCGAAATCGAACGCCTCCCAGGTGGCGAAACCGAGCTCGTTGCCGCAGCTTCGGACGAGAAGTTCGCCGGTCTCGGCTTCCGTTCCATGCTCGACGGTGCGCGTGGCGTCCTCGCCGTAGAGCGAGGCCATGCGCTCCGCTTCCTTTTTGTCGACGGCGTCGTAGTTCCACATGGCGGTCGATCCTTTCATCGGGCGCCCTCCGGCGCCGCGGGTATATTCGCCCTCGATGCTATCCGCGCTCGGCCCCGACCGCCCCCGCGCCCGTTCATGTTTCCCGAACGGGAAGCACTCATCCGCACCCCAGACACCCTGGAACGCGAAAGGAAAGAGCCGCCGCCCGATGGGCGACGGCTCCAGGGCCTCGCATATGGTTCCTCATTGCCCCTTGGGGCAACGCAGCGTGCGCATCTACCCGAAAAGTTCGATGAGCTTTTCGGCCTGTCGCTGCCCGATGCCCGCGACGCGGCGGGACTCCGCGATGCCGATTGCGGTCATGGCGCTTTGCGCCTTCGCCGCGCCGACACCCGGCAGGGCCATGAGCAGACGCTTCGCCTTGATGCGCCCGACGACGGGGGTTTCCTTGCCATCGGCCAGGGCGGTCGCGATGGCCACTTCGCCCGATTTGACGCGGTCAAGGTACTCGGCGCGCGCGCCGCGCATCTCGGCGGCTCGCTTCAGCGCGGCGGCCCGCTGCTCGGGGGTGAAGTTGTTCCCGAAGGCGGCCTTCTTCTCGGTCATGGTCGTTTCCTTTCTGTCCTGCTGCATCGCGGTCGCGTACCGCCTAGAGCCATTCGACTACGGTATCGCCGGAATGGACCGAGGCGAAATCGACGCACAGGGTCCGGCGGCGTGCCGACTGCGTGTGCCTGCCGTCGTTCACGGTGAAGATAGCGAAGCTATCGAATACCTGCGCAAGCGTGCAGCGCACCTTCGCGAGGTTCGCCGCGGTGCCGCGTTTCGAGCCCATGTGTCCCGAGATAGTCGCCCGATGGCCCAACTTGCCCGAGAACTGTTCGCGGTATTCGGCGATCGTCAGCCGCCCGTCCCTCGCTGGGTCGCACTCCCATCCGAACAACTATACCGCCCCCATGCCAAGCATATGGGCGCCGTGCTCGCCAGCAGGGTAGATGATCGGCTTCATAGATGCTCACGCCTTCCAGAGGTTTTTCAGATTCGGCAGGAGGTATACCCCGCATCTGCCTAAAAGATGCGCTCAGACCGCAAAAACCTTACGTCCTCGACCGGATATGGAGAAATGGGGCCGCCAGATGGAACGCCGCGCCACAAGGTAGAATCGATAGCAAGCGGAACCCGTTCCTTATGCTGTCACACCTTGGGAACGCGGGCAACGCAGGTGCGCGCCCCGGGGCCGGGCGAAAACGGCCCCTCTCCCTTCCCTCAAAACATATCTCCGATTGCAAGCGGCGCCCTGCCGAAACCGACAGGGCGTTCGCCCCGTTCATCCGCAGGAGACCCAAGGGCGATATGTACCCGGACGCCATGCCCACGGGCTACCGTCAATCGTCCCAACGGATCATCGTCAATCGTCCCAACGCAGCAGGTAGACGCCCATATTAGATTGGCTGGAATTGAAGGGCGACGCACCCCGCGAGCAGGCGGGCGGCGGGGTTGTCGCAGAAAAAGGCCGGGAGTGCAGCCCGGCCTTTAAACCTGAAATCCGCATCGCCCGCGTAACTGGCTAGCAACCTGCGCAGGGTCCGCTTCGTTCACCTGTGATTCTACCCGGTGGACCGGAGTTGATACGCAGATGCCGGGGTGGAGCCCGGGCATCTAACCAAAGCTGAAAACTAGGCCGCCCGCGCTCCTTGTTGCTCACACGGGGACGCATCGTCTTCTACGGCCATCTTACCCAACTCCGGCAAGGTATAGACGCGCCCTCAGATTCTATATTTGAGCATATCGACCTCGGCCGTCCGCCGATCTCCCTAGCGCTTCGCAAGTGCGGCGATAAGCTCGGCGCGCTGCGCTTCCGTGAGACTGTCCGCATTGCGGGCTACGTGGTGCACGGCGTCATCCAGCTCCTGATCACAGGAGGTTCCGATGATGTCCGACGGTTCGACCCCGAGGGCGCGCGACATCGCGGCGATCGTGGCAGGCCACGGCAGCCGCTCGCCGTTGACGTACCTGCTCACCGAGGCCGGTGTGAGGCCTGCCGCCTCGGCAAGCTCCTTTTGACTCATACCCCGTTCCGCCGAAGCCGGCCGCGAGGCGTTTCCCACATCCGGCGGCCCTACGGGACGGATGGGGTCCCTCCATGCCGCCACCCATGGAAAACGCGAAGGCAAACCGGGCGCGATACCCAAAAGCCGCCTGCCTACACAGGCAGACGGCGGCATCGCGGGCGTGATCGCCTATTTCCTCTTCTTCGGGCGCGCGATCTCGGCCGGCCTGTCCGCGGGGTCGAACGACCCGGCGCGGAACTCCACGCAGCCGGTGGCGCCGCGCGGCGCGGCGAAGAACCGCCAGGGCTTGAGCGAGACATCGAGCGATACCGCCTTGAGCTCGCCGGGCTCGCCCTCGCGCACCCAGACCACATCGATCGGCACGCGCATCATGCAGGTGTGGATCGACCGGCATCCGGGGAAGTAGAGCCCGCAGGCCTCGGGCACCTCGCGCTTGAGCATGAGCCCGCAGAAGCGCTCGAGAAAGCCCCGGCAGGTATGGGTGAGGATCGGGACCCTCTTGCCCGAGGCCGTGACGGCCACGGCCTCGTCGAGATATCTGTCGTTCATATCGGATGGCTCCTTGATCGGAAGGTTAGAAGAACTGACCGAGCTGTAGGATCATCGGCGCGAGCATGAGCATGATGATCGAGGGCAGCATGAGCAGAAGCATGGGGAAGAGCATCTTGGTGGACAGCTTGTTGGTCATGTCGTCGACCCTCAGGCGGCGCTCGGTGCGCACGGACTGGGCCTGCATGCGGATGATGTCCACCAGCGACGATCCCGCGCGCTCGGCCTGCACGAGCGACGCCGTGAAGAAGGTGATCGAGTTCACCTGGGCGCGCTCGGCCAGTCCCAGCAGGGCCTCCGAACGGCTCGAGTAAGCCGCCTCCTTGGCGACGCGGGCGAAGGCCTCGGCGATCGCCCCGTCCATGCGGGTGCCGACCGATGCCAGCGCGCCCTCGAACGACGATCCAGCAGAGATGCAGATGGCCATGAGGTCCAGTGCGTCAGGCAGCTGGCGGTCGAGCTCGTCGCGCCATTCGGCGCGGCGGGCGAGCAGCCACGCCTGCGGCGCGGCGAGCCCGGCGACGGCGAGCGCGCCCGCCGCGGCGATCCCCTGCACGCCTCCGACGAGAGGCATGGCGACAAGGCCCGCGGCGGCGCCGGCGGAAAACGATGCCACGCGGATGGCCCAGAACGACGCGGCGGGCATGGTGACGCCCGATCGCGAGAGCATGTCGCGCGTGGCGTCGGCGACCTTCTCGCTCATGGGCACGTATCGCGTGACGCTGTAGGTGAGCGTGTCCAGGCGGGTCTCGCCGCGATGGCGGCGGCTCGGTCGCTTGACCGGGCCGGACTCGATGCCGCCGAGCCGCCTGAGGCCCACGAAGGACAGCAGGCCGGCGATCGTCGCGGCGCACAGCGACAGCGCGACGCCGCGCAGGATTTCGATGTTCACGGTGCTTCCAATCTATCCGGCGCCTAGTCGAGCTTGACGTCGCCCATCTTCCTCATCATGAGGTAGGCGAGCGCGTCCAGAACGACGGCCAGCGCGATAAGTGCCCAGCCGGAGGGCTGGCTGTAGAACTCGCGGTGGGAGGGCGAGATCGCGAGCAGTGCCGCCATCATGAAGACGGGCAGGCCGACCATGATCTGCGACTCGATGCGGTTGAGCGAGGTCTTCGACTTGATGGTCTTGCGTGCCTCGACGCGGGCGCGGACGGTCTGCCCGACGTTCTCGGTGATGTCGGCGAGCGAGCCGCCGGTCTGCTGCGAGATATCGACGGCCGTGGCGAACAGGCGCAGGTCGCGGCTGCCGGTGCGGTCGGCGACCTTGTCCAGCGCCTCGGGCACCGGAGTGCCGGCGCGGATATCGGAGGTCAGGCGCCTGAACTCTGACTTGATGGGGTCGCTCATGTTCTCGGCGACCGGACCGATGGCCTGGGCGACCGACGACCCCGCGCGCAGGTTCGACGCGATCAGCGGCATAGCCTGTCCAAGCTGTTCCTCGAACTTCTTCTTGCCGGAGTCGCGGCGGATCTTGAGGTAGACGGGGAACCCGGCCGCGGAGACGGGCAGGAGGACCAGGGACAGCGGGCCCACGCCGAGCGCGAGCGCGGTGAGCGCCGGCAGCGTGGCCGTCGCGGCCCACACGATTTCGGCCTCCTGGACCGACAGCTGCGGGGACGCCTGCTCGCAGACGGAGACGAGCGCCGCGGCGACCTTGCCGTTCGGCCGCTCTTCGACGGCCTCGGCCCCGGCCGTCTCGCGGGCGATGCGCCCGCGGCGCGCGAGCACGAGCATCGCGATGCCGAGCGCGAGGCCGGGCAGCGCCGGCAGCAGGTTGACGAGGTTGGATTGCGCGCCGCCCATCCTAGAACACCGCCTGGGGGTTGAACCAGTCGTCATCGACGAAGACGCCCTCGTTCGCCATCTTCTCGATATGGCGGCGCATGAAGCGCTCGCCGGTCGGGACGAACCAGCCGGAGTGCTCGGGGTCGTTCGGGTCGTGCTCGAAGCGGACGATCGGGGCAATCGTGACGACGTCGCCCTGCATGCCCTGGACCTCCGCGATCTCGGTCACGCGGCGCACGCCGTGGGAGCGCTCCGTGTAGATGATGAAGTCGATGGCCTGGCTGATGTACTCAAGGATCTCGCGCGAGGACATGCCGGTGTTCGCCTGCTGGACGAGCGTGCGCAGGCGCGTGGGCACCTCGCGGCAGTTGTCGGCGTGGATCGTGGTGAGCGAGCCGTCGTGGCCGGTGGTCATGGCCTGGAGCATGTCGAAGGCCGCCGCGTCGCGGCACTCGCCGACGATGATTCGGTCGGGGCGCTGGCGCAGCGCGTTGGTCACGAGGTCTCGGTAGTCGATGCGGCCCTTGCCCTCCACGTTGGCGTCGCGCGTCTCCATGCGGGCGACGTGCGGCTGGTTCAGGCGCAGCTCGGGCGTGTCCTCGATGGTGATGATGCGCTCCTCGGGCGGGATGTAGAGCGAGATGGCGTTGAGCAGCGTCGTCTTGCCCGATCCGGTGCCGCCGGCCACGATGGTGGACATGCGGCCCTGCACGATGGCGCGCATGATCTCGAGCATGCGGCCGTCGAACGACCCGTTGGCCATCAGGGCCTCGGGGGTGAGCGCGTCCTTGCGGAACTTGCGGATGTTGATGAGGTGGTGGTCGACCGCGACGCCCTTGAGCACCGCGTTGACGCGCGAGCCGTTGAAGGGCGTGCCGGGGCGGACGATGGTGCAGTCGCACAGCGGCGAGGCCTCGTCGCAGCGGCGGTTCATGCCGGCGGCGATGCGGTCGATGGCGAACTTCACGTGGTCGTCGTCCTCGAAGCAGACGTCGGTGAGCATGAGCCTGCCGGAGCGCTCGACCCACACCGACTCGGGCCCGTTGACCATGATCTCGGAAAGCGACTCGTCGTACAGCAGGTCCTCGAGCGGCCCGAAGTAGTACAGGTCGTTGATTGCCGCGCGCAGCACCTCCTGGTAGGCGTCGTCGGCGATGCGGCCGGTCTGGTCGATGAAGCGCTCGGGCACGAGGTGGTAGAAAGCCGGATCGTCGATGATGGGGCCGATGACCGAGGCCGCGTCGCGGTCGCGGCTGCGCACGTCGGCGTCGGGCTGCTCGGTCTGGTTGTCGGATGAGAGCTGTTCACGCGCGGCGCGGTATACGGCGCGCTCGAGCGCGATGAGGTCCCTATTCAGCATCGCTTGCCCCCTCGGCGGTCTGCGGGATGGCCGTGAGCGTCACGTTCGGGTTCGCCACGATGGCCGCGGCCTGGTCCTCGGTGACGTCGAGCGTCACGAGCGAGTACCCGGCGTCAGGCGAGCCGGACAGGGCGGAATCGAGGGCGATGATCTTGACGTTGGCGCACACGGTCTCGGCGCTCGATGTCGTTCCGTCGGAGACGACGGCCATGACGTTGACGCGGTCGCCGACGCGCAGCAGCGGCGACAGGCTCTTGGAGGAGTCGAGCGACAGGGCGATGGCCACGTGTCCCTCCTCGATGGCCGACGTGATGTGCGCCGGCGAGCTCGATGCCTGGAGGGAGGACAGCGAGATGGAGGTCCCGGCGGTCTGCGTGGTGAGCGAGGTGTGGTCGGCGACATCCGAGACCTTGGTCGCGGCGTCGGTCGGGCAGTACGCCTTGGGGACGGCCTGCGTCTCGAGGTCGGCTTCGGTGATGGTCTCGCCGGCGGCGACGTCGCGGTTGGTCACGACGACGTTGACGGAATTCGCCTCGTTCTTGGCGATGATCGCCGAGGACTCCGCGACCCGCATGCCGGAGAACACGGTGGCTCCCACCGACACGGCGATGGCCGCGGCGGCCACCACCGTGAGCGCGCGCGTGCCCTTCGAGGGGCCGGCGGGGGCGGGCTTGGGCGCCGCGCGGCGCGGCGCGGTCGAGGGATCGCGCCCCTCGGCGGGCTTGGCGTCCTTCTTGCCCTCGGCCTTGCCGAAGCGCCCGCGGCGCTTCTCCTCGCGCTTCTCCTCGCGGCTACCGCCGCGCTCCTCGGCAGCGGCCTCGGTTTTCGCACCGCGGTCATCGCCGGCGTAGGCCGGGCGGCTCGGCTCGGGGCGGTATGCGCTCTCCTGCGCGGGCTCGTGGCGGTATGTATTCTCCTGCTGGCGGACGTCGGCCTCCATGCGGCGGGCGTCGCGCGCCTCGCGGCGGGGTGCGTGGTCTCCCTGCGGCGCGGACGGGGACGCGGGCTGCGGGGCCGGGGCCGGGGCCGATTGGCGCGGCGCGGGGCCGTGCTGGTCCTCGTAGGCGGGACGGCCCTGCGCGGGTCGCTCGTCGCGGCGCTGCGGGAAGGGCGCCCCCTGCGGTGCGGACGGGGCGCTTGCCGATGCCGCGGGCATGCCCGTGATGGGGTCGATGGTACCGCCCGCGGCGGACTCGAGGCGCGCGAGGTCGGCGCCGATCGCGTCGGCGCGGCCGAAGTCGCCGCGGTTGATGGCCTCGGCCCTCATGGCGCGAAGTCGCTGGATCTCGTCTCGGTTATCGTTCATGTAGCTTGGTTCCTTTCTCGGGGACGGCCGCCGGCCGTCTCAGTCTCCGCTTTCCCCGCTGCCTGGGTTTCCCTTGGCCGCCGCCGCGCCGCGCACGGCGTCGAGCAGCGCGTCCGGGGCGTCGGCGAGCCGGGCCGCCGTCTCCTTGCGGCCGGTCACGGTGCCGTCCTCGAACGTGGCCTCGAGGCTCCCGTTGCCGACGTCCGCCGGCCGGTACACGTTGCCGGTCGAGTAGGGGTGGATGGTCCAGACGGCCGTGGACCTTGCGGTCAGCTTGTCGCGGCCGGCGAGTTTGAGGAAGGTGGTCTCCGTGTCGTTGGAAAGCCTCACGTAGACGCCCGCGTAGCGGTCGTTGGAGCCCGACTCCGACTCGGGCAGCTCCGCATACCAGATCTCGGCGGTGCCGGTGTATCCGTTGCCCGAAAGCAGCTCGACGACCTCCTCGCGCGCCTCGCGCCCGGGGTTTTCCGAGTACTTGACGGCGTTCGACATGCCCAGCGACGACTGCCGGACGGCCTCGAGCACGGCTTCCTGGCCGGTCTTGGCCGAATAGGCCGTGCTGACGTCCACGCCGAGGCCCACCGCGATGAGCAGGCAGCTGATGGCCACGACGAAGATGACGGCGACCTGGCCGGAGAGGCCGCGGGCGCGCAGTGGTTTTCGCGATGCCATCACAGCACCTCCCAGTCCGTATAGGTCGTATAGCTGTGCGAGACGTGGCGCGTAAGGGTCGTCTTGCGCCCGAGCGAGAGCGGGTCGTTGTACTCGTAGGCGATATCGGCCTCGACGGTGACGCGGCGCGTCTCGGTCCTGAGCGTCGAGGCCCCCAGATCGCTCGCGATGGAGTCGCCGTCGTTGACGGCACCGCTGGTTTCGGTCTTGACGCTCGCGTTGGTCACCGTGAGCCGACTCTTGTCGAGGTCGGTGCCGTCGCAGACGAGGTCGCGGACGAGCTCGTTTCGGTCTTGCTGCTGCCATCCGGCGGGGAGCGCGTCGGCGAGCGTCGCCAGCGAGTGCTGGATCACGGTGTTCTGGTAGGAGAGCATCGCGAACGACCCGATGGCGAAGAGGAACGTGAGCAGCACCGGCATGACCAGGATGAACTCGACCGAGCCCTGGCCGGGGAGATGCGCATGCTTGCGTGTCGTTGGAAAGGCTGCCATGTCACGACCTCTCGATCTCTGACCTGATGGAAGACGTCTCGGAATGGACCTGCCAGCCGTCGTCGGTGGCGCCATTCACGCCGAGCGACTTGAGCGGGAAGATGCAGCCGACGTCCTCGACGACCTTGACGGTGACCTTCTCTCGCGCATAGCGCGCGGTGACCGACTTGTCGCCGCTCTTGAGCGTCACCGGCTTCGACGGCGCCTCCGCCGACGTGACGGTGACGGTCGCGCCGTCGCACAGGGCACACGCCTCGCGCACGTAGGCGGCGATCGCGTCGTTCGACAGGGTGGGGTTCGCCGCGGCGTAGCGCGCGCCCTCGGAGCTCGCGGCCTGCACGTTCGCGGTCTCGCGCGCGACGTGCGCGTAGTCGGCGACGGCGACGAGCATGAGGACCAGCAGCGGCAGGATGAGGACGAATTCGACGGTCGCCTGGCCGCGCCGCCCGCGCGCCCTGGCCGCGCTCATGACAGCGCTCCCGCCGCGAGGGCCGCGATGAGGGCGAGCGAGATGACGGGGGCGAGCGGCATGGCGTCCGTCTTGACGCCGATGCGCCGCGAGCATGCGATGAAAAGCAGCGCCGCGGCACCGAGCGCGGGCACGAGGCCGACGATCAGCGGCGTCGCCGCCGTCGACCCCAGCACGGCGCCGAGCATGAGCGAGTCGCCGTCGCCCCATTCGCCGCCGGCCCGGCGCACGGCGGCGCCGAGCGCCCAGGTGACCGCCATGCCCGCGGCGGTGAGCGCCGCGCCGGCCAGGCTGGGGCAGAAGGCCGCGACCGACGAGGCGGCGAGCACCGCGAGGTGCGGGAGCGGTACGATGCGGAAGCGGATGTCGCTTGCGGCGATGGCGAGCGAGCTGACCGCCGCCACGGCGGCCGCCGGCGAGTATGCGGCGCCGGAGAGCGCCGCGGCGAGATATGCGGGCACCCAGTAGGCATCGCCCGCGAGCGTCGGGTTGTAGCGGCGCGCGTAGGCGCCGGACTCGCCGGCCGCCAGCAGGTCCTCGTCGATGTCGCCGGACGCGGCGAGCGCGGCGATCGTGGAGGGCGCGACGGCCTGGATTGCGACCTGGGCGCCGATCGCGGCCAGCCAGTCGCGGCGCGCGGCGTCATCGGCGCCGTCCGCGAGCATGGCCGCGTCCTCGTGCTCGTAGAAGGAGTAGCGCAGGGATTGGTAGGCATGTTGCAGCAGCCAGCCGGCGACGGCCGACCCGGCTGCGAGCGTGAGTGTTCCGAGCATGCGGCTCCCTCCGGTGCTGTGGTTATCTGGAAAGCGCGCCCTGTCGGCGCGCGGGAAGGTTCGGGATGCCCGGGGGCGGGGGTGTCTGCCCCCGGACGGATGGCTCCGAGATGCGCTAGCTGGGCGTATTGGCTCCATTGACGTTGGTACCGGCCAGCGTCTTGGAGACCGTGTTGATCTTGATGTTCATCTGTTTGGACAGATAAACCAGCGCGGCGATCAGCGCGACGGCGATGCAGACGACGATGACGACCCACTCGATGGAGCCCTGGGCGGACAGGGCCTCCTTGGCGCGGCGCTTCATGTTGAAAAGGCCGCAGGTGGCGATGGCCGCCGGCTTGGCGAGGATATCGTTCATTGGACCTCCTCCTCTCTTGGATGTCTGCGCGGGTACATGCCCGCGCGAAGCCTGTGCCCCATCCGGGGCGATACGGCATAAACTATGCCCCCGGCGGGAGGACGGGTCAGCACCCTGCCCAGAAATGGGAAAGGTTCGGGATTGTCCCAGCTCAGGACCTATTTCCGCCTGTGGAGGAATTATGGAGCCGCCTTGCGGGCATACACCTCGAAGGTCCCGTCGTCATGCACCCGTGAGAACCCTAGTTCGGCAAGCCCGTCCTCGAGAGCGGGGTAGGCCCCCGAGGGGACGACTGCGAAATCGGCGGCGGTGCCCTCGATGGCACGGGTAGCGCCCGCCAGCATGGCCCGGGCGGCGCCCCAGGCATCCGTGCCCCCGTTGAGCTCGGGGCAGTAGAGCTCCGCCCGCGTGTCGAGGAGCGGGCGGTACCCCGCGAGCTCGAGTTCGCTCCCCACATCGATATCGCAGATGACGGCCTCGCCCCCGTCTGCCACGGCATCCTCGAGGGCGGCGATCGCCGCCTCCGCGGACTGCTCGAGCGCGGTCTTGGCCGGCACGGTCGCGGCGAGGCACCCGACGGCGACCAGAAGCGCGGCCGTGCAGCATGAGGCGAGGGCCAGCGGTCTCCGCGCACGCGGCCCCGCCACCTCGCCCTGGATACCGGACAGAGAGAGCGCCATGGAGGTGAACAGGAAGAGCTCGTTTCTCACGTTGGCGAGGGCGAGCATGAGCGTGCCGAGCACGAGCGCATCGCCGGCCTCGAGCAGCACCCGGCCCCCGCCGCGCCGGCGCACCCGGCACCGGAACAGGACCAGCGCCGCGGCGAGGGTGCAGGCGCAGGCGGCCTGGGCGGGCGCGGCCTGCGTCCAGGGCGCGAGCTCGCCGATCCCCACGGATTTCAGCGATTCGGCGCCCATGGTGAGGAAGGGCAGCATGAGCAGCCTTGTGCCGTAGGGGTTGAGCATGCAGGCGGCCACGGTCGACATGGCCGCCGTGAGCGCCTTGAGCCTGCCGTATCGGTCGAGCCTGCCGTCGAGGATCAGACAGCACGGGACCATGAGGGCCACGGTCCACAGCGCCCCGTGGAGCTGGGCCATGGCGAGGCCAGCGGCGGGGAAGACGGCAAGCAGGGAGTCCCGCCCGCCGCGCGCCCACTTCCCGCCCGCCGCGTAGCAGATGCACAGGGCCATCACGTCGATGCCGCGGGGCGTCGAGTTGCAGAGCACCGCTATGGCTGCGGCGAGCGCCGCCGACGCCGTCGCATGGACGGCCCCGGTCCTGCCGCGGTCGAGCGTGCACGCCCATGCGGTGGCCGCCGCGGCCATGTCGAGCGTCGCCGCGGCGCACTTGATTCCGGCCTCCCCGAACGTATCGAAGATGGCCGCCGCCGCGATGCACAGCGGCCACTGCTGGCAGGTGTAGGCAAGGCCCTCGTTGAGCGTCAGCGGGTCGGCCGTCGGCAGCTCGCCGTTCTCGATGATCCAGCGGCCGATGGCGACCATGTAGCGGGTGTCGGGTTGGAAAAGCGACCATCCCGTGAGCGAGACCGCCGCGAGCGCCGCCGCGCATGCGGCGAGCGTGGCCGCGAGCGACGCCCACAGCAGGATGCGTCCGCGGCGCATATCTTCCCCGCGCTCCACGCTATTCACAGCCTTCCGTCGGCCTGAAGAGGGTGTATCCGCCGCCGGCCGCCACCTGCTCGACGGCGCCTCCGGACCGCAGCGCGTCGGCCTCCTCGTCCCTCACGAGGAACAGGTCCCAGCCCCATTCCGCGGTGCTCTCCTTCAGCGAGGTCGAGCCCTGGAGGACGTCGACGATCCCGCAGTAGGCGGACTTCGCCCCGCCTCCGGCGATGCCCTCGCCCCAGATCTCGGGACGCATGTCGCAGGGTACCTTGAAGCCTTCCCACTCGAGCTGGTTGTACACCGAGACGTCGCTGGAGAATACCAGCGCGTCGGGTCCGGCGTCGTATATCGCCGAGAAGATGGGGGACATCTCCGATTCCGTGACGGCGAGCACGCCGCTGGCCCCGCTGGATTGCGGCACCAGCGATACCCAGAGTCCCGAGAGCGCGGTGATCAGGCCGAGCGCGGCGCCTGCCGCCGCAGCGGCCCGCCGCGGGCGGGCGATGGGCTCCCCGAGGGTCCCGGCGACGCCGTAGGCGAGGCACAGCCCGCAGAACAGCCCGGCGATCCACATGCAGCGCGAGTGCAGGGTGCCCGCGACAAGCCCGGCGAGGAGCATGGCCCACGCGCCGGCCGGGACCTTGGCGCCGCTGCGCAGGCATAGGGCCGCCGACCCCAGCGCCATCGCCGCGACGGGTACCGCGAACAGGGGGCCGAGCGAGACCCAGGGCGGCTGCATCTCGATGATGGCGCCGCCGTAGCCGGCCTCGCCGAGCGATTTGAGGACGTAGAGCGAGCCGTCGGTCCCGTAGGGGTTGAGAAGCGACGCCGCACACATCCCGACGACCGCCGCGCAGATCGTCAGCGCCCGCGCGGACCACGCGCGGCGGGCCCCGGCGTCGGCGAGCTCATGCGGGCACGGCAGGGCGAAGGCCGCGGCGCACGCGGCGAGCAGCGGCCATTGCGCCGCCTGGAGGTTGACGCCCGCCACCGCCACGGCAAAAAGCCACAGCAGCACCCGGCGCCCACCGCCCCGGAGGTATCTGAGCATGATCCTCGCCGTCACGGTGCACAGGAGCGCGGTCCAGACCGTCGGTCTGACAGATATGTACATGCAGATGCACACAGACGGCATCGCAAGGCAGAAGGCCAGGGCCGCTGGCGAGAGCTTCCCGTCGGCGGCGTCGAGCATGAGGCGGGACAGCTGCCAGAAGAGGAGCCCGGCGGGCACGCAGACGGACACGGCCACTGCGGTATAGCCGCCGCGCGTGTACCACGCCCAGAGCCAGACATCATGGAGCCACTGCTGCGCGACCATGCCCCGGCCGGGCCAGATGGAGAACGGGTTGATGCGGGGTATGCCGTTGCGGGCGATCTCGCGGCCGGTCGCGAGGAGGAACCAGACGTCGGAATCGAGCGTTCCCGTTCCCGCCAGGGCGCGGGCGAGAATCGGGCCCGCGATGAGGAGGGCGCATAGGGCGGATATGGCGAGGCGCGTGCGGCCGGCCTGAAGGGTTGCTTTCAAGATGGCTCCAAGGGGTAGATATTCGACCGGGAGCATACGCCGTCGCGGCGAAAAGAAGAACCCCGCTCCCAAAAGTGGGAACGGGGCACCGAAAAGGCAGATTGCCGCGGTCGCGATATCGACAAAAGGATGGCGGCCGGTGAGGGCCGGCCGCCGATGGGGGAATGGCGGCATATTGGGGAGTCCGCCATTGCATATGGGGCCGACTGGATCGGATGGTGAGTCGGCCGGGTCGCCGTGACATGGTTTATCGGAAGGAGTGACGGCGTTGCCTTGACTATACCCCTTGGCGATATACGCTAATCACGTCATTGGCGGAAATGTGTTCCCATCGTGTACGGGTCCGGTCCGTACGGCACGGTCCGCGCTCAGCCCTTGCTGCTCGCGACGCCCTCGGCCTTCGCCTCGGTCCACTTGACGTAGAGCGTGACGTCGCGCCTGGCGGTGACCGAGGAGACCTTCTCGGTGCCGCTAGCTGAGGTCAGCCAGCATTCCGGGACGTATCTGCGCCATGTCTCGTCGGCGATCATGGCGAACACTTCGCCGGGTTTCACCGGCGTGACGCTCTCGCCCCAATAGAGAGCCTTGTGCCCCTGCCCGTCGTCGCCGATGGCCGCGAGCGCCAGGCCGTCGAGCCTGTGCTTCTCCGTGGACAGGGAGAAATCGGGGAGCTCGAAGGAGGAGCGCGCATCGGGTTTGTACATGAGCGGCGCGGTGCGGTAGATGCCGGCGTCCTCGGGCTTGAGTGACCCCTCGGCGTACTCGATGCGCACGGTGCAGCGGTTGCGGCCGTAGAGCTTGAGCGTCTGGTCCTTGACGATGGTGACATTCGCGGCGGGCTGGGTGAGCTCGGGATCGAGGAACCAGCCCGAGAACCCCGTCGAGGGGTTCTGCCCGTACTGCTCGTCGAGGTTGCAGGTGTCCTTCAGGGCCTTCTGCGTCGCGATGGCGGCGGGGTTGTAGATATCGCCGCCTTCGACGTCGAGGTCGCGATACACCATGTCCTTCTGCTCGATGCCGTCGGCATAGTACTCGACGCACGTCGTGACGACTCGCACGCCGCGGGAGACGAGCGTGCCCAGATAGCGGTCGGTCCATACGTAGCGGTCGGTCTTGCTGACGGTGCGGATGCCAAGCATCGCGGCGGCGTAGAGAAGCCCCGGCCCCCAGGAGGCGTCGGCAGCCAGGTTTTCGCTGTCGGAGAACTCTCTGACGACGCGACCGCCTTGCGGCTTGCGCACGAGGTGGATGTTCATGCCGCAGATCTTGTTGCCGTCGGCGCCGTCCGGCTCGATGCCGGCTGCGGGCGCGGTGTTGACGTCGAGCGGCGCCGAGGCGGAACAGTTGATGTAGACCGGGTCGGACCACTCGCCGCTCCCGTTGAGCAGCTTGGTCCTGATCTCGAGGTCGTAGTGGTCCGCTATCTCGCCGGTGAGCCAGACCTTCACCCTGCCGAGGATATCCGACTCGGCATCGAGGATGCGCACGCCGTCGGAGCCCTCAACCCACTCGCCCCCGCTGTAGCGCTGCGCGGCGTAGTGGATCGATCCGGGGAACGCGGAACCCTCGAGCCTGAGGCCGAGGCCGTAGATAGAGTGGCCGCCATGGGGGTAGCCGATATGCCGGTGCGCGAGCGATTCCTGCTGCCACCCCCAAGTGGCCACGCCGCACTGGGCGAAGATGGAGGCGTTGTCCTCGGGGAGGTCGTCGTCGATGTCGGACATGTAGAGCCTGAAGATCGGCCTGACCGGCAGGTCCGATTCGTTCTTGCATCCCAGGGCCCAGCCGGAGGGCCTGATTCCGACATCCGGGTCGTCCGGGTCCGTATTATGCCAGCCGCAGATCTTCGCCTTGTCGCCGATCTTGAGTATCCCGTCGGGGCAGTGGACTGATACCTTGCCCTCGATGCGGGCCTCGACGAGGTTCCACTGGGCGTTTTTCTGGATGGCCCAGCGCCCGGGGCAGGCGGCGGACTGGACGGTCACGTTCGCGGTGGAGTCCGATGTGACCCCGTTGGTGTCGAGGCGCAGCCCGTCGGCGTCCGAGGTGATGAAGTAGCAGGAATGGTCGGTCTCGTTCGAGGCGTCGGGCTCGTGGTGGATCCACCATGCCTTGCTCCGGCCGTCGGCGTTGTTGATGTCCCAGATGTCGGCATGGCTGTTCTGGACGACTCCGTGGTCGACCACGGGCGCCGCATGGCCGCTGTTGTTCAGCATGTGCGTCAGGTTCGGGCCGACCATGTTGGCTAGGGCGAACGTGAAGGTGTCGACGCCGTCGTTGGTATAGGGCTTGAGCATCCAGGTCTGGTTGACGCCGTGATAGTTCTCGTAGAGGCACACGCCGCGTCCGTTATCGTACATGGCTTGGGGTTTACCGTCGCTATATGTGCCCTGCACCAAGTCGAGCTGGATGTCCGGCGCGGAGACGGGCCTGATGTAGAAGATGCCGCCGTAGAGCGTGACATCGTTGCGGATGTAGATCTTCTCGACCCTGAAATCGCGGGAAGGGGTGGTCTGGCTCAGGAACCAGTAGTTCGGGGCGTCGTTTTCCTTGATGACGTTCTCGTGCGTCCCGAAGTGATTGTAGTCCACGTTGTAGACCTGCAGCTTGCTGGACACGCTGTGGCGCGCCTCGCCCTTCTGCCTCTTGACCCAGAAGGACGGGCGGGTCGATCCCCAGTACGTGCTCCCCTGGAAGTCGTTGAAGTCGTAGAAGCCGTAGGAGATCCAGTCGTAGTACCTGTAGCCGATCTGGTTCCTGAAGTCGCCGGCGAAACGGGAATCGGCGAACTCGGCGCCGTCGAGGTAAACGTACCCCTTGTTGTCGCCGCCATCGGAGATGGTATCGACCCAAAGGCCGTTGCCATGCTGCAGGTCCTTGCTGGAGCACCATGCGAACGGCCTGACGACTACGAGGGTGTAGAGCTCGTTGGCGTAATTGCACTCGAAGACGCAGGCGAAGGCGTACCTCAGCCATTGTCCGTAATGATTTATATAGTAGCTGGTGTTGGCGGGGGCGGCGCAGAGCCATTCATGGTAGCTGTTCGCGAAGCCGAAGAACATGTCCCCCTCGCCCTGGCGCGGGTCCGAATGGACGAGCAGCGAGTCGTCGGCGGCTCCGAACCAGCCCTGGCCGAGGTTGAAGTTCATGCCCGCGAGCGCTTCCGCCTTCCGGGCGGGTCCGAGCAGGGCCAGTCCCGCCGCGCAGGCGAGCGCGGCGAAGGCTCCTCGACGGGAGATCGGAAGCTCGAGCAGCCCCGTCTTCTCGCTGTCCCCGTCCTGTACCGGGACCATATCGGTTTCTGGCGAGGTGTTCAAAGCGATCTACTCCTCCTTGAGGCCGGAGACGGCGAAACAGGTGAAAGCGGTGGCGAGGTAGCCGATGGAATACGGGTCCAGGCGGATGGCGGTGCGGACCGTGAGGGCGAAAAGGACCGCGGCGATGCCGAGGTCGAGGGCGCGGCTCCGTACCTTGCAGGCGATGCCGGCGGCGATGAGCAAGATGACCGGGACCCACACGGCGCCCAGGCAGCCCCTGGTCAGAAACCACGCTGCCGACGCTGGAGAGTAGTAGTCTGTCGGGCAGGACAGGATGACCGACGCGGCGCTTTGCAGCTGGAAGATGGCGGACGGTAGCGCGGTCAGGATGGCACCAAACGCGATACGCCTCAGCTCATACGGTTCGATGTCTGAGCGTTTGATCATATCGATGGGATTCAATTGTCCTCCTACAGTCCCAAAAACCAGGACACGCTCGTGTCCTCGAAATATCTGGCGGTCTCGATCAGGGTGGAGGTGGACATGAGCGTCTGCTTGTTGAGGATGCGCGAGAGCGTCGAGCTCGATATGCCGACGGCGCGGCAGTAGTCCTCTTTCGAGGTGCCGGTCCTCGACAGCGTGAACGCCAGGCGCGACGCGCACAGCTCCTTGGCGTAGTCGCGGTCGCGCTGTCGCTGCATCTCGGTCCTGTCGCGCCGTTCGTTGTCGGAGCCTCGCTGCATACGGTCCCCCCTGCGATGTCCTGTTTTCTCCACTTGCCGCGCCCGCACCAGCGTATGCCGGCATCGGGCGCCCCTTCTGGCGAATGCGGTGGCGGGGCGGTCGAAACTCGGATGGCGATCCGGATTTTGCCGCCTTCTCCCGCATATCAGGCCGCGGCGATGCGTTTGGGTGATGATTGGATAGCCGGCAGCGGCCTGATTGCAAAATTGATACCCTTGCAAACCCGAATCTATACATCCGCGCCGCGCCGGGCCCGATTTTTTTTCAGATGCGTTTCCCGCCCGCGCCGCCGTCGTCTCCCGGCTTCGCGGCGAGCTGCGATGCCAGCGCGGCGATGTCGGAAGGCGTTCGTCCCGCCTGCTCGATCTGCTCGCCGAGGCCGCGCCGAACTTCCCTCATGAACTCGGCGGACGCCTGGAACGGGCCCGTTGAGGGGTCGGCGAAGCGCGTCTTGGCGCTCTCGATCGCCCACTTGGGAAGGTCGACGACCTCGCCGTCCCCGTCGGTCGCGATGACGAGGAAGCCGCCGCGGACGATCTCGGTCGCCCCGCCGCGCGCCCACGCCCGGTTCGGCTTGAGCTCGCTGCCCTCCCCGTCGGCGGCACGGAGCAGCGACACGGTGACGCCCCCGTACTCCGCCAGGGTCTCGGTTTCGGGATCCTCGAGGCCGATGGAGGCCGCCGCGCGGGCCATGTCGGGAAAGATTGTCGTCTCCCGAGGCAGGTCGCCCACGGGCACGTAGACCGCCGAGACCTTGGTGCCGGCGGCGCATCCGCCGCCCTGCGCGAGGCACCGCGCGATATCCGCGTCGGCGCCGTCGATTTCGAAGTCGCATCCGGCGGCGTATGCCCTCACGGCCTTCGCGAGGTCGTATTGGACATCGAGCACGGTATCGGCCGAGAGGGCCAGGCGCGGCATGTCCTGGAGCAGGATGCCGCGGCCCAGGTGGTCGGCGAGCAGCGTTTTCATGTAGTAGCGGCCGATGAGGTAGGGCGCGGGCTCCATGTCCTTTACGTTGCGCGTCGCATCGGGGCGGTCGTCGCCGCGGTGCAGGTAGAACTCGACCATGGGCAGCCCGCCCGAGGATTTCAGGGACCGCCCCGGCAGCGTATCGAACGGGTCGTAGATGACTTTGTCTTCCTTGCCGTAGCGTGCCCCGGGAAGTACCGGGTGCATCCAGACCGACTCGCCGTCCCCGGCGCCCTCGCAGTCGACGCGGATATCGTCGGCGAGTGCCAGGACGGAATCGGATGCGATGCCCTCGCGCAGGTGTGCCAGCAGGTTCTCGATATCCTGCTCTTTATAGGTGCTCATGGTCGCTCCAATGGGTCGGGATCTATAGTCGTGCGGGCCCGCCTCGGCGCGGGCCCGGGAAAACCGGTCACAGCCGGTTACCGGCCGCGGCGGCCACCCCGTGGGTTGTTGCCTTCGTGGCCGCCTTGGCGGCCGCGGCGACGCGCGCGGGGTTGTCGGGCGCCGGGGCCGTGGCTATATCGACCCCGAGCGAGGCGCACGTCTCGGCGACGCTCTCGGCGTTGCCGAGCGTCCATCCTGCCAGTTCGGGGCTGCATCCGGCCCCGAACGCCGTGAGGACGCTGGACTCGATATCGCACAGCGCCCAATCGGCCGAGGTGAGGAACTTTTCATCATCGACCGCACCGGCAGGGTCGAAATATCCGACCGCGGCGTCCTCGGTGGTCTCGCTGATGGAATCGAGGCCGTAGTCGCAGGCATCCGGCGAGAGCGGGTCGATATCGTCCTCGAGGATGGCCGAGAGGGGGATATGGGCGACATGGAACCCGAAGAACTCGCCGTCCGACGCCTTGTCCGGGATGAAGGCGGTGCCGCTGTAGACGTTGTAGAGGAAATCGTCGAGGTCGAGCGCCCGGCTCATGATCTCGGCCGCGTCCTTGCGAAAGTTCGAGTGCTGGCAGAGCGCCGTCGCGGCATCATGCCCGAACAGCATCGCGACGCTCTCCGGCGTTTCGAGGAGGGCCGTGTGGCCGGACAGCTCGACCTCGACGCAGCCCTCATGCTCGCTCGAGAAGAAGGCGCCGGGCGTATCGATCCCGTAGAGGTCGAGCACGTCCAGCGCATCCGCGGCGTTAAGCGGTTCGATGTAGCTTTTCATATTCCATCACATCCAAAGACAGGGAAGGGCGCCCGCGGTACGGTGCGCGGGCGCCCTTCTGGTACGGGTTGTGGAGGCCGCGGGCGCGGGCTAGAGCTTGGCGGCCTGCGCGACGTCGCCGCCCTGCTCGGCGGTGCCGTGGGCGGCGGCGACTGCTGCGGCGGCCTGGGACTGCGGGTTGGGCGCCTCGGCGTTCATCTTGGCCTTGTAGGCCTCGCGCGCGGCCTTGACGGCCTTGGACAGCTCGAACGGGTCGGCATCGAGGGTCTTGAGCTGGTCGTTCTCGTCGTACTTGAACAGATGGACGGGCATGTCCTTCTTGACGGTGACCGTGGTGCCCTTGCCGTTGGCGATATCGGACTCGGTCCAGGGCTTGCGGAAAGTCTTGAACTTGTAGCCGGAGATGTCGATGCCGTTCATGTCCGTACCAGTCGGGATGGTGCAGAGGACGGCAGGCCAGGTCTCGGTCTTCTTGCCGTTCTCGATCACGATGTCCTTGCCCTGCGCGTCGGTGACACGGCACCACTTCGCGGGGAACTTGATGCTGACCTCGTTGTCGTACTTTTCCTGGTCCATGGCGGTACCTTTCTTCCTGCCCGTCGCACGGTAGGCGGCGGGGCGTTGATTTGCCACGACTGTACCCTCGGGTACGGTGTGCGTATAGATGGTTTCCCGAACGGGAAGCGGCTCGAGTCCGCCGCGGCGGCGCAGCTCGTCCACCGTCTCGCGCAGCCTCGAGATGTCGCCGATGACGGGCGCGGCGAGCTGTTCTTTGGGGACGAACCCGTCGAGCGCGAGGATCGCCACCGCGCCGGGCAGGGCGAGCACCCCGGTGAGCTCCGCGCTCGCGTCCGAGTAGTAGAAGTGGATCGGGTACTTCAGCACGACGGCGGCCTCCGGAACGTTGATTCCGAGCTCGTCCACCGCGCGGCGGATGGCGGTCCTGACCTGATAGGAGAGCTCGGAGGGCAGGCCGTCGGTGGCGATGGAGGGCTTGCCGGCGTCGTACTTGGTCGCGAACAGGTTGAAGTCGGTGAGCTCGCCGTTGCCGTCGGGGTAGGCCGAGCGCGCCATCGTGGAGGACTGGTTGGTATCCCTGAACATCATGGCCGCGGTCCTCCCTACAGCTTCGGCGCCGTCTGGTTTGCGGACGCCGCGATGACGGCGCTCGTCGCCGCCGCGGCGCTGGCGGAGCGGGCGAGGTCGGTCGGCGTGACGGGTTTCTCGACGACGCCCTCGGCGATGTGCGCGCGCCACTCGGCCACGGTTTCGTCCCTGATCTCCTCGAACGAGTACTCGTCGAGCGCCGGCCAGTCGGCGCGCTTGTCGACATAGCAGGTCTCGCACAGGTCGACGTAGCCGTTGTTCACGGCGATCTCGCCGTAGCGGTTGAAGTCGAAGCAGTAGAGGAGTTCGCCGTTTCCGCGGTTCATGAGGGCCCAGAACTCGGAATCGCCGTCGAGGACGGTGTATGCGTAGTTTTCCTCCGGCGTCGAGCGCTCGAGACAGGTCTCGTGCCACTGGTCCTCGACATGCATTTCGTCATACTCGTAGTCGTATACGGGCAGATCGTCCGCCTGCGCCACGAGGTTCATGAGCTCGTCGAGGTGGTTCAGCGGCTCGCCGTATTCGACGGCGGCGTCGATATGCTCGAGCGCCCCGTCGGGAAGGAGCGCAAGCTGCATGGCGAGGACGTTCAGCTCGTCAAGGTGGGCGTATTCATCGAACACCTCCGGGCACCTGAACGGCAGCGCATCGTAGTCCGAGATATATATCTCCTCGTGCTCCTCATCGAAAAGGCCATGGGAGCGCAGCCACGGCTCGATCTTATCGGGGTCCATGGGGAGGCGCATCCAGGTATCGTGAAGCTCGCCCTCGTTGTAATACCCGTAGTTGCCCACGCAGACGTCGAAGCCGTCGCGGAAATCATGTTCATGCTTAGCCATACAGATCAGCTCCAGGAGGCAGATGGCGGATAGGTGCTTCTCCGACGATGCTACCCGCACCGCTAGGGCGGCACCACGGTGTTTCCCGAACGGGAAGACCGCCGTGCCGCGAGCCGATAGAAAAGCGCTTCCCGGACGGGAAGCGCTGAAATAGCCGGGCCCCCAATGGGTATGAGTCTCGAGACTTTGCTACACGAGGATGGGGGCTGCGATGGTTGACGCCGCGGGATATCGCCATTGGACGGACGCCGAGCTCGAATTGCTCGCCGACAGGTCGCTTGCCGCCGCGGATGTGGCCGCCGCGACGGGGCGGACCGAGATGGCCGTAAGGGCGGCGCGCTCGCGCCGAGGCATCTGCCGGACCAGGTGGACGGCGGAAGAGATCGGCCGGCTGCGAGACTACGCCGCATCGCCGAAGCAGATCGCGGCCGAGACCGGCCGCTCGCTTTCGGCCGTGTACGCGAAGCGCTCCGAGATGGGCCTGCCCACCCCGGCGGCGATGCGCGCGGCCGCCCGAGAGGCGGCCGCCGCGACGGCCAGCCGAGCGGCATCGGGGGGAATCGGGCTTCATCCCTGACGCCCCCGGGGATGCGTCAATACCTGATGCCGCCGCCCTGCTTCACGCTTTCGGCGGGCGCATGCTCATTGGCGTAGTCGTAGAGGAATTCGGTAAATCCGTCCATGGCGTGCCCGTCGTTCCAGCCCGTCACGGCTTGCGACGCGATCTCGCGGCACTGGATGAAATCGAGGTCCGGGCGACCGTGTTCGATCATGTTGGCATAGTCGTCGATATCGTCATCGGTGAATACGAGCGCATCGACGTCGCGGCTGTAGCATCCGGCATGCTTGCCTTCGAGCGCGGCATCGAGCGCGGCGCCCGTTTTACGCCCCATCGCGCCGACAAAGGCCCTCGCGATCTCGCCGATGTCAAGGCGGCCCTCGGAGATCTGGCGCGAGATGAGTCTGGTGTTGTCGCGCTCCATCTCCTCGAACCCCGAGATGAGGAGGTTGTGCGCGAGCGTGTGGTCGGACACGTCGCCGGCGCGCTCGTCGGTCGCGCGGATCAGGGCGATGGCGCGGGAGAGGGAGGCGAACGCCTCGTCGGGCGAATCTTCCCTCATCGACTTGGCTGCCTGTACGAGTAGGGCCCGCTGCGCGACGGCGAGGCCGTTCCAGTTGTCGAGCAGCCCGCAGAGCGCGCTGTCGCGATAGTAGTGCTCCGTCGAGACGAGGAGGTTGCGGGCCATGTCGTGGGTGAGCGTGCCACCGTGAACGATGGGGACGTCGATCTTATAGGGTGAGGGTATTGCCTCGATCGACGCGGATGCGCTCAGGGGCAGCGCCAGGATCCCGGCGCGGATCGCCTCGGCCGCCCTCGTCTTCGCGCAATCGTCCAGGGGGCGGCGTACCTCCCAATCGAATGGAATACCGTCGTCGAGTTCGCCCTGGACCCGAGCGAAGACGGCGCCGCCGGGGAGCACCATGTCCGCGACATAGTCGGCACGGCAGATATCGCCAGCCCCGCCCCATTCGCCCTCGATGAGCCTGCCGGTCTCCTCGCTGAACGATATGGTTCTCCAGAAAAACCAATATCCGGACGGATAGTCCAGGTTGTCCGTGATGCTCGCCTCGAGGAATTTGAGAGGCTCGCCCTCCTCCTTGACGGCCCACAGGGCGTAGGCGCTCTCGCACTTTTCCGGGTCGAAATCGGGATCGCACGGCGTGAGCCACGGTTCATAGTCGTCCATACGCTGGACTCCTTTCTATGGTTGTCGTTTATGCTTCCCTCTACTGTGCGCGGCGGGGACGGTAATGCGCGCCGCTAGGTCGCGCCGTGCGCGCGGCGGCGTCCTTGGCGCGGTCGAAGGCCTGCGCGCGCTCGATCGCGGCGGCCCGCTGTGCGGGCTCCCTCTTCTCGGCCTCGCAGGTGATCGTCCAGAACGGATGCGTGACGGATGCCGGGCCGTTCATGTCCATGACGGTCGCGACGTTGCATCCCGCGCACCAGGCCTCCTGCTTGCGGTCGTAGACCGCGGCGCCCTCATAGCCCTCGACGTCGACCAGCCTCTTGGCCGCCCTCATGGCCTCGCCCAGGGTCTCGAAGTCGCCCTTCTCGTCGTCGCCGCATGAGCAGTCGGTCGAGACGACCGAGAAGCGCAAGGCCTCGGCGCCGCCGACCTTCACGCGCTCGCCGAGGCCCTGCGTCTTGAGGTACATGCTGATGTAGTCGTTGCGGTAGAACTCGGGGCAGGCGTCGATGCCGGACTCGTCGGCCTCGTCGGTGAGCATATCGACCGCCGCGAGCACGGTGTCGCGCGCGCGGTAGCGCTCGCCCTTGTCCTGGCTCCAGCTCGTCGGGATGTCATACGGGTTGAGCCCGTCGCATCGCACCGCGCAGTTGAACTTATTGGGGTAGGCCGCTATCAGCTCGTCGGCCGCGCCGTAGTCCCAGAGGATGTCGCTGTAGAAGTCGTCGAGCGTGCCGTCCTCGTCGATGCGGAAGGCGTCGACGGCGAAGCCGAGGCCCGACGGCGAGAGCGCATCGTCGAACAGCCGCGAGTAGAAGAAGCCGATGGGCTTGCCGGGCTCCTTGACGACCCAGGTGGCCGAATCGCAAAGGCAGTGGACCCAGTTGAAGTCCAGGTCGCTACAGGTCTTGAACATTATGGCCTCCCGGGCCGTTGTCTCGTCTGAAATGTCTAGCCCATGTGCGCGCCGTGCGAGGCCTTGGGGAGATGGCGCGTGGGCACGTTCGCCGTGGCGTCGGCGCAGTGCTTGGCGGCCGCCGCCACCGAGCGCGGGTCCTTGGCGGCCGCCGCCTTGATCTCCTCATAGCCCTTGCCCATGAGCTCGGCGGCGTCGCGCACGGCGTCCGAGATGCCCTGCGCCGCGGCGGACAGCACGAACGGCACGCACTTCACCTTGTCGGCGAAAGCCCGTCCGCGCGCCGAGATGTTCTGGGCCGCGCGGGTGCATGCAGCCTGGACGGCCTTGATGTCGCGGGACATGAACTCGAGGCAGGTCTGCACCTTCGCGGATCCGGCGGCGGCCAGCTCGCTGAACTTGTAGCGTATGCCGGTGCGGTCGAGCTCGCGGCTGAACTCGGCGACCTCCTCGCTGTTTTCCTCGATCGTGCCGTCCATGAGGGGCACGCACATGTCGAACTCCTCCTCGGCGGCGGGCACGGGGGCGTACGGGCCGTGTTCATCGGCCAGGCCCACGGCGGCGCGGTTGAGCTGCTTGTGGAACAGCTTGCTGTTCGTTCGCGCCTGGGCGAGCGCCTGGTGGTTGGCGAGGTCGACGACGTACTGCTTGACGTAGGCCTTGGCCGCGGCCGGGTCGCCGGTGATGATGTCGGTCTTGTCCGGGAAGTGCTCGACGAGCGACGCCGCCAGGCGGCTCGTCATCTCGTCGGCTGAGATCCCGTCCACGGCGAGCGTGCCCGCGGTCGAGCCCGCCTGCGCCTGGGTGACGGACGAGAAGTTGCCCGAGCCGTCCGGGTTGACCCCGAAGTATGCGGCGGCTTCGCGGCACGCCTCCGTCCAGACGCCCATAAGGGCGAGCTTGCAGTTAAGGGTCTCGTTCTGGTTCATGCGGAGGTCATCATTGTCCGGCATGGCTTCCCCTTTCGACGGAAAGTTGATATTCCAGGCAATCGTATCGGCGGGCGTCGTCTTTTGGGTATGCGAAAGCCCCCGTTTCCCGAACGGGAAGCGGGGGCTGACGGAAAGGAGATGCTACCTGAGGTTGAGCGAGTAGTTCCTGACGGGCGCCGCGGCGCTCGCGCATGCAGCGCCCGCCGCCGCGGCGACGCGCGCCGGGGGGACGGCCGGAACGCGCGAGTCGATCGCCGCGCTGCGCTCCCTCTCGCGCTCGGCGTCGCGCGGCTTGAACTCGACGATGTTGTCGGCCGTGGCCGGCTCGTCGATCTCGTCGAGGGCGACCTTGGCGCGGGCGGCGTGGCGCCCGCGCGTGCCTGCCGGGAGTCCGGACCTGAGCGAGGTGCCGATGCCGTTGATGAGGTCTCGCAGGCGCTCGTCGTCCGCCGCGGCCGCCGGCTTCGCCGCCGCATGCTTCGGCGCGGGCGCTGCCTCGGCCGCCTCGGCTGCGGACTCGGGCCCGGCCTCGCGCGGCACCGGAGCCGCCGCCGCTGCCGGGGCGGGCGCCGGGGACGCCTGGCGCGGTTCGGCCGTGGCCTTCGCGGGTTTGGGGACGGCGCGCAGGCGGCGCATCAGCTCGCCCAGGGCCTGGGCGATGCGCTTGCGCCCGGCGGCGAGAACTTCGGAGACCTTGAGGCCGTGGAGCGAGGAGATCGTCTTGGCGGCCTGCTCGCGTGAGAGCTCCCCGATGTAGTCCGAGATGCGCGATTGCGCATCGAAATCGGCGGGCACGGGGCTCCCGAGCTCGGCAAGGGCGCGCTTCGCGAGCAGGTCGACGCACTCGCGCCGGAAGTCGGCGCTGCTCTTGTAGATGGAGGCGTTGGCGGCCGCGAAGGCGTCGAACGCGGAGTTGAAGGTGTTCTTCTGGTCGGGCGATGCCGTCATGCCCATCGATGCCGTCAGGGCGTCGATGGTGCCCTCGAACTCGGCGTCCAGCGCGCGGCGGTATTCCTCGAGCCCGCCGCGGGCGGACTTGGCGGCGAGGTTGCCCCTCACCGTCTCGACCGCGCGCTCGCGGGCGGCGCCGACCGCCGCCATGAGCTCCGCGTCGTTTTCCATAGCAGCTGCCACGAGTCGATACGCCTCCTCGATATCGATGCCGTCACCGAGCCCGGATCCGATTGCTCCGATATCGAGCGTGACCGAGCGTTGTCCCGACGCTGCGGGAGGTGCGTCCGCCATGAGTCGACCCTGCCTTTCCAGAGGTTCAGATGGGCCTAGTAGCCCTGCTTGTAGGTGCTGCCGTAGGCGTCCTGGCCATAGGGGCCGTACTGCCCGCGGATGTCGCCATGGGTCTCGGGTCGGGCATATCCCGCTCCCTCTCCCTGGTAGGCGTCCTGGTAATCGTCCTGTCGGTACGTCTCGGGCTGGACCGGGGCCGACGTCGCCTCGTCCGGGCGGGCGGGGTGATCGGTATCGGGGCGCGCGATGATGCCGGTTGCGTCCGCGTCGAGGCCCTGCGCCGCATCGACCGCGTCCTCGAACTCGGCATCGGTCTCGTCGGCGTATACCGGGCGGAGCGCGTCGTCGAAGTGGTCGACGGTTTTGTGCTCGAAGGCCGCCTGGGTCACGGCGAACTGGACGGACGCCTCGGGGACGCTGGGCGTCGAGGTCGCGGCCTTGACGTTCTCGATCGCGATGCAGGCGTCGTTCAGGTGGATGAAGCTGTCGGGGGTCGTGACGTTGTCGTTGATGAACTTGTCGGCGAACTCGACGGACGCGTCCGTGTCGAGCTTGAACCCGCGGACGCTGTTCATGGCCTGCTGGTAGGCCATCTTCGAGATTCCCTCGGCCACGTAGAGCTGGCAGGGGACGGGCATGTCGGCGGCGTAGCCGTCGAACTCGAGGCAGGCGTTTCGCGCCAGGAACTCGCAGAAGCCGTCGACGATCTGGGGTGCGGCGCCGTAGAGGTCGCAGATGTTGGCCGCGAAGGCGTCGACCGCGGACTTGAAGGTGTTGTTGCCGTCCTTGGAGAAGCCGAAGCGGCACGCGGCGTCCTTGCAAGCCTCGCCGAACACCGGGATGAAGGAGTCCTTGAAGCTCTTGATGCGCTCGGCCCAGACGGTGAGCACGGCTTCGCCGAACGCCGCCTCCTGCGCCTCGGCGAATGCCGCGGCGAGCTCTTCGTTGCCCTCGAGCTCGGCATCCATGACGGCGTAGAGCCTGGGGAGGTCGGAGGGGTTGATCTTGCAGTTGACCTTCTTGGAGCGGACGCGCTCGACCAGGGCGTCGTAGCCGTCGAGCTCGAAGGTGACGTCCGCGCCGTCGAATTTCATATTTCCCATTGAGAGGCCCTTTCGGTGAGAAGCGGTGAGGGGTATTCGACCACGGTATGGCCGCGGGCCGAAGTTTGTAACCCTTTTTCCCAATCGGGAAGCGTTTCATACCGATATGCGGGCACGATGCTCGATTTTTGGGAATTACAGATGGAGCCCCGTCCGCTTCGCCGCCCCGGTCGCGCAAACGGCGCCCATGTCGGGAACCATGAACCCGCGCCCGCCGCTGATCTCATGGGCGTGCCTGGTCAGCATCATGGCGCGCAGGTCGATCGCTTCCCTGATTTTGTCGATTCTGCCGCGCTCGTTGGCGATGAACGGGTTGCCGAGGAGGATGTCGCAGGCCTCCTCCGAGAAGCCCTTGAGCCCGGACGGGTCGAACCAGGACAGGTCGCGGCAATATCTGCCGAGTTGTTCGTCGATCTTGCGGGCGAAGGGACGCATCATGCCGGCCCGCGGGGTCGTGTAGCCGTCGAAGGGCTGGGAGAGCTCGCGGTCGCACCAGAGGGCTTCGCCGGTGTCGAACACCGGCGCCGCGCGGAGCCATTCCCTGCTCTCGCTGTCGATGAGCACGCCGAAGTTGTTCCAGTGCCTATCGAAGTTCGCCATGAGGTAGTCGATGACGAGCATCTTCTCCACGTCCTCGCGCACGTCGAGCCCGTGGGCGGCGCAGGCGGACACGTAGAAATCGTGCAGCCCGAGGTCCGAGGGGCGTTTCGACGAGCAGAGCAGCGCCCAGGCCGGCACGAACTCGGTGACCTGGTCGGTCATGGGTTTGCAGCGGGAGGTCCACTTCATGAAGCCGCCGTCCTCGAGCTCGTAGGCGACATAGTCGCCCTCGTCGAGCAGCCGCGAGCACAGGACGCTGGCGATCTTCTCGTTGAACGGTTCCTGGAACCTGCCGGAGGATCGCCCGGACTTGACCAGCATCCGCTGCCCGCCCTCGATCGTCCAGCGTTTCGGCAGGTTGCCGTTCAGGGCCGCATCGGGCGATGAGGCGAGGAGGTCGGCGTTGCCCCTGATCTTCTCGATGAGGGAGGGGACCGACGAGGCGTCGTGCGGAAGAAGCAGCTCGCCGAGCTCTTCGCTGAAATCGTTCTCGAAGCAGTTTACGTCGCGCCATGTGGATGCGGATCCGGCGGGGCGGATCCAATATTGGTCGGACAGCGATGCGCCGAAACCGGAGGCCATGAGGGAGGCGGCCGACGGGTAGCCGACGGCGCGAAGGCGGTCCGCGGCATCGGGGCGGAAATCGGGGATGCCCCTGTTCTTGAACCAGCTCGAGAGCCTGTCGCGCGTGATGTTGCCCGATGGGTCGGTCGCCATAAGGGGGGCATGCACCGCATCGAGGACGTGGGTCTTGCCGGTCACGGCCTGGCGGTCATGGTTCCAGGTGAACTCGGCGACCTCGTGGTCGCTGCACATGAGGGTGAGCCGCGAGAGCTCGGGCGTTCTGCTGTTCATCTTCTGGCTCCAATCTTCGCGTTGCCGGTTGTATCGGTGTCGTCATTTTACAGCACGTGAGCCTCATGTGTGCGATACCGCCCGAAGGCTACTCCCAATGGCCGGCCACGTCCACGACCCAGTGCCTGCCGGTCGCCTGCTGTTCATAATGCCCCTGGTCCTCGCTGGTGGTGTATGAGTCGTCAAGCAGGGAGCCTCCCTTGCCGCCGTTAACCATGTCGTTATAAACCCAGGCATTTGCAGCAGACTTAGAATCGAACGGCCCGACATTGCCGTTGGGGGTAACGACCCAGTAGCGCTCGTGGCGCACGTACACGACGTTCGGGACCCAGACCTGGCCGTAGTCGGTCTCCCAGTGCCCCTGCTCGGGAACCCATTTCTTCTGGGATTGCGCAGGGGCGGAGCCGGATGCCGAGGAACCGGACGTGCCGCCGGACGCCTGCGACGCCGCGTTGCCCTTCGAGTCGTTCTTCTTGGCGTCGTGCTTGGTATCCGTCTTGGCGGCACCGGAGTCGTCGGCCTTCGCGCTACCGTCCTCGGCCGGGTCCGCCTTGTCGCCCTCGTCTGCCTTAGGGGCGGCACCGGCCTCGATCTTGCCGCCGGCCGAATCGGTCACCGTTCCCGCGTTCTGCTCGTAGCCGGCGTCATGCACGCCGTCGGAGTTCCAGACGCCGTCGGATATCACATGCCCGCCCGATCCGTTGACGACCTCCGCGGTGGTGCCGCCGGAGGGCGCGGTGGCAGGCGAGTTCGTGACGGCGACCTGGACGTTGTCGCCCTCGTCGACCGCGGCCCAGGTGACGGTCTCGATCGTCTTGCCGCCGGTCTCGCATCCGTCGAGCGAGCGGGCGAGCGCGGCGCTGCGGCGGGCGGTGGAGTCCACGGTCGCGGCGGCATCGTCGCCGGCGCGCTGCGTCACGAGGACGCGGCCCTTGCCGGTCGTGACGGTGACCTCGTCGGCGGGGGCGCCGACGTCCTGCCCGTCGAGCGTGAGCGTCGGGCATATCTTGGCGATGTCGGCGGGGGCGACGGATTCGGCGCCGGACGCCTCCTTGTCGTCGGCGCCGGCCTTCTCTACGGCCGAAGGCGTGCTGTCAATCGGCTCGGGTCGGTTGGATGCGATGGCGATTCCGGCGCCGCCGACGGCGAGCGCGGCGGCGAGTCCGGCGCAGATCGCCGCCTTGCGGCGCGCCTCGGGCTCCGCCAGGAGGTCGCGGATCTTTTCAATCGGGTTGTTCTTCATGGCATGGTCCTTTCGAGATATATGCCTGTTCGGTTTTTCGTTTGGCCGGTTCCCTCCGGTGCGGTCCTAGCGCACCGAGGAACATTCCGGGAGCATGGGGGCGCGGTCGCTGTTCGCCGCCGTCGGCGGCACGGTGTCGTCCTTCTTCGTTCCCGCGTGTCGGCGGCAGGCCGAGATGAGGTGGAAGGCACCCTGCCCGATGAGGGCGACGGCGCCGATCGCGCATGAGGCGACGAGCAGGACAAGAGACCCCGCGAGCTTGATGAGTTCATAGCCCAGCCTGATGAAGGGCCACAGGATTGCGAGCGCGAGCGCTCCGATGATGATGGTGGGCAGCATGGCCGGTCCTTTCCCTCGGGTTTCCCTTAGCGCTCAGTCCCCGGTATCGGGAGGATCGAGCGGCGCGATGGCGACGTAGTCCTCGTTGCGGCGGCGCAGCACGAACGTGGTCTTCTGGTCGTGCGCGTTCCGGCAGAACGTGAACAGGCGCCGCAGCACCCTCGTGTACTGGTTGCAGGCGTATTTCCCTTTTGCCCTGTATCCCGGGTCCACGGGGACGATGGCGACGTATGCCCGGCCCTGCTTGAGCACGGTGCAGGGCATCGACGTGTCATACACCCGCTTCGCGATCGAGGCGAAGTTGTTCTTGAGTTCGGTTATGCCGACCGGCGCCGGCGGCGGCAGCTGGGCGCTTCCATCCATTTCGGCACCTCCTTCCGAGATAGTGCGTTTATCGAGATGGGAAGCGGTTTTATCGCTTTCTTACCTTTTTTATACCCGTTTTTATTCCCTCTTTTGTGCCTCTTTTCCATGGTGTGACATGTTTGTCGGAAAAATCAGCCGACGAATACCGTGAGGGTCCTCGCTCGGCCGCCCGCGAAGTTGGCCGAGCAGGTCACGAGGGTGACGACGCGCTTGGCTCCTGCGCAAAGCGCGTCGCAGCCGTCCGCCTTCGCCGTGGCCTGCGCCGAGAGGGCCGAGAGCCAGGCGCGCAGCTCCGCGGTCCCGTTGAAGTCGAACCTCTGTATGTCGGCGAAGCTCTTGTCGACGGACATCGAGAACGCCGGGTGGAGGCTCACGGTGCCCTCGGCGGGCGTCGACCAGCGCATGTCGCCGAGGGCATCGAACTTCTCCTGCCGCCAGGCGTCGCGCAGGTAGGTGAACATCTCGCCGTCGAAGTTGAGGTGGTGGCCGTAGACGAGCGCATGGCGCCCGTCCGCCCCGCAGCGCGGGTCGAGGTAGGGGCACCCGGAGAACGACCAGTTGCGGTCGAAGTCATGGTTCAGATAGAACCCCTTGGGGTCGCCTTCCCGGGGCGAGACCACCGGGAAATCCACCGGGGTGCCCTCGACGGATACCCATGCGGCGATGTCCGGGTTGCGCGCGCGCAGGCCATCCCAGTCGATGCCGTCGCCGGCATCCGCCTCGGCATCGATGGAGAGCTCCCTGTAGACGGCGTCCTGATGGAAGATCGTCCATCCGATGAGGGCGGCGGCCGTGAGCGACACGGCGCATATGGCGGCAAGAAGGATGTCGAGCGGTTTGATCCGGCGTCGCTGTCGGCATTTCATGGGCGTCTCCTCTGGGATGTCAAGCGAAGGGGCCCGGCGCGGATATGCGTCGGGCCCCGGTCGAGGGCTATCTATCGGCCCTGTTCTCAGTAGCGGTCGCGGTAGCTGTCGCGGTATCCGTCATCGTACCCATAGGGGTCGCGGTCGTAACCGTCGGGATAGCGGTCGTCGCGGTATTCGCGCCCGCGCGCGTCTTCCTCATATCCGTCATCCTCGCCGCCTGCGGGAACAGGGTCCGGATAGGCGTGGCGGAGGCGGTAGATGAGCGCCGCGGCTGCCGCCGCCGCGGCGGCGAGGGTCGCGGCGAGGCCGATGATGACGTTGCGGCCGGTCTGGTCGAGGTTGGTCGGGGGCACCGTGACGGCCTTCGCCGTCTGGGTCACCTGGTCCTCGTCATGGTCCTCGAGGCCGTCGCCGCCGCCGTTGCGGGTGAGGTCCACGCGGGCGTAGTTGTCGAGCGAGGTGCCGGCGGTGTAGCCGTCGGTGGCCTTCATGCGAACGATGGCGGGCGCATAGGCCGTCCCGGTCCCCGTGCCGGAATCGTCGGTATGGGAGCCGTTTTCGGCGGCGGTGTCCTCGGCGCTGGCGATGTCGTCATGGACGTCCATGATGCCCTCGCGGTCCCAGCCGCCGTCGCGGGTGGTGAAGCCCTGCTCCACGCGGCCGTACTCGAAGCGGATCGCGGTGACGTGCTCGCCCTCCTCGAGGCCGAGGTCTGCCACGGCGAGCTCGGCGGCCTCGGTCGTGGGCACGTCGGCGCGCCAGAGCTTCCATCCGGTGAAGTCGACGGCTCGGCCGTCCTCGCCAAGGGTGGGGGCGGTGGCCTCGTCGGACAGCCAGGGGTTCTCATGGCCGTCGGTGAGGGTTGCGTTGGCACCCGACTCGTCGACGTGGTCATCGGGCGTCTTGTCGGTCCTGTACCAGACGTTCATCTTGCCGTCGTAGTCCTCGAGGGCCTGCGGCGTGGTGATCGATGTGAGCTGAGCGCGGCCGTCGACGGCGGCGGTCAGGTCGTCCTCGACCGTGAACTCGTCGGTCCAGGTGTTCGACGTCGAGCGGAAGTCGATGGTGTAGGCATAGGAGCCGTCGTCGGATGCCTTGGTCTCGGCGGTGTTCAGGCCGTCGCCGTTGGCCTCGGTGTTCTTGGCGGTGGGGTCGGCGATCTCCTGTCGCTTGTCGATCTCGCCGCTGATGGAGATGGGCGAGTCGTACATCGTGACGGTCTGGACCTCACCGGTCTTCCTCACCTCGAACTCGATGCTCTCGGCCTGGTCGTAGGCGGTCGGCGTGCGCTGTTCGGTGAGCGTGTACTTGCCGGGTGCGAGCGCATCGATCTCGTGATCTTCGGCGGTCGAGGTCCATGAGTCGACGGTCTTGCCCTCGGAATCGGTGACGGTGAGCTTGGCGCCCTCGATCTCGGACTCGTCGGTGATGTCGCGCTTGGAGATGCGGACCTTGGTGTAGTCGTCCTCGAAGGCCGCTTGGCCGGAGTCCCGGCCATCGATTCGGCCGTCGGCGGCGACGGTGAAGGTCTTTATCTCAGGGGTCTCGACGTATCCGGCGGGCGCCTCGACCTCGGCGACGCGGTACGTGCCGGGCGCGAGGTGCAGGAAGTCGATCGTGCCGTCCGAGCCGGTCACGCCCTCCGTGGCGCTCTTGCCCTCCTTGAGCAGGACGGGCACCCGGCGGGCGCGGCCGCCGCTGACCAAGATGTAGGTCGGCCCGTCCCCGTCGATCTCGACCTGTCCGGCGGCCTTGCCGGCGACGGCCAGGTCGTATGTGCCGAGCCCGAGGTCGAGGGCCACGTACGCCGAATTGGCCTCGGACCAGGCGAGCTTGATGGCGGGCATGGCGTAACCGTCGTCGGAAAGGACGGCATGATTGCCGAGCAGGCCGCCCGCGACCTTGGCGGTATAGGCCTTGCCGGCCTCGATCTCGACTTCCACTCCCTCGAGCGTCTTGCCGTCCTGGGTGGCGGTCAGGGTGTACGTACCGGGTTCCATATCGACGGCATCGGGCCCGAGCTGGGTTTCCATGCCGTTTGCGGATTTGAGCATGAGGGAGGTGCCGTCATCGGCATCGGCCTTGACGCTTGCGGCGGATACGGCCTTCCTGATGGAGACCTCGGCCCCGGCGTCGGCTCGGACGGCGACGTTGCCGGCGGCGCTGCCGATCGAGATCTCGTCGTCGGTGTTCCAGGCCTGGAACTTCGCTCCGGGAAGCGGTGTGCCGGCGCCCATGACGGTCTTATCGACCTCGAACTTCACCGCGGCGTCGGACTGGTCGGATGCGGCCTTCACCTCGGCGGTGGCGCCGTCCTTGTAGGAGAGGGTGAACGCCACGGGCGTCTCGTCGATCACATGGCCCGAGGGGGCCTTGGTCTCGATGAAGGCGTAGGCCGCCGAGCCGGCACCGAGGTAGAGCCCCTTGGTGGTCGCCTTGCCGTCATCGCCGGTCTTCACATGGTCGACGACGTCTCCTGCCTTGGCGCGCACGGTGCCGTCGGGGGACACGATGTCCTGCTGCGCCACGACGTCGTACTCTGCGCCCTGAAGCGCCTCGCCGTCATGCGAGCACGTCTTCGTGATGGTCGCCTTGCCCTTCGCCTGCTTGTCTGAGACCTTGATGACGGTCACGGGGGAGGCCTTCTTGTAGTCCTTGGGGACCTCGAAGCAGACTGCGTCGCCGTTGACGGTGTAGGGCGCCGCGGCGGAGATCTCCTTGATGGAGTACTTGCCGGACTTGAGGCGCTGCGGGATCGTGACCTGCCCAGAGCCGTCGGTCGTGAAGGTGTCGACGGTGCCGTTGACGTCGTAGGGGTCGGCGAAGCTCATGGTGCTGCCGTTCGAGTCGAGCACTTGGAACTTGAAGCCGGAGAGCGGCACGGTGTTGCCGGTCTCGGCATCGGTCTTGACGATCTGGATGCGGCTGTTGAGCGTCTTGTCGATGACGGAGTAGTACTTCGTGGTGCCGTCCACGAGGTCGTCGGCCGAGATCGTCCAGTCGTCCACGTGGTCGAAGCCCGCAGGCACCGTGGAATCGACCTCGCGGATCGTATAGCCCGCGGCGTCGTAGGGCACGGCGCCGGAGATGCCGGCGTTGCGCTTGCCCGAGCCGAACCACGGGCGCGCCGGGTCGTCGGTCTTGGCCTCGGAGACGGAGGTCTCGTCGCAGGTGGCCGCGTCCTTGGTGGACGCGAAGCCGGCATCGTTGGTCGTCAGGGTTCCGACGACCTCATTGGTGGTATTCGAGATGATCTGGAACTGGACGCCCGCGGCGGCGTTTCCCTGGCCGTCGTCGGACTCCCAGCTGTCGTCCTCGCCGCCCTTGGTCTTGGCGATCTCGATATCGAACGAGACGGGGTTTTCCTTGAAGTCGTCCTCAGGCTCAAGGTCAACGGTGCCCGTATTGGTACCTTCTCCCGGATGAACTTCATAGGTATGAATCTCGGTATCGAGCTTATAGCCCTTGGGGGCCTTTATTTCTTGAACCGTTATCTTGCCGAAAGGAACGTCAGTCACAAGGACATAACCGTCTTTATTGGTGGAGACGGTTTGCTCCCAGCCCGGGGTGGAAAGGGAGGTCACCTTATACTCGGCGCCCTCGAGGGTTGCGCCGGTCTGTGCGTCGCCGAGCGTCGCGGAGTCCTTCTTGTCGATGTGAAGCAGGACATAGCCAGGGTCGTCCTTCAGCTGCTCGGTCCCGGCGGAGTTGCCGGTCCTGAAGGCGATATGCCCCTCGTGGAGCGTATAGCCCGCGGGCGCCTTGGTCTCGACGGCGTAGTAGGCCTGGTTGGGCTCGAGGTCGAGCGCGGCGTTGCCAGATGCGTCGGTGACGATATGCGACACGAGCGCGTTGTCGGAGGAGCGGTAGATGTCGTACTCGGCGCCCTCGACGGAGTACTCGGAGTTGCCGTCGGTGATGGAGACGTTGGCCGAGCACTTGGAGAAGGTGTAGCGGACCTTGTTCAGCTTCCACTTGATCTTGAAGAAGCCGGCGCCGGCCTGCGTGAAGGTGGTCGGGACGGTCACGCCGATGATCGCCTCGTCGCCGTTGACGGCGGCGATGCGCACGGTCTGGCCGTAGTCGTCGTCGGTATGGACGGCCTGGTTGTAGGAGGGGTCGAGCTGGCCGGAGGGGTTCACGCCGACGTGGCCGCAGGTGAGGTCCACTTTCGTCGCGCTGGGGATGGTGACGCCGGAGACCGTCTGCGCGGCGATCGTGCAGGTGCGCTCGATGGACCAGGCTCCGGACTGGAGGGCGGAGACGTCGACGTTCTGCGTGCCGAGCGCCTGATAGATCGTCTTGGCCTCGTAGCGTCCGCCGGACGGATTCTCCACCGCCGGCAGGGTGGCGCCGGTGCGGGCGCCGGTGTACTTGTTGTGGCCGGCGGTGTGGAAGGACATGCCGGCCCAGGGGGCGGACTGGAACTCCCAGGTTCCGATGTTCCACACGTTGCCGGCGAAGGCCTCGGTGGCAAGCGCCGCGAGCCACGAGCCGACGTTCTTCTCGGCATCGTTGGCGAGCTTGATGTCGACGCTGCGCACGCCGGCTGCGGCGATGAGGATGTCGAGCGTGCCGGTGTCCTCGTCGTAGGTCCACATATCGAGGTCGCGCGTGTACTCGATGCCGTTGACGGTGACGGACTCGATCGTGGCGTCGGAGATCGACTTGCGGGCGGCCTTGTCGCGGGCGAGCGCGATCTGGGTATCGGGGGACGAGACGTCGACCGAGGCGGTTCCGGACTTGGCTGCGCGGCCGTCCACGTTCTCGGCCTCGACCTTCACGGGGAAGGTGTTCACCGCGCCCTTGTCGGACGTGGCGTAGAGGAGCTGGATGCGGGAGGACGCGACCTTGTACTCGCCGGCCTTGTTCTTGACCGTGTACTTCTTGGGCACGTAGACGAGCCCGGTGGCCGCGTCGAACTTGAAGCCGCGGCGCATGGCGGCGTCGGCGTTGTTCTCCGATGCGCCCCAGTCGGCCAGCGTCGCGCCCGAGATGTCGGAGCCGGCGCGGCCCACGAGGTAGTCGGAAGAGTCGTCGAGGTCGTACAGAACGGCATGGCTCACGGCGTTGGATTTCAGCGCGTCGCTGTAGTCGCCCATGCCGTCGCCGTCCGCGTCGGCCCACAGGCCGTCGAGCGTGGGCGCGGCGACCTTTCCGGAGTCGACCGTGGTGGTGGTGACGGTCAGCACGTCGCGGCGCTCGAACTTGTCGAGGCCCGAGAGCGATTCGTCCAGGTTGGCCTCGATGTAGGCCTTGTCGGAGGCTTCCTTGGCCTGCTTGGCCGAGGCCTCGGTGGCGACGGCCTCGAGCGCGGCCGAGCCGTTGGAGCCGTCTTCGTAGAAGGCGCACGTGACGGTGGTGTCGGTCTCGGCCTTGAAGGTCGCGCGGCCGTCCTCGACTTCGAGCTTTGCGGCCTCGGACCCGTCGCCGGCGAAGGTCGTGAGCGAGTCGGCGAACCAGCCGTCGTCGGGCGTGACCTCGACGGTGACGTTCGACCCCTTGTCTACCTGGACCGTGTCGGCCTCGGCGTCCTCGCCGGCGATGGCGAGGCTGCCGTGCTCGCCCGCGGCGAGCGTCACGGTGACGGTCTCGGGCTCTGCCGCCGGCTCCGCCCAGGCGGCCGGCACCGCGGGCGCGACCAGGCCGAGCGCCTGGCTCAAGGCGAAGACGATGGACAGGGCGCCCACCCCGAGGCGCCCGAGCTTCGCGCGGGCGGTATGCCCGCCGTTGCCTGTATGCTTCATCTCGGCATCATCCTTTCCATGTTCTTGGCGCCGGCCGGGAGGTCCCGGCGCGGCGCCCGTAATCTGAGATATGTTACCCAGCCGGTTGCCGGTCTACACCGGTGACCGCCCGGACTTTCCGAACGGGAAGCGCACCTCCCCTTGCTCCTACGCCCCCGCGCCGCCCTGGGATGCGTCCCGGTAGTCGCCCTGGGGTGAGGCCTTGAGGCCGAGCAGGTAGTCGGCCGACACGTTGAGCGTCAGCGAGAGGCGCACGATCGCGTCGAGCGTGGGCGTGCGCTGGCCGTGCAGCGTCCTCGAGATGACCGCCTCGGACACGCCGGAGAACTCCGCGAGCTTCCTGGCGGTCATGGCGCGCCCCTCGAGCGCCGCGGCGAGCCGGCGCTGGCAGGTCGCGCGCAGCGCCGGGTTGATGTCGAGCTCGGCGAGGGGTACGCAGCCGTCCCCGTCGCGCGTGACGGCGGCCATGGCCTACCGCTTCCCGCCGCGACGCCGCGAGCCCGTGCGGCCGGCGCTCCCGCCCGGCTTCTCGCCCCGGCAGAACTCGACGAACCCGGTGTAGGGCGCCTCGCCGAGCTTCGCGTCGGTGTCGAACGTGCCGCTGCCGTCCTTCTTCGACAGGCCGGTGAGGTGGACCGTCCCTCCCGACAGGATCGACTTGGCCTGCGACTTGGTGAGCTTCCTGCCGTTCTGGACGATGTTGAGCTTCACGCCGCAGCCCTGGAGCAGCCGCCAGCCCTCCTCCTTGCCGGCCCATTTCGACGACGAGCACTGCCACTGCCTGCCGCTGCGCGACAGCACGATCGGCGCTCCGCAGGCCGGGCACCGGCACAGCTCCTCGCGGCCGGAGACGGCCGCGGCCTGCGCGGGGTCGAAGCCGCGCTCGAGGTCGGACACGACCGCGGCCGTGTAGCCCTCGATGCCGGAGAGGAAGTCGGACAGCGACCCCTCTCCCCGCTCGACGTGCGACAGGGCGAGCTCCCACTTCGCGGTGAGCTCGGGGGTCTTGAGCGAGTCGCACACGATGTCGATCAGCGTCTCGCCGCGCTCGGTGGCGGAGAGGGTCTTGCCGCGGCGGCGGATGTACTTCGCCTCGATCAGCTTCTCGATCATGCGGGCGCGGGTGGCAGGAGTCCCCAGGCCGCCCGAGTGCATCGAATCGTCCTCGATGGCAGCCTTCAGCTCGCGGTCCTCGATGGACCGGCCGGCGTGCTCCATGGCCGACAGCAGCGTCGCGTCCGTATAGGGCTTCGGCGGGGTCGTCTTGCCGTCCTTCACGCGAACGTCGCCATCGGCGACGGTGAAGGAGTCGCCCTGCTCGATGTCGGCGGGGATGTCCTGCGCCTCGTCGCCCTCGTCCTCGGCGGCCTTGCCGCCGCCCGCAAGCGCGGCACGGCACGCCTCGTCCACGGCGATCCAGGAAGCGTCCGTGACGGTGCTTCCCGAGGCCGTGTAGGCGTCTCCGTTGACCTCGCCCTCGACCTTGGTCTTGAGCTTCGTCGCGGGGTCCATGGTGGCGGCCATGAGGCGGCAGCAGATGAGGATGGCCACGGCGCGCTCGGCGCCCGCGAGCGCCGCCATCTCCTTGGCGTCGAGCAGCGCCGTGGGCAGGATCGCGCCGTGGCCGTGGACCTTCGAGTCGTCGGCCACGCGGGCGACGTCGGAGCGCGACGCGTCGAACCCGGCCGCGGCGGCCTCGCCGACGATTCCCGGCACCGCGATGGCCGAGAGCACGCGGGCCGTCTCGGGGATGTCGGACTCGCCGATGTAGCGGCTCTCGGTCCTGGGATATGTCGCCAGCTTCTTCTCGTACAGCGTTTGCAGCGCGTTCAGCGTTTCCTCCGCGGTGAGGCCCGCGCGCGTCGATGCGTCGCGTTGCAGCCCGGTGAGGTCGTAGAGCTTGGGCGCGCGGCACCTCTCCTGTCTGCGCTCGACCTTGGAGATCGCGCACTGCGACCCGACGGCCGCATGGGCGCGGCGCTCGGCCTCCTGACGGGTCTTCAGCTTCTCGCCGGCGAGGCGCACGTGTGCCGTCCTGCCGACCGAGCACTCCACCTGGAAGAAGGGGACCGACTTGAAGCCGCGGATCGCGCGGGTCCGCTCGGCGACCAGCGCCAGCGTCGGGGTCTGGACGCGGCCGGCGGACAGGCGCGAGCCTTCGTAGAGGCACGATAGGGCGCGCGAGGCGTTGAGGCCCACGAGCCAGTCCGCCTTGGCCCTGCCCTCGGCGGCGTCGGCGAGGCCGTCGTAGTCGGAGAGGGGCTTGGCGTGGGCGAGGTCGGTCCGCACCTGCTCTGGCACGAGCGAGGTGGACCAGAAGCGGCGGACGGGCTTCTTGCAGCCGGAATGGGTCCAGACGCGCCGGAAGATGCCCTCGCCCTCGCGGTCGGCGTCGCAGGCGTTCACGACGAGCTCCACGTCGGCGCGGTCGAGCAGCCCTTTCAGGACCTTGTACTGCTCGGGCGCGGTGACGCTCCACCTCCACCGCTCCGGGATCATGGGCAGCTGCGACATCGACCAGCGGCCGGACCACTGCGGGTAGTTCTGGGGGAAGTCGAGGTCGATGATGTGGCCGCGGCACCAGCTGATGAGGTAGCCGCCGCCCTCGATATAGCCGTCGCGGCGCTCGTGGGCGCCGACGGCGTCGGCGATGCCGCGCGCGACGGACGGCTTCTCGGCGATGATGAGTGTGGGCATGCCGCTCCCCCCTACTCGGAGAAGGAGACCGAGCCGGCGGCCATGTCGGCCACGCCTCGGTAGGTCTTCTGGCTCGAGGGCATCCAGACGGTGAACGTGACCGTGCCGTCGTCGTTGTGCGTCACATGGTCGCGGGAGAACAGCGCGGAATCGGCATCGGCGCCGCCCTCCTTCTCCGCGGCGAACGCGCGCCATGCGTCCAAAAGGGCGCCGGCGCAGGAGTCGCCGATATACTTGGCGGCCTGCTCGGTGTCGGTGATGGCGAAGGTCTTCTTGGGCGCCGCGGCGCTCTGCTCGGTGGCGTCGGCGTCGGCCGCCGTGTCGGCGCGCGAGTCGATCTGGTCCTGCGCGAGGTCGTCGTTCACGCCGTCCACGCGCTCGAGCAGGGGGAAGACGGTCCAGGTGCCGTCGGCGTAATGCGCCGAGTAGCAGTCGCCGGTGCCCTTCACGCGCATGAACACGACGGTGCCGTTATCGGTGGCCTGGGGCTTCTTCTTGATCGAGACCGTGATCTCGTCGAGCTTGTAGCCGTTGGCGCGCATGGTCGAGGCCACGGCGTCGCAGAAGCTCTCGCGCTTGGTCGCGGTCATGCCCGAGAGCTTGTCGAAGCCCTCGAACCGAACGCCGGAGGTCTCGGACGGGTCCGGCGACGCCTCGACTTTCTTCTCGTCGCCCGCCTCCTTCCCGTCCTGCTCGTCGCCCCCGGCGGCGCTGCCGCCATCGACCGCCTCGGTGGCGTCCTGCTCGCGGCCCTCGTCGCCCGCGGTGCCCGTGCGGGAGCACGAGGCGGCGTCGAGGCCGAAGCCCAGCGCGATCACGCACGCCAGCGCGATCAGGCCGTAGGCCAGCTTCCTCTTGGGGTCGTTCTCGTTGGCCGGGTTGAACCTGTCGGTCATGTTCATGTTCGCTTTCCCTTTCATTCGATGGGCTAGAGGATGCTGCCGCTGTTGACGGACGAGCAGACGCGCTTGCCGCCCCATTCGGCCTTCCAGCTCGAGCTGCCGGGGTTGCCGCTCCTGTAGAAGCGCGACCTGTCCACCTCGAACTCGATGACGTTCTGGCCGTTCGAGTGCCCCCACTTGTTGCATCCCTGGTCGTTGGGGTTCTTCGCGTCGGCGATGACGCACTTGATCACGGTGCCGTCCGACAGCGTGAAGTCGACCTTGTCGCCGACGCGCCCGTACGTCGTCGTGCAGGCGATCAGGTAGCGGCCGTTGTAGGTCGCGATATCGTCGTCGTACTTCGCCCCGGCGAGCGACCACTTGGAGTGGACCGCCGCCTGCGACGTCCCTGCCGCCCACGCGGTGTCACGGCCGTTGACGTAGCAGCCGCGCGGGGTGTAGAAGGTGACGGAGTACCCGCCGTTGCCGTACTGTTCGGGGATGGTGACGCCCGCCCCTCCGGTCGGACGCAGGATCGTGTCCCAGGCGTCGTTCCAGTAAGACCCCAGCGATACCTCGTCTCCCGACGAGTCGCCGTCGGCGCCGTCGAGGTCTTCGTGCGCGCCGTAGTCCTTGCCGTCGCCGGCATAGATCTCCGTGTGCTGCTCGGTGTTGATGAGGATGTCGCCGCGTTGCAGGGAGTCCATCTTCCCGTCCCACTCGACCTTCTCGAAGCCCGCCTTGAGCAGAGGTTCCGCCATGGTGGAGGTGGTGAACGGGTACGTACCCAGCTGCTCGGTCGTGCAGTAGCCCGAATCGACGAGGCAGTAGTAGACGAACGACGAGCAGTCCATGTTGGGGTTGTGGCATCGCGTGGACTGCGAGTACCCGATGGAGTCGTCGTCGACGTAGCGCTGCGCCTGGGCCAGGTAGCCCTCGGCGCTGCCGCCGGAAGAAGATGTGGCGGCGCCGCCGATGACCGCGCTGAGCAGCGACATCCCGACTAGGCAGATAACCGCGGTGCCGCCCACCGCGGCGCCCGCCGCGGCCACGCCGCGCCAGCCGAAGACGGTGTTCGTGACGGTCGCCTTGGTGCGGCGCAGCTGCATGAGCTTGCCGCGGATGCCGGAGGTGTTCGTCCCGGCGAGCCGGCCCGCCTTGGCGCCGAGCCGTCCCGCCTTGTTCTCGAGCCGCTTCTGCCTGAGGTTGATCCAGCGCCCGAGCAGGGACTTGTCTGACATCCCGGCGCGTCGCATGGTGTCGGCGCGCTTCCTTCTGTGCTCGAGCTGGTCGAGCACCTTGTCCTGCTTGGCGAGGGCCTTCTTCGATTTCGCGTCCCAGCGGGCCATGCGCCTGCGGGCCCGTCCCGCCGGCAGCCTGTCGGCGACGGCCTTTCCCTCGCGGTACAGGTTGCGCGGGTCGGCCTGGGTCATCGCCGCGTTGGCGACGGTGTCGGCGGCGCGCGCCCCCTCGTCGGCGACCTGGGCGTTGCCGTCGGAAAGGCCGATGGCCGCGCTCATCTCCAGCGCCGCGCGGGGGCTGTGCAGGACGCCCTTCGCGGCCCCTTTGGCTGCGCCTTTCGCCGCGCCCTCGGCGGCTCCCTTCGCCGCGCCGAGGGCGTTGCCGACGGACTCGCTGACGCGGTCCTTGAACACGGACCTTGCGGCCTCCCCGCGCGTGAGCTCGGGGAGGGCCGATTCCTTGTAGGGCGCGACGGCCCGCTGCCTGTACGCGGGGCCGTCGTGCTGCACGGCATACTCGAGGGAGGAGTGCTTGACCTTCTCCATCTCGAGCGGGCTCGCCTTGTCGGTGACGGTGGGCTTCTCGTCTGCCATGGCTCGGGTCACGCTACCCGCGGCGGGCGCCGTCGCCGCGCCCGTCCTCGTTGGAGTACTGGATCAGGTCGTCGAGCTTGGTGGTCACCATGCGGTAGATGGCCGAGTCCGTCGGGATGCGGTTCTCGAACGGGATGATCTTGCCGCCGGCGACCAGCAGGCCCTCTCCGGGCCCGGCGTTGCGCATCATCGCGACCTGGCGCTCGGAGAGCTTGATGACCTCGCCCAGCGCCGCGGCGTCCGATGCGGACTGGCCGAGCAGCACCAGGAAGTCGGAGTTCGCCAGCATCAGGCGGCTCTTCTCGTTGTTGATGATGCGCTCGATGTTCTGCGTGATGCCGGTCGGGATGGCTCCGTACTTGCGCGAGCGGGTCCAGAGCTGGTCGAAGTACGAGATCGCGTAGTCGTTCTCGAAGAGCAGCTGCATCTCGTCGATGAACACCCAGGTGCGGACGTGGCGCTCGCGGTTGCGCACGATGCGGTTCCACGTCTGGTCGAGCAGGATCAGCAGCGCCAGGCCCTTCATGTTGTCGGCGCAGTCGCGGATGTCGTAGACGACGAAGCGCTTGTGCGTGTTCACGTTGGTCGGGTGGTTGAACAGCGAGGCCTGGCCGGTGACGTAGCGCTCGATGGTGACGGCGAGCATGCGTCCCTCGGGCTCGGGCTGCTGGTTGAGCATGTTGTAGAAGTCGATCAGCGTGGGGATGTCGCGCTGGTCGTGGGTGGCGAAGTAGCGGTCGTAGATGCGCGAGACGCAGCGGTCCACGAGGGTCTTCTGCATCGGCGAGAGGTTCTTGGCCATCATCTCGACCATCGACATGATGGCGTCGACCTTCATCGCGAGCGGCTGTTCGCCCTCCACGAGCTCGAGGTCGAACGGGTTGATATAGGTATGCGAGTCTCCGGAGATCTGGACGACCTCGCCGTCCATCTCGCGCGCGACGTTGATGTACTCGCGCTCGGGGTCGAGCACGATGACCTCGGCGGTGGGGTCGGTGAGAAGCGTCCACAGGATCGTGTTCTTGGCCGTCACCGACTTGCCGCGGCCCGGCTTGCCCAGGATGAAGCCGTTGGGCGCGACGGCGTCGCGGCGGTTGTAGAAGATGAAGTTCTTGGACGTCTGGTTCTGGCCCATCCACATGCCGCCGCGCTCCATGAGCTCGACCGACGTGAACGGCACGAGCGCCGCGAGCGGGGCGGTCGTGAGGTTTCGCACGTAGGGGATGTCGCAGCGGCCCGTGGGCAGCATCGCGGCGAAACCCTGTCGCTGGAGCTTCACGAGGGGCACTGCGCGGCAGGTGAATCGGCGGAACACGTCCTGGATGGCCCCGGAGTTCTCGTCGCAGTCCTCGAGCGAGTCCGCCCAGGTCATGGTGGTGCAGGTGAGCGACCACATCTTCTGGTCGCGGCTCACGAGGTCGTCGCGCAGGTCGCGGGCGTTCTCCATGGCGTCCTGGAGGTTGGTCGGCAGCATCTCGTCGGTGATGTACATGGTCTGGGAGTGCTTGAGCACGTAGTCGGACTTCTGCACCTTGAGGTCGGTGTTCATCGACTCGATGGTCTCGATGGCGCGCGACTGCTCCCAGCTCGTCATGTCGAGCGTGATCACCTGGTTGATGGGCAGCTCCGCCAGGCTCGAGATCATGTCGGAGCGCACCGAGCCCGCCCATTTCTGGAGGTAGAGCGCCTGGCCCGTGACGCCGTTCCATGAGATATGGGTGTCGTCGATCTTGGTGAGGTCGGCGGGCGCGACGAGGTCCTTGGTGGTGTAGCCGAGCTGGATGGCGCTCACGCCGTGCTCGTCGGTGACCTTCAGGTCGTCGAACGAGACGAAGCCGCGCGGGTCGCGCGGGTTGGTGATCGAGTCGATGATGCGCAGAAGCTCGTTTCCGCGGACCTCCTCCGAGTTGACCCCCATGTTCTTGAGCGAGCGCATGACCTGCTCGGTCGCGCGGGCGAGCAGCGGGGACGCCTGCTCGCGGGTCGGCGCCTCGACGGTCACGATGAACAGCCGGCGCCTCTCGACGTTCTGCTGCGTCTCGGCGACCTTGCTCTCGATGATCTGGTTGATGTCGCGGCGGAAGCGGTTGCCGGCGTAGTCGCCCTCGACGGGCGGCAGGAAGGCGTCCTCGCGGAACGCGTCTCGGTCGATGACGCGGCACAGGATCTTGACCTGGAGGTGCACGGTGTTGTCGAACGTGTTGAGAAGTTCGGACCAGTTCTCGTAGATCTCGCGCTGCTCGGACTCGCGCGCCGCCTGGAAGCTGGCGTCCTGGAATTCCACGACGCGGCTGTAGACGCCCTGCTGGAGCTTGACGGTGCCGTCCTCGCACAGGAGCTCATAGCCGAGCGCGTCCTGCGTGCACTTGTCCGCGCGCAGGACGAGGGTGCCAGGGTAGTCCTCGGTCGGCAGAAGGCGCTTCATGCCCTTCTTCTTTCCCGCCTTCTCCGCGGCGCGCTCGCGGCGCTTTCGGGCTTTCGCGGCCTTCGCGTTGAGCTTCTGCTGGCGGCGGGCGTCGCGGCCCTCGGCGCGGACGTCCTCGCGGCTCTCCTCGCGCTGCCCGCGCTGTCCGCGGCCGTCCGCGTCATCTGCGCGGCCCGCGTCGCGGTAGTCATTGTAGGGGTCGCGGGCCGGCTGGGGCGCAGGCTCGCGGTATGACGGTGCGCTCGGGCGCGCCGGGGTCTGGCTCTGGCGGCAGTAGTCCTCGTAGGGGTCGCGCGAGGTGTCCGCATATGCGTTCTTCCCGTAGGCGTAGGCGTCGGACTCGCCGGATGCGGCGGGCTCCCCGTAGGGGTCGCGGGCGGCAGGGCCCTGCCCGCCACGGCCCGGGGTGGGGCGGTAGTAGTCCTCATATGGGTCGCGGGCCGGTTGGGGCGCAGGCTCGCGGTATGCCTGCGCGCTCGGGCGTGCCGGGGCCTGGCGGTAGTAGTCCTCGTAGGGGTCGCGGGCGGGGGATGCCGGGGATTCGGCGGCCTCCTCGCGGCCGTATGCGAACGGCGGCTCCGGGCTCTGCGAGACCTGTGAGACCTGCTCGTGGGCCCCGCGGGCGGCCGGCTGCGGGGCCGCGGACACGGGGATGTCCTCAGCTCGGTATGCCGGCGAGGGCGCAGGCGGCGCGGGCGGCGCGGACTGGATGGCGGGCATGGTCGCGGTGGCGGTGGCAGACGGCGCGGGCGCGGCCAAGGTCGTGCCGCAGTAGGGGCACACCGCGGTGCCGTCCACGAGCTCGCAGTTGCAGTTGGGGCAGATCATGTGAATTTCTCCGTTTTCTCTATGCCTCGGCCTCGGCGTCGGCCTCCAGCGCCGCCGCCTTCTCCGCTCTGGTCTCCTTCTTGGGCCTCTTGCCGGCTTTCGCCTTGGCGGAGGCGCGGTCGCCGTGCGGCGAGAGCGTCGGCGCGGCGAACAGGGCGACCTTCGGCCAGTCGCGGTCGGCCTTCCAGATGGCGAACCACTGCTCGAACTTGAGGTCGTGGATGCGCCCGAGGCCGACGAGCCCGATCGCGCCGCAGACGGACATGATCAGCATCAGCCACAGCGTGTTGATCTCGGTGAACGACGAGATCGCCAGCCCCATGCCCGCGGCGGTGATCGCGATGGCCGCTCCGGTCGCGACCTGGCGGTACGTGAAGCCGAACAGCGGCCTGGCCTCGTAGTCCTGGATGTCCTTGCGCAGGATGATCTCTACCATCAGCCCATCGCCCCCATGATCGTGTCCGCTATATGCTTGGATTGCCCGCACAGCGCCGAGAAGCCGAAGCATCCGGCCATGGACGCGAGCAGCGAGACGATGGTCCAGACCGAGTCATCGATGCCGGCATTCGGCTTGGTCGCCAGAAGCGACCCGGCGGCCGAGAAGCAGATCCCGGCGAAGGCGATGATCGTTATGAGGATCGCCGCCTGAAGGCACACGCCGGCGAACTTCTTGAAGTACCCGATGCCGGACGGCCTGGTCTCGCGCGTCGTGAGCATCACGAGCGGGAAGCCGGCGAAGGCCGTCATCAGGTAGATCTCGAACATGCGGGTGATGGTGAGCGTGAGGACCTTGATCAGGCACAGGCCGGTCGAGACGAGGATGACCATCGACACGAGCGCGTAGCCGACCGACCACGCGAACTGGCTGTACCTGATCTCCATCATGGAGAGCATGAAGGAGTTGAAGCCGACGCCGCCGATCTGCCCGGCAGCAAGCGTGTCGGAGACCTTGTTGGCGACCCACAGGAAGACCTCGTACACGCCGCCGCACAGCTGCACGGTATGGCTGATGAGGACCATGACGAGCGAGAACTTGACGATGATCCAGACGTAGTTGCCGGCCATCGAGAAGTGGTCGCCGCGGTTGGTCGAGACCTCCTTGGAGAACTCGAGAAGGGCCCACACGCACGCGAGGCCGAGAAAGCCCACGCAGATCGGCTGGATCACCTTGACCGAGACGTCGGCGGCCGCCGAGTACATCTTGGCGAAATCGGACCCCTCGCCGGTGAAGTCGAGCTTGAGCAGCCCCGACGACGAGATGCATTGCAGCATCGCCTCGCCGCAGTCGACGCAGAAGCTCGCGATGCCCTCGGCGGTGCTGTAGACGAAATAGGAGACCCAGGGCCCTGCGTTTACGACATCGAAGCCCGGATACTCCCCGCAGGCGCCCATCATGAGGTCGTCGTCGGTCCACATGGTGTTCGTGGTGATGCTGGGGTCTTTCTTGCGGTCCTTGATCGCCTGGTGGTAGTCGTCCTTGTATTTCGCCTCGAAGCTCTCCTTGGAGGTCTCCACGGCCAGGGCCGGCGATGGGCAGGCCAGCGCGGCCAGGGCCGGCGCGACGAGCGCGAGCGCCAGCACGGCCGCGAGCGCGGCGCGCAAGGGGGCAGAGGGCCCCGCCGCGCGCCTATCTTTTCCCGTTAGAGCAGTCATATGGAGTTCCCTCCGTCGTCCCTACATCGTGGGGAAGGTGAGGTAGCTGCCGCCGACCAGGCCGATGGCCGCCATGGCGCCGCCCAGCGCGATGACCCAGACCGCGCCCTCCTGGGCCTGCGCGTCGTGGGCCTTGCCGCCGGAGACCCAGCGGAAGACGCCCACGGCGGCGGTGATTCCGCCGACGAAGGTGAGGATCTGCCAGAGGTAGCTCAGGAGCTGGTTGAAGAAAGCCATATGGGGTTTTCCCTTCTGTTGTCGCGGCGCCGCCCGTGTGGCCTTGGCGCCCTGTTGGACCCGCCGCGGCGGGTGAGATATGTCGACCGGCTGGGTCTCCCCCGCCGGGGGTCTCCTACATGAAGAACTCGGGGTCGAAGAACGAACGGGCCTCCTCGATGCGCCAGCGCATCTCCTCGACCTCGGCGCGGTGGACCCGGTCGCGCTCGCACTTGCGGTCCCAGTTCCAGTCGTCCAGGTTGAACTCGCCGACCTCGCGCAGCTCGTGGTAGCGCGGGTGGTCGATCGTCCTGTACTTCTTGTCGAGGAACGGGAAGGCGTTCTTCACGAAGACGATGCAGTCGTCGCCGCCGAACTTCTCGGGGTTGTTGCCGAGGTCGGCGGCGGCCATGAGCTCCTTGCCGATCTTGTTCTCGCTCTCGGACCACGATCCCTGCCGGCCGTGCGACTCGCTGCGGTTGCGGACGGTGGCGGTGAACTTGCCCAGGCGCTCGGAGATCTTCTTGTTGGTCTCGAGGTCGCAGCGGCCGAGGAACAGCGTCGTGTCGCAGTTGCCCTCGATGATGTCGGCGTTGTCCTTGTACATCTTCTTGAGCTGCGTGACCGATTGCAGGATGGCCGTGATGTAGATCCAGCGCGAGCGCAGGGTCGCGATCTTGACGTCGAGGTCGGGGATGCGGCCGATGTTGGCGAGCTCGTCGAGGATGCAGTTGATCGGGATCTTGCAGTGCGAGCCGGGGTTCCTGTCGGCGATGGCAGTGTTGACGTCGAACAGCTGGTAGAGCAGCATCGCCAGGATGAAGTTGAACGTCTTGTCGGTGTCGGACATGACCAGGAAGAACGCCGTGCGCTCCTCGCCGATCATCTCGAGCTCCAGCTCGTCCTCGCTGAAGAACTCGCGGACCGCGGAGACGGCGAACGGCGCCAGGCGGACGTTGCACGACGCGATGACCGAGGCCTCGGTCTCCGGCGATCCGGAGGTGGACTTGAAGCCCTTGTACTGCTTGATGACGAAGTACTCCTCGGAGGCCTGCGCGGCCGCCTCGTCGCCGCCGTGGTTGGCGACGATCCACTCCTCGAAGCCCTGGAAGCCGTCCTCGGCGGTCGTGCCGAGCATGATGATGTCCAGCGGCGTCTTGGTCTGGCTGGGGTTGTCCTTGCCGGCGAGCTGGAGCAGGTCGAGCATCTGCGGGAACGTCTGGTACTGCGGCTGGTCGGCGTAGAAGTAGAAGAGGTAGCCCATCAGCGCCATGTACAGCTGCCTCTCGGCCTTGACGAAGAAGTCCTCCTTCTCGGCCTCCGCGTTGCCCGACGTGTTCTCCACCAGCAGGTTGACGATCTGCATGATCGAGGTGGAGTCCTGGAGGTAGAGCAGCGGGTTGTAGTGCATCGAGAGGTTGATCTGGTCGGGCTTGGTGTTGACGACCTTGAGCTTGTAGCCGTGGCGCAGGAAGAAGTTGCCGTACTGCTTGAGCGTGTCGCCCTTGGGGTCGGTCGTCACGATCGAGCTGTTGAGCTGGAGCAGGTTGGGGCCGACGAAGTTGAAGGTCTTGCCCGAGCCGGAGCCGCCGAGCACGTAGACGTGCTTGTTGCGCTCGAGCGCCGGGTCGGGGATCTTCGACATCTGGAGCTCGGCGCGCTCGGACAGGATGATGTTGTCGTCCTCGATCTTCTCGACGTAGTCGGGCTTGGGGTTGGCGACCTTGTTGGTCATGCCGAGCTTGGCCTTGATGAAGTCCTTCGGGTTGTTGCGGGCGAAGCGCAGCGCGTCGCGGGTGCGCTGCGGGATGCGGATGGGCACGCGCTTCACGGTCGAGGTGTGCGCGAACTGCTGCATCTCGTCGTCGCGCGCCCAGCGCTGGTTGCCGTACTCCTCGCCGCGCAGCTTCTTCTGCTCCTCGCGCTCGCCGGTCCAGTCGTATTTTGTCATGGTCACCAGCGCCAGGGCGCCGAAGGCCAGAAAGAAGAACGGCATCGTGCGGGAGTCGAGGTAGAACGGGTCTTGCAGGATCACGGCCCACTCGGCGACGGTGTGGTTGGAGCCGACGGTGAGCGGGTTGTCGATGAACCATGCGGCGATTCGGTTGAACATCCAGCCGCAGAGCGTGCCGCCGAGGATGAGGTACAGAAATCCCTTGAGGGTGCGCATGGGCTACTCCTCCTCCGCGGTCTCGCCGCCGTCGGGCGCCGCGGCGCGGTGGTAGTGCTTGCCGCCCTCGGCCTCGTCGCCGTCCTGCCCGCCCGCGGGGGCGGCCATGGGCATCGACAGGGCGAAGAACGTCTTGAGGCGCATCGAGGCGCTGTCGAGCACGCGGTCCGCGATGGCCCTCCGCTCGGAGCGGGCGGGCGGGAACATGGCGAGGAAACCGTCGAGCTCGGCGATGGGGTAGGACCAGCGCGACCCCGCGAGCTTCGTGTAGTTGTAGTCCATGTGGGACATCGCGCGGTCGAGGTAGCTTTCCTCGCCGTCTACGAACCTGTTGCCCTTGATGGCGGTCTCGAGCGCCGCGCATCCGCGCGGGTCGGACGGGGCGGTGCGGGCGCACAGCAGGACCTCGTGGACGTCGAGCGGGTTGACGCGGAAGCCGTCATGGCCCTCGCCGCCGTCGCGGATGGATGCGAGCTCGCCGTCGAGCGCGCAGTACCCGATGACGCAGGCGAGCAGCCGGCGCTCCGCCTGCTCGAGGTATTCCCTCGTGTAGCCGTATTCGCGGGCGGTCTCGGGGTATTCGCTGCGGTAGGCGGACGAGGAGATCGGCGAGTAGTATTCGGGGCTGTCGCCGAACTCGAGGATGCCGGCGGCGTCGTATCTGAACGTGTCGGAGCTGCCGCGCGCGACGATCTCGTCGGCCATCGTCGCGCACGAGGCGGCCAGGGTCTCAAGGTCGATCATCGGTGCATCCCCTCGTTGCGTGCGGGCATGGAGGGCTGCATCTTGCTCTCGGCGATCTTCTTGGCCGCCTTCGTCTGTCCGACGGGGGACTCAGGCGAGGCGGCCCGGGAGTTTCCCAAGGCCTCGCTGAGCAGTGCGGCGTTTTTCTCGGCGGCCGCGGCCTGCTTCGGGTCGATCTTCTTCTTGTTCTCGGAGATGAAGCAGCCGCGGTCGATGGCGGCCTCGAGCACCATGCCGGGCGCGGCCGCGAACGCGGCCCCCTCGGCCTTCATCTCGTTGTAGAACTCCTTGGCTCCGTCCGAGCCGGTCTTCCAGAGCTCGGGTCCCTGGGTGGCGTCGACTTCGGCGCTGGCGACGGGGCGGCCGTTGCGGGTGCATTCGAAGGAGGCCTTGTTCTCGTCGTCCGGGTCGAGGGTCACGCGGTACTGCTCTCGGGAGTGGCCGCCGGCCGACCCGACCCAGCTGTTGCGGCCGTCGCCGGTGCGCTCGAACTCCCAGTTGATGCCGTTGCGCTTGAAGGCGCGGGGATAGCGGTTCTGGTCGTCGCGCTCGATGCCGCGCGCGCACTCCTCGAGCTCCTTGCGGTCCATGCCGAAGGACTCGACGCCGATGTTGATGAGCGCCTGGGTCATGATGTCCATGTCCCGGCCCTGGATGCCGATGGAGACCGCGGGACTTCCGTCCATGGGGTTGACGGTGTCGAATACGGAGAACTTCACTCCGTGGTTCATGAGTTCGCGCTTGAGCTTCTGGATGTCCTTGCGATTGTCGGCGACCGCCCCGGGGAATACCATGGCCTCGCGGTACTGGTCCGGGTTCTGGGCGCGCACGGTCTCGGCGGAGACGATGCCCTTCTCGCCGTGGCCGTCGACCATGTTCGCGGCCCCGTGCGTGAGGGCGCGGGCGAATCTCGCCGGTATGCGGTCGTTCCTGTTGCCGGCCGCGCGGGCTCGCCGCGCCTGGGCCAGGCCCTCGAGCAGGTACTTGATGATTTCTGAGGCTGATTGCACGGCTGCCGTGCCGGTCCTGAACGCGAGCTGTACCGCCTCGTCTTCTGCTGCCATTTCTTCTGACCCCTTCTGTAGAGCAGGTGTGGATATGGGCCTGCTGGGGTCAGGTGGCGTGGCCGGGGTCGGCGGAAGGTCAGGTGGTGAGGTCGATGCAGTCGGCAGGCCGGACCATCGACGGTGGCATTATAACCAATTGTCTGAGTTTCTATTCAGTCGATTTCCGCCTGTTCGGGATGCAGGCGGGATCGACCCCGACGAGCCTGGCGACGGAGTCGCGCGTTATCTTGCGGTGCCCCCGCTCGGGGGTCCATTGCCTGAGGTCCCCCGACTTGACGAACCTCTTGACGGTCGACGCGCTGACGCCCAGGAAGGCGCACGTCTCCTTGACGGTCAGGAACCTCGGCAGAGCCGCCAGGTCCTCGATGACTGAGCTCATCGCCCCTCCTCGGCATCCATGACGGCGGACAGCGGGAGCTCCGCGTAGAGGCAGAGCTGGACGATCTCGAGCCCGTCGAGCGCGGGCGCGGCGCGCGACGCCGTGGAGAGCCCGAGCAGCCTCAGGACCTTGGGCAGCGGAATCCCCGTGCCGCGGACGATGTCGAGCGCCGTGTCGCCGGTTTCCCCGAGCGCCGCGGCGAGGGCGTCCAGGTGTATGCCGTCTTGTCTGTTCATGTCGGAAGCCTTCCCGTTCCGTGTTCCGATACCGAAAGTATCGGGGCCGTATCGACCCCCGACGGGAACAGTATATGAACGAGGGGACCCGATGCGGTGCGATACTTGCCCGCACGGGGTAGAAAGGCCCCGCGCGTTTCGACACGGAAGGAAGTGATGCGTTCGATGAGGTCGAGGGTTCCGGAGAAGTCCGAGCTGGCGGCGCAGCTCAAGCGCTACCGCTACGATGCGGGGCTGAAGGGCGATGAGGCGGGAGCGGTCATCGGCAAGAAGGCCACGACGGTGTACAAGTACGAGGCCGGGACCCTGTGGGTGTCGCCGGGGGACCTGCGGGCGCTGCTCAACGAGTACGGCGTGAACATGGTCACGGCCTTCACCGAGGTCGGCGACCCGAGGGCGGGCGGCAGGAAGAAGGACGAGTCGGCCCTGCGCTGGCGCAAGATGCGCGCCTACTACGACATGATGGGCCCGGCCAAGCAGAGGACCCTGCTCGACGTCGCGAGGGCGATGGCCGAGGACTTCTGAGCCGTGCGCGTGCGCACATCAGCACACCGGCATATATGCGCATGCGCATATATCTATAGCTGCGCATCTGCGCGAATCAGCCCTTGCGCGGGAGCGCGCGGGCGCACGACGGCGCCTCCGCCTGCACAGGCTCGTCCTCGGCGATGGACGGCGCCCTCATGGCATGGGCGTCGGTGTCGATCCAATGCTCCCCGGTCTCGGGGTCGTCGCGCTCGGCGAAGCGGTGGGCGGCATGCCCGACGTCCTCGAACGGGCTGCGGGTGCTGACGAGGTAGCGGCGGCGCGCCTGGGTGCCTATATGCCCCATGGGCGACTCGATGTCGAACCAGGGCTGGAACATCTTCGGCATCGTGACGCAGCACACGTTGTCCTGCGGGTCGTAGAGGTGGAGCCGGCCGTCCTGCCCGAGCGCGACGGAATATCCCTCGGGCACGGCGACGTAGTTCACGACGCTGCAGTGCGTGCGCGACGTGTCGACCTCGTCCATGGTGTAGCCGAGCTGGTGGGGCGGGATGAACGCGTTGTACGTGACGTATTCGGGGTGCTCGCGGATCTGCTCGGGCGTGAAGCACATCTCGACGGCGCCGGGCACGTCGACGTCGCCCGTCATGTAGAAGGTGTCGTAGAGCGTGCCGACTACGGCGATCTCCGCGGTGTAGCCCTCCTCGACCACATGGGTCGAGGCCTCGTGTGCGTTGTAGAGGTCCGACCAGCGCCTCATGAGGTCGCTGGACTTGACGAGCTCGGGGTCGAAGTACCTGTCCCCGGGGCGGTAGATCTCCTCGTCGGGGATGTCGCGCTTCGATTTGAAAAGGCCCATGGTGGTCGCTCCTTGGATGATGGCGCGGCGGTATGCCGCGGCCTGCCGATTATCCGCCCGCGCCGCGCCGTGCGCAATGCGGCCTTCCCGCACGGGAAGCCGGGCGCGGTTCAGATTCATATATACATATATACCCGAACGCGTACATGCGCATACGCGCATTCGCGCATTTTCTCATTTACGCATATATGCGCAGACGCGGGCACGCGCCTGCGCATCTGCCCGCGCCACGGCCTAGCCGCACGCGAGCGATTCCCAGGAGATGATCTTCACCGTCCGCATCGCCTCGGCATCGGGTAGGGGCTCTTCTTCCGGCTCCTTCTTTTCCTGGCCCCGGATGCGCGCCGGCAGCTCGGAGCCCTGCCCGTCGTAGCCTTCCGGCAGCGCCATGACCTCGTTGACGGTATCGACGCTCGCGCGCAGGTTCTCCGGGCTGGAGCTCACGTAGATCCTCAGCGTGAAGGAGGGGTCCGTGTGCCCGAGCCAGTTGGACACGGTCTTCGGGTTGACCCCGGACATGATGAGCTCGGTGGCGAAGGTGTGCCGCAGGCGGTGCAGGCCGCACTTTCCGCCGCCTATGCCGAACGTCCGGACGAACGTCCTGAACAGCTGGTTGGCGTATCTCGGCACCATGAACGCGCCGTCGATGTCGCCGACGACGAAGATGTCGTCCGTGAACGGGACGCCGGCGTCGCGGCAGCGGGCCTCCTGCTCCGCCCGTCGGCGCTCCAGCCCCTCCATGAGCCCGTCCGCGATGGGCAGCGCCCTCATGCCGGCCGGGCTCTTCGGCCCCTTGAGGTAGCCGTTGGAGGAGGGCAGCGCGCCGATGGCGTTCGTGATGCGCATCATGCGGCGCTTGAAATCGACGTTCGCCCAGCGCAGGGCGCAGATCTCCCCGCATCTGAGGCCCGCGAACAGGGCGAGCCGCACTATCGCGTCGAGCGGGCCGTGGATGCACGGGAGGGCGGCGAGCAGCGCGTTCTTCTCTTCGGCGGAGAGCGCGCGGGGAAGCGGGCGGTCGTGCTTGGGCGCGCGGATCCTGCGCAGGTCGAGCGGGGGCCGGAGCATTCGGAAGCTGGCGAGCTCGAGGGTTTCCCTGACCGTCCAGAGCATGAGGTTCACGGTCTCGGAGCAGTACCCGTCCTCGACGAGCGAGTCGATGTAGAGCTGCACGTCCTGGGCGGTGACCCTGTCCACGGGGATCTCCCCCAGGTCGCCCAGCCGCCTGACGTGTTGGCAGTAGCCGGTATAGGTCGACTTCTCGATGGCGCCGACGGAGAGCGCATGGTCGATGTCGTCCTGCCTGAGCTCGCCGACCGTGGGCATATGGCCCACCGTCGCCTCGATGGCGGCGGCCCGACGCTCGTCTTCCGGGTCGCGGGGGAGGTTGTAGAGGTATTCGGCCGCTAGGTGCTCGGCTTCCGCGCGGTTCGCCGCCGCGCCGATCGTGGCCCACTTGCGATCGCCCTTGCGCTCGGCATCGTAGACCGCGCGGTAGCTCATCCTCCATGAACCGCCGCGGCGGGCGAGGGAGACCCTTTCGTAGTGCATGCCCCTCACGCCTCCCCTTCATCGTGGGCGAGCCTGAGCCCGTAGAGCGTGCATCCGGCGCCCACGATGCGCAGCAGCTCGTTCGTATCGCTTCTGAGGTGCTCCACGTCGCGGCGGCGGCCGTTCTTCTCGAGCAGCAGCCTGGATCCGGCCGAGGCGGCCCAGGAGCGCGGCGCGCCGCCGAGCCATGCCGGCAGCCGCATCACGGAGGGCTCGGGATATGCGACGAAGAAGTTCGGCTCGCCGATGCTCTCCCGCCAGATCCCGCGGACGGTGACGGTCATGCGCTCCGCATCGAGGTCGTCGGCGAGTATCCCGCAGATCTCGCCGGGCTTGAGGCCGCATCCGAGGGCGAGGCCGATGGCCGCGGCGGAATGCCCCGATCCGGATGCGCCGAGCGCCCGCGCGGCCTTGAGGCCCGCCGGGGAGATCGGGCGCTTCTTCCTGGGCGGACGGGGCACGTCGAACGGGACCTCCGAGAACGGGTTGGAGGCGCACAGCCCGTCGGCGAGCGCATGTCTGCCGGCGGCGGCGCAGATGGTCTTGAGCCGATAGCAGCGGACGCGCGATATGCCGCGGGATTCGGCCGACTCGAGCGAACATGCCGCCGCGGCGGGGCTTATCGAGTCGACGGCGCAGCCCGCTATCGCCCCGAGGGCCCTGCATTCCTTTCGATAGTTCGCGATGGTTTTCCTGGCGGTCCCCTTGACCGCGATGATCTCGAAGTAGCGGTCCAGCGCCTCGGCGAGCGTGCACGCCTTCGGCCCCGGCAGGGATGCGAGCGCCGCCGCGCGCGCCCCGTCCTCGCTTTCCGCCCGGAACCTCCTGCGGAGCCTCTTGCGCGACGCGTCGATGATGTCAACCTCCCACACGCCGCATCTGAGCTCCCTGACCGACCTGATCCTCGCTTCCGGCAACGTCCGGCCTCCTTTCTGGTGATGTGGAAACGTGCCTCCCGGATGGCTCGAGATGGCTCCGGGGGCGGTTCTTTCGATGGAGACAGGGTAATCCGACCTATCTCCGTCTGGAAGGACGATTTATGCTTCTAGCAGCGCAAATGTCGGTATTGGTTTGAGGATTTGATACAGGGTTGGAACGAAATGGCTAGAAAAGAAACCGCAAGTCGCCCGAAACTGCTGATCGTTGATGGAT
>QFCE01002420.1_pt1 | contig 147485 bp, 124 predicted proteins | sample 5346091 | NCBI WGS metagenome assembly QFCE01 (sample SAMN09062252, study PRJNA434731) | Human gut metagenome, whole genome shotgun sequencing project. | isolation source: stool timepoint A chromium assembly | host: Homo sapiens | collected 2015
CCGAGTTTCTTCATATGGCCGGGTATAAAGATATGGAAGAACTATTCAGACTTACAAAGAAAAGTTTCATCAACCTGATACGGGAAGATGAGAAGAAGAAGATAGAAGCAAGCATTTGGAAACAGATTGATAATGGCAATGGAAATGACTATATCCACTTTCATTTACGAAGAGCGGATGGATCGTATCTGTCTGTGCTTGACCATGGGAGAATTGTTGAGAGTCAGCAATATGGCAAAGTATTTTATGTATTGTTCATGGACTGGGAGGATATGAATAATCATTACAGTGAAAAATTTTCCGGATAATCGAAGGAAATATTGTAAAAAATATCGTTGTAAATAGAAAAATCCTGCTCATATTCATATATTGAACAGGATTTTTTCTTAAAATCTCATGTGGAGCTTCTATTTTATTTGCCAAGGTATGATCTGTTTTCGCCAGTGAATTAAGCAATGCCCGCATCTCTGGATTAGCCAATACTTTTGCCAGAAGTTCCGGATCGACTTCATCAGCAACAGGTACATTATTATTTTCCTGCTGTCCATACATCTGTGGGTCCAGATTTTTTTCTCATAAAATGCTTCTTCAAAAAGCTCTGCATTTTCCTTCGGTCATCATCCAGAATAAAATCAGTTTTCACTATAAATGAAAAAAACCTTTCCTCTGTTTCTATCTGCAGAACCGGAGCATTATCATTGCGGAAATGATAGTAAGTTCTTTGCCACAAATCAATTCCTGGCTGTGTAATAATCTCAATTTTGTCATCTGTCAGCGTGTAATCATCAGGTTCTCTCGTCCACTGTTTCCTGCCCGGAAATGTTGTCGCTGACTTGAATATAAATCTTCTCGCTACCTCTCTGAGCAACAAAGTTGATTTCCTTTTGATAGAGCTTGCCGACATAAACATCATATCCACAGCGAAGAAGTTCGATGCAAGTCGCGGATTTATTGGGGGTGATGATTATCTTGTTTATGATTTACTCAAGAAAAATCAAATGGAAGCTGTTATTGTCGATTATTGGAAACGAATACCAAAAGAATCTTTTCAGAACTGGTATAAAAGCCAGTCCGGTATCGGACAAAAGAAGGCAGAGAGAAAGATGCTCTTCTGGAAGATGCAACTATTACGATGCCTGAGATGGCACAGCAGCTTGGAACAACCAGAAGCATGATCAACAAGTGGGCGGATAAAGGAAAGTTTACAGTAATAAAAGTTGGCAGTCGAGTTAGGATCCGTCGGGATGAATTTGAAGACTGGATGGAACAAAAAGAAAGGAGCATGCAATAATATGGCATAAAAATGTGCAGATACACATAAGATGGGAATAGATATTGAAGCTCAGATCGTTCTATGATAGAATGTAATTACTAAAAAGTGTGCAGAAGCACAGAATTGAGGAATGCAATGGTAGAGATTAAAAGAGATGCTTATCTACAGCAGTTGACCATGCGAAAAGATAACGGAATGATAAAGGTGATTACCGGCATTCGTAGATGCGGCAAATCTTTTTTGTTGTTTAACATTTTCAAGAGATATTTACAAGAGAATGGTGTTGCTGCCGATCATATTATTGAGATTGCCTTGGATGGTATTGAGAATGAGGAATTAAGAGATCCCAAGCTGTGCTTTAAGTACATCAAAGATGCCTTGAAGGATGATGATAAGTATTATCTTCTTCTGGATGAAGTACAGTTCATGCCACGATTTGAGGAAGTACTGAACAGTTTGTTGCGCATGAGCAACATTGATGTGTATGTCACCGGAAGCAATTCTAAGTTCCTGTCCAGCGACATTGTGACCGAGTTCCGTGGCAGAGGGGATGAGATCAGAATCTATCCCCTCTCTTTTGCAGAGTTTTATTCTGTTTATGAAGGTGATTATGACGATGCCTGGGATGACTACATGATCTATGGAGGATTGCCGCAGGTCGTAGGTTTACAGAGCGAACAACAGAAGGCAGATTACCTGAAAAATATCTTTGCAAATGTTTATCTGAAGGACGTAATTGAAAGAAACAAGATCCAAAATGTGGATGAAATTGGCATTCTGGTTGATGTGCTTGCGTCTGCAATCGGCGCACCGACCAACCCTTCAAAGATTGCCAATACCTTCGCCAGTGAGCGTCAGATGAGTTATACAAACAAAACGATTTCCAATCATATCGACCATTTGACAGATGCCTTTTTGATTTCCAAGGCAAGCCGATACGATATTAAGGGCAGAAAGTATATCGGTGCAAATCTGAAATACTACTTTACTGATCTGGGACTGAGAAATGCACGTCTGAATTTCAGACAGCAGGAGCCTACTCATATTATGGAGAACATTGTTTATAACGAGCTGCTGATCCGTGGCTACAATGTTGATGTGGGTGTCGTGGATATCTTCGATAAGGATAAAGAGGGCAAACGTGTTCGCAAGCAGTTGGAGGTTGACTTTGTGGTGAATCAAGGAAACCAGAGATACTATATCCAGGTTGCATATGACATGACTTCGGAAGAAAAACAGACGCAGGAGTTCAATTCTCTGCGTAATATCCCGGACTCTTTCAAGAAGATCGTCATTGTAAATGGCAGCAAAAAGCCTTGGAGAAATGATGAAGGTTTTGTCATCATGGGAATGAAGTATTTCTTGCTGAATGCGAATAGTCTGGAATTTTAAGTCGATTTGAGTTGTTGCTGTGGTGTTATTCTATTTCAAAAAAGAGTGAAATGATATAAATCAGGCCACGGCTGATTGGTATGCTACCCTCATATAGGACAATGAAATATAAAAGTCCTATATGGGGGTATTTTCATGTTCAGAAAGAGTAAGATAGAACCAGTAGAAAAAGTAAAAATAGTCGAACGCTACCTTGCAGGAGAAATTGGCATACAGCAAGCAGGAAAAGAATTGGGAGTTGATCATCATAGTATTCGAAATTGGATTTCTATTTATCAGTATGATGGACCAACTGGATTACTCAATCAACCGAAAAACAAATCTTATTCAAAAGATTTAAAAATATCTGCTATAAATGATTATCTTAACGGAGAAGGATCTCTTCAGGATATTTGCACAAAATACGGAATTCGTTCACACAGACAGCTTTCCGATTGGATTAAGGTGTATAATTCTGGTGGAATATTAAAAACATCCACTGGAGGTGCTTACATGAAAAAAGCAAAGAACACTACACTTGATGAGAGATTAAAAATAGTAACAGATTGTCTTGCAAATGATAAGAATTATGGTGCAATGGCACTCAAATATGATTGTTCCTATCAACAAGTACGCAATTGGGTAATACGATACGAAAAGATGGGTCAAGCGGGTCTGGAAGACAGACGTGGACGTCGTATAGCTTCTCTTCCAAGCAGAACACCTGAAGAAGAGCTACGTGACAAGATAGCTGAACTGGAAAGAAGAAATCTAGACTTACAAATGGAGAATGATCTGTTAAAAAAAGTCAGAGAACTGGAAAGGAGGGGTCGCTATCTTTAATCCATCGGTTAGCCGAATATGAAGCCATCCAAAAACTATCGTCTACTAAGCATTATCCCATAGATAGACTTTGTAAATATCTTAATGTTACACGTTCTGCGTATTACCGCTGGGTAAAATATCCGAAAAGTAATAATGAACTTCGAAACGAAAGACTATCCACTGAAATCCAAAGGATTCATAACCAGCATCCAGATATGGGATACCGAAGGATTCGTGATGAATTAGATGGACATAAAGGAATTCATGTGAATGATAAACGAGTACTTCGTATTTGTAGGAAATACGATATAAAATCAAATATTAAATGGAAACCTAAGAGTTGTACCAGAAGAGACAGAAATCCTGATCACATAGCAAAAAACTATTTACACCGTGAATTTCACGCCGAAAAACCGAATGAAAAGTGGCTTACAGATGTTTCTGAATTTAAATACTACAACGGAATAGAAGTTCATAAAGTTTATCTGAGTGCTATTTTAGATTTATATGATAGAAGGATTGTTTCCTTTAAAATCAGCGATCATAATGATAATCCATTAGTTATGGACACATTTGATGGGGCTGTTCGTCAGGAGCCAGATGCACACCCATTAGTTCATTCTGATCGAGGCTTTCAATATACAAGCGCACAGTTTTATACTAGATTAAAAAAACATCATATGAAGCAGAGTATGTCTAGAGTTGCCCACTGTATTGACAATGGACCAATGGAAGGGTTTTGGGGAATTCTAAAACGAGAAATGTATTATAAACAGCGTTTTAATGACAGAAGCTCTTTGATTACTGCGATAGCTAATTACATAGATTACTACAACAACCAACGACTTCAAAGGAAACTGCATGTAATGACACCAATGAAATATCATGAGCAATATACAAAAGCAGCATAAAATATCGCCAGCCATAGCATGGCTGACGATACAAAAATTTATTATTTTTTATTGTCCTCTTGACGGGGAGCATACCAGATTTCATGTTGGAACAGCCGTGGCTCAGTTTATTTTTTTATCCGTACAAACGAGACTGTTCCGCAGATTATGTAGAACAGACAGAGTACGATTCCGATAGTGAGAACATACTCCAACTGCACGGTTACTGTTGCTGATGAAGTCGATCCGGAACTTCTGGCAAAAGTATTGGCAAATCCAGAGATGCGGGCGTTGCTCAATTCGCCGGCAAAGACGATGAAGTAATAAATTCTATATCCAAATGAGTATATTTATTGTGCATATGGAGAATTTATCTCCATCAAATCTATTGAAATCTCCATCATTTAGCATTAAAATGATTGAGATAAATTCAAAATGAAGGAGATTTCAATGAAAAATTTTGATTATATTACAAATCCTGCGAAGTTGCTGACACCTGAAATTGTTCAGATGGTTGGCAGTATTCATGAGCATAAAGGTAAACAGGAATTATTTCTGGAAGCAAACATAGATAAACTGAAAACACTTCTGGAAGTTGCTTTAATTCAAAGTACGGGAGCATCTAACCGAATTGAAGGTATATTTACAAGTGATAAACGTTTGAAAGAACTGGTAAGTCAGAAAGCAGAGCCACGTAATCGGTCTGAACAGGAAATCGCCGGCTACCGTGAAGTACTGGCTACGATTCACGAAAGTTATGAATATATCACTCCAAGACCAAACATTATTTTACAGTTACATCGTGATTTATATTCTTATTCCCAAGGAAACATCGGTGGTACCTATAAGAATTCAGATAATGTAATTGCAGAAACCGATGCCGAGGGACACCAGAAAGCTCGTTTTATTCCAGTTCCAGCTTTTCAGACTGCAGACGCAATAGACGAACTTTGCGCTCATTTTCTTGAAGCATGGGAAGCAAATCTCATTGATAAACTGATTTTAATCCCCATGTTCATTCTGGATTTTCTGTGTATTCATCCTTTCAATGATGGAAATGGTAGAATGAGCCGTCTGTTGACTTTATTGTTGTTCTATAAGGCTGGATATATCGTTGGAAAGTATGTCAGCATGGAAATGCTGATTGAAAAAACGAAAGAAACATATTATGAAGCTCTTCAAGCAAGTTCTGTCGGTTGGCATGAGGGTGAAAACAGTTATAAGCCTTTTGTTAAGTATTATTTAGGTATTATGCTGAAAGCATACAATGAATTTGAAAACCGTGTAGAACATTTGAAGTATCATAATCTTTCCAAGCCGGATAGAATTAAGGCGGTGATTGATAATAAGATCGGTAAGATAACGAAGAAGGAAATTATGGAACTATGCCCTGACATAAGTAAGGTTACCGTGGAAAGAACACTGACGGATTTAGTTAAGAGTGGGTATATCGCAAAGGTCGGTGCAGGTCCATCCACCGGTTACGTCCGTATTTGAAAAATTATTTTCAAATAAATTACTTGTTTTGCTTTTAATTTCGATAAGAAGCATGTTCTTCTTTTACGGCCTGTAATTCGTCAGGATGCGATGCTAAATGAATGATAGCATTTATGACAAAAACGGACACTTAATTTATGGAACGATTCCAACCCAATTTCCAGAAGAAACTATCCTCACGTCGAATACACCGCGAATGATAACCGGATCAAGGGTTCATTATTCAATGTGAAGGTTTGGATGAAGCTACTGGTGAAAAAGAAAGGCTCGTATCCGTTCTGGATATGAGCCTTGCAAGAATTGTAATCCGTAGATTTTACAAGTAAAATCTCTCCAGTTTTGTTTTAAAAAATTGAATTAATGGACCGTTGAAGCAGGCATTTATAATTGTACCAATCCCTACTACCGACCAGATCCCCGCCCCAGATGCAATGGCAAATATGATTCCGATAATCACGACAACAACATCTGAAAGGATCCTTGCTTTATGGAATGGAATTTTCTGATGTGTCAGTTTCTCGATTATAATTGCGACACTGTCATATGGAGCGATTCCCATATCTGCGACCATATATAATGCCACTCCCATAGATGCCATCAGCTGAGCAAGCAGCAGTGCAAGGATACGCAGTGGCAGATTCATCTGAATCTGCACTACATCATTTGCTACATAACAGATAAAATCTGCAATATATCCGACAAATACCATATTGATAATGGTTCCCGCACCAATGCAGGATCTTGCCTGAAAGAATACAACTACAAGAATGATCGCATTGACAAGCAACTGCCACGTTCCAAAGCTCCATCCGATAAATCCGCTGATTCCAAGATTCATTGCACTGAATGGATCCACGCCAAATTGTGAAAGTCGTAAGAAAGATACACATAATCCAATAAACAATATTCCCAGTACCATTCCGCCGGTTCTTTTTGTCTTCGTCATGATCTATCTTCCCTCCTGAACTTTTTTGCCTTTCAGCATATATATTCTAGATTCAAAATCGGTACAAGGAGTCACATTTCCTGGCACTTCACCAGCTGTCACATCAGATGTGATCAATCCATAATTCATCAATTCATCTCCGTAATTTTCTGTATGATTCCATACATTTTCATAAACCATATCCGGGTTCAATCCCTGTAATCTGACACGGCTATACGGCTGATTCACTCCATTTAAAACACGATAGTAGCCTACGATTGCAAGCGTGCGGTCTTCATTTGTCACCATCCATACCGTCTCATTTCCTTCAAATGGACTTTTCAGACGATAAAATGTTCCAAACTGTAACACTTCTCTGTATTCTTTCATAAATGTGATTTGTTCTTTTACTTCTTTGATCTCTTCTTCTGTCAATTTGTTGAGATCCAGTTCATATCCAAAAGTTCCAAAGTATGCTACATTCGCTCTTGTATGTAATGGAGTATTGCGAAATACCTGGTGATTCGGGACAACAGACACATGGCTTCCCATACTGCTGAGCGGATAACACATAGAAGTTCCGTACTGAATCTTCAGACGCTCAATTGCATCCGAATCATCACTTGTCCATCCCTGCGGTGCATAATACAGCATTCCCGGATCAAATCTTCCGCCACCGCTGGCGCAGGATTCAAATAATACTTCTGGAAACTCATTTGTCAACCGCTCGTACAGATCATATACACCCAAAATATAACGATGGAACACTTCTCCCTGTCTGTCTGAAGGAAGTTTGCTACTATAGCATTCCGTAATGCTTCGGTTCATATCCCATTTAATATATGAGATTTTCGACTCCGATAATAACTTTGTCATCATACCATAAATATAATCTACTACTTCTTTTCTTGCGAAATCGAGTACATACTGGTATCTGCCGTGTGATGTATTTCTTCCAGGTGTCTGTAAAATCCAGTCTGGATGTGCTCGATAAAGATCAGAGTCTTTATTTACCATCTCCGGCTCAAACCAAAGGCCGAATTTTAATCCAAGTGCCTCAATTCTTTCTGACAGACCTTTGATGCCATTTGGCAGAAGCTCTTCATTTGCCACCCAGTCGCCAAGACCGGCTCTGTCATTTCTTCTCGCTCCAAACCATCCGTCATCTAAGACAAACAGTTCTACTCCACATTCTTTTGCTTTCCCGGCAATCTCTACAAGGCGATCTTCTGTAAAGTCAAAATAAGTTGCTTCCCAGTTGTTATTTAAAATCGGTCTTGCCTTATCGCGCCAATACCCTCTTGCAAGTCTCTTTGCATACAGCTTCTGGAATGTCTGACTCATGCCATTTAATCCATTTTCACTGTAAACCAGAACTGCTTCCGGTGTCTGAAAGCTTTCTCCCGGTTCTAATTTCCAATCGAATCCTTCCGGATTGATCCCGGCTGTAATTCGTGTCACATTATGTGTATCTACCTCTGCCTGCATACGGAAATTTCCACTATATACAAGGCTTATTCCAATTGCTTCTCCTGCATTTTCATCTGTGTTGTGACGTTTTAAAGCAAGGAATGGATTATGTTCGTGAGAAGAATTTCCGCGCATGCTGTCGATAGCTGTTATGCCTTGCTCCAATGTTCGATTTTTAATATAGCGCTCTCTGGACCACGCACCGGACAACTGCATCCATTCATAATCCTTATCCGGAAGATCCAGGCTTAAGCTCATCATATTTAATACATGCAGATTTTTCTCACCAGCATTTTCAATATAAGCACTTCTTGCAATTGCACTATATTCATCAAAAATCGTATATAAAAGTGCCAGTTTCGCACCAGTCAGAGCATCTTTCAGAAAGATGCGCAATGTCTGTGCTTCCCCTTCGGACTCCGTATATGTTGCCGGCAATCCGGAGAGCTTCGGTTTTCCGTCAATAATCTCATAACTGTCATATTGGAACTCGCTGATCCTGCTGCCATTTTCCTGTAACAATTCAATTGCCGGATGTCTGTAATCTGTCGTACCGTAAACCGGATATTCCTGTCGGATATGTTCCAATGAAAAAGTACGATCCCATTCATATATATGTCCATTTTCTAATACACATAAGATATAACTGATTTTTTCATTGTATAAATGGAAAGTTTTCGTTTCCTCGTGAAAAATAATCTGTCTCATATACTACCCCTTTTATAATTGAATTGTTGACTCTTAAGCTGTCTGCTTTTTCGCATGCATTTCATTTACGTTTCTTGTGATTTCTTCCATCTTCTCACCTTTTAAAGTGTAGTATTTTTTGTAAATACCAAAGCTAGCAAATGCAAGAATGATTGGAATTACAATCATTAACACGCGAATACCCATTACTGTTGCTGCGCTCTGCGTTACCGCTTTTGCGTTGTATCCTACAATCTGAAGACCAATTCCTGTTAATCCACCTGCTGCTGCCATAGCTGCCTTCATAAGGAATGTCTGTGCAGAACATGTTACACTTTCATTTCGTACACCAAACTTCACTTCTCCATAGTCGATAACATCTGCCATACAGCATGTTGTTACTCCAAGTGAAAGACCTGAGCCGAAGAAAAGTAATGCACAACATACAATAACTAACACCTTGCTCTGTGGTGCTACATATCCTGCTGCACCGAGCAGTACAAATCCAACAATCGGAAGTCCGCATGCAAATGCGTATACTTTTTCACGGCTAATTTTTTCTGCGATTTTCGGGAAGCATAAAAGTCCTGCCATCTCAGCAATAATCGCAAGTCCAAAAATAGAATACAGATATTCATCATGGCATACACATTTGAAATAATATACAGCAAAGCTTTTTGCAATCTGTGTACAAAGGTTAAATGTCAAAAGTAATCCGATAAATGCAAGCAGCTGATCATTTTTTACAATTACCTGAAATGCCTGTTTCAGACTTGTCTTTTCTGCTGATGTACCTAATGTTGATTCCTCTTTTACATTAAATACAGTAATGCCAATTGTAACGATGAAAATAACTGCGATAATAATTGCGAAAAGTGTATATCCTTTTTCTGCGTAGAGATTGCTCTCGCCTGCAACTTTGTTCAGGTAGTTGATAATATAAAGCCCAAATGTTGCTACTGAAAATCCTGCAAGACTTGCGAAAAATCTTGGAATTACGGATACTTTCTCACGTTCGTGCGGGTCATTTGTCAAGTTCGGAAGCCATGACCAGTAAGGGACATCCATGATCGTATAAGTCATTCCATATAAGATATACATAACGGATACATATACGTACAATGCTGTTCCTGACAGATTAAAACTGTGGAATAACAAAACAAATACAACTGAATTTACCAATGTTCCGATTACAAGCCAGATTCTGAATTTACCAAAACGTGTATGTGTATTGTCAACAATCATTCCCATCATCGGGTCATTGATCGCATCCCATATTCTTGCCACAAAAAACAGTACGCCGACAAATGCCGGTGCCAGATACAATGTATCTGTAAAATAAAGCATTAAAAATGCTCCTACTAAATTGCAAATTGCATCTTTACCGATTGCCCCAATTCCAAAACATAATTTTTCTCTTGTAGACGCATATTTATATTGCGGATTTTTCTGAGTTTCTTTTTGATTTCCCATGATTCTCCTCCTCTAATACTCCTTTGTTTATTTGTTATTTGAGTGAAGAAACCTGTGCACGTGTTCCTTATGTTTGTTGATACAAGTATAGCGTACAAAAAAAGCATCCGTTATACCTTTTTGTTAAGATTATATCCAAATGTTAGGTACCGGATGCTAACATTTTATCTATTCTTTTTCGATGTTTCCTACATAAATTGTTTTATGCTTCTTATATTCTTTCAGTTCATTTTGTGCACGGATCAATCGTTCCGGGCATCCTTTCTGTTGTCATTACGATATTGGGTCGGCGTTATTCCCACTTTCTGCTTAAATACTTTACCGAAAGCAAGAGAATTACGATAGCCGCAGGAAACTGCAATCTCCTCCACAGACAGATCTGTAAGTGCGAGCTGCTCCTTTCCTCTGGAAATTCGAAATTCCGTCAAAAATTCTTTCGGAGAGATTCCAAGACTGTTCATAAATATTGTATATAAATAGCTTCGATTTAGTGCCAAATAATTTGCTATATCTTCCACTGTGATTTTCTGTGAATAGTAATTCTTTATATAGGCAATTGCTTCCTGCACATGTATGCTTTCTTTTGTATCATTCGAATATTGCTGAATTTCAATCCCACGAGCCAGTACTGAGAAAAACTGATAGAGCTTTCCCTGGAGATAATAAAGATTTTCTGCAGTTGAACACGTATGATGAAGCATTTCAAATACAATTTCTTTCAGTTCTTCTCCATATTCACACTCGCATGTAAGCTGATGACTGTTCAGTCCAAGATCTCTGACAAATCTCTGTGCTTCCGTACCACCAAATCCTACCCAAAGGTAAGACCATGGGTCCGTTTTATCTGCCTGATAAAAGGTAAGGCTTTCCGGCTCGATCAGAAAGGCCTGCCCTTCTTTCAGCTGATACTTCGTTTCGCCGACCTGATAGATACCTTTGCCCTTCATTACATAATGCAAAATATAATTGGGTCTTGCGGCTGGCCCGTAGCTATGTAATGGCTTGCATTCTGCAAATCCGCAGAAACACAAATGAAAATCTTTAAACTTTGGTTTCAACAGTTGTAATACGTAAGAATCTTCCATAATCTGTATCCTCTCTTAATCCCTAAGATCACAAGCACTTTCCAGTCATGCTTACTTTTGCTGTTGCTCACTCAGCAATAGTTAGTTTAACCGTTTTCCTTATTCTATCACAGTATCGTGTTATTCTTCCATCAGTTTTCAAACCAAGTATTAATATGAAAATAGATCATACGCTCTGTTTTTTTGCAATATTTTATTATCTTGCGAATTTATCATTGTAACGAATATGCATATCTTTCCAATCCATGAACAATACGTAAAATACCTTTCCGTATTGCGAGTTCTCTACAATTCTTCCATGATCAAGCACAGAAAAATAAGTTCCGTCAGCTTTTCGAAGATGGAAGTGAATATAGTCATTTTCATTACCACTGTCAATCTGTTCCCAGATACTTGATTCTATCTGTTGCTGTTCATCTTCCCGGATCAAGTTGCGAAAACTTTTCTTAGTAAGTCTGAACAGTTCATCTATATCTTTATATCCTGACATATGAAGAAATTCATCATTTGCAAAAAATAGTTCATCATCTTCTTTGTCAGCTCTGTATATGATGAATGCACCTGGAAGATGTTCAGAGATATCCTTGAATGCAAATCCAAGCTGTTTGCGGGCACCTGACCGAAATCCTTCTCTGTAGACCATACATCCATTTTTTCCATGAAGCTTTATTTCATAAAGAGCGGCATCTGCGCAGCGCATGAGTTGTGAACGATTGGATGCAAATGTTGGATATTCTGCATATCCTAGAGAAATATAAAATGCATGTTCCTTACCATGGTATGAGAATGATTTAGGAAGTTTGGTGAATTTCTGCAGCTGTATATCTGCTTCTGCAAAGGTACAATTTGGTAAAAGAATGCAGAATTCGTCACCACCATTTCTTCCAAGTAATGCATCGGATGGGAAAAAAGTCTTCATGCTGTCTGCAAGATTCTTTAGTGCCCTGTCTCCGTAATTATGTCCATAGATATCATTAATAAACTTGAAATCATCGATATCAAGGAGCGCAGCCACAAAATGTGCTTTTGGATTTTTTTGAATCATTTTTTCTGCAAATTCATCAAATCCATAGCGGTTATAAATATTTGTAAGAGAATCTGTGTGCGCCAGTATCTGAAACTTTTTCTTATGTTCTTTTGCTACTAACCATACTCTGGTAAGAACTGACAGGAGAAGGCTTATTGTAAGAAATATTCCGATGATGATTATCAGTAATGTGGCATTTCTCCATCCACTTTTAGGAGTTACTTCAAATTTCCAGTTTTCATCTCCTATTGTAAATGTATAAGAAACAGGACGATTTATTTGCCCATCTGATTGATAAACCACTTTATAAGTATCACTCCATGGAGCGTCTGTTTTTGAAATTTTGTATTCGTATCCAAAATTTGAAAGTGCACTGATTGAATCTGAAAAAATATCCGGAACACGCAGGATAACAATAGTAAATCCCCAGAAATACTCATGTCCGTTTTTATCTTTCAGATATACGGGATTGCGGACTGCAATTCCATATCCTCCCTGTTTTAATTTGAAGGGACCCTGCGTAATGATTGTATGGTTGTCTCTTGCGTAACAGGAAATTTTTCCGCGGTCTTTATCATGGATCAAATCAATCTTACCTGCCTCCTTTTCATTAGCCGGATAAATATCTGTAACAACACCATTAGGAGCGAGCTGTACACTTTCAATAGAATCAGACATAAGATTTCCTGCAATTGTTTCAAACTGATGGATTTCGCCATCTTCACTTATTAAGATTTGCTTCAAGGTATCTGTGATCTCAATTCCATTTGTAATTTCATTCTTTATTCGTTCGCCATAGGTGGCTACGTTTAATTGTGCTGTTATGTGTCTCTGCTCTTTTTCGTGGGTATCTGTTTTGTATACAATCAAACTAACAAGGCATATGCCCAGTAAAAAAATGATAAGAGGCACAAGTGTTTTCTTTTTCACTTGGTTCACCTCATTTTGTCCATGGGAATTATTATAATAAAGCATTATATCACAGAAGTTGAAAAACAGAATAAGTTTTATGAAAAAACGAACTGTGCATAATCCTTATACATGAAATGAAAGAAATCCTTGCTGATGAAGTCGATCCAAAAGACAAAAGAAACATATTATGAACCCCTCAAACCATTATCAATGAAACGGATCAAAAGCTCTGTTCTTTCATGAGTGAAAGTCTATATACACGTCTGCCGGTTTCTTCATAATGCTGATTCAGAAGATCACAGGTTGTCTGGAGATCGTTAATCCGGATGGCCTCCAACAGACATTGGTGTGTCCATACTGCAGCGCTTCCGCTATGAGAGGTATTTTGATCCGGTGTGTTTGGTCCTAAGCATTTGGCATTCTGAAGCGTTTCAGCATCTCCGCTTAACTGTCCAAAGCGATTAGCATTTTGAACCGAGAGGAACATGGCACCATTCAGTGGACTCAGCAGCTCCCACATTTTGGTCAGTCGGTTAAGCTGGGCAGAACGAATGATCTGCAGGTGGAATGTCTCATCTGCACGAACAGCCTTCATAGTATTGCCTTCGAGAATAGCCTTTCGAAATTCTTCAATACTGGCTTCCATTATCATGAGACTATAGTCACTAAGGAGGCAGTTACTTTTTTGGATTGCCAGTTTTTCAAGGCTGCCGCGCAGAAAAAAGACTTCATAAGCGTCTTGTGGAGAAAGCAGTGCGACTGTACATCCTTTGTTAGGACAGTAATCGACTAAACCTTCGACGGCAAGCTGTCGAAGTGCTTCGCGCACAGGACCTCGGCTGAGTCCGAATTTCCGGGCAATTTCAGCCTCTACCAGTTTTTCTTGAGGCTGAAGGATTCCATTGATAATCTGCTCCCGCAGAGATTCAAGAACAATTTCTGATGTAGTAGTATTTGATGTTTTTCGTTGTTTCTGCATATTTACCTCATAAAATTTTCAGAATAAGTATCCGTTTTCGATAGGTACGCTTGGTTCATAGTAGAACATACCGCCAATTTCTCGCATGTTTCATTTCCTTACTAATTAATGGAAAAAATTATACGGATGTCTTTTGTCCGTTAGCAAAAAACTTATTATAATTATAGTAGATTGTTAACAAAAACGAAAGTGTTATTTTTCCGTTGTTAACATTAAATTGAAATTGTTGACAATCCTATTAGCCTAGACTATACTTGTTTTATCAAGAGTGGCTCGGGAATTCTGCATTGTCAGAAAAAAGTAAATCCTAAAGAAGAACAGGAGGCAACGCAGTAATTGATGGTTGTCGGACTGTCTGGTTTCCGAATAGTCCGATTTTCAGCAGAGAAGAATAATTATTATAGGAAGGAGAGAAATTATGAGACTTACAAATTTGACTTGGCCGAAAGCCCAGGAATATTTTGAAAAGAATGATATGGTACTTATTTCTATCGGCAGTATTGAGTGTCACGGTCGTCACATGCCACTTGGAACCGATACACTGATTCCGGAGCATTTGTTGGAAAAAATCGAGAAGAAGAGTGATGTTTTGATTGCTCCGACCATTCCATATGGTTCCTGCCAGTATTTAGCTCCGTATCCGGGTACAATTGATATTGACAATGAGGTACTCTATCAATTTTGCCGTCAGATTTTTCTGAGTCTGTATCGTCACGGCGCAAGAAAATTCGTTTTCCTGAACGGACATGGCGGAAACATCAAGATGATTGAACGCCTTGGCATGGAATTCGAAGATAAGGGCTGTCTGGTGGCTATGCTTAACTGGTGGCTGATGGCATGGGATATGAACCCGGCGTGGAAAGGCGGTCACGGCGGTGGTGAGGAAACAGCTGCAATTCTTGGAATTGATCCGTCTTTAGTTGATAAGAGTGAGATAGGTGGTGAACTTCAGTTTAAGCACCTGTCTGATAATCTGAAGACAACCGGTTTCCATTCTGTTGAGTTCAAGGGAGTTAACGTTGATATTATTCGCAATACTCCGCATGTAACAGACAACGGCTGGATCGGACCGGATCATCCGAGTACCGCTACAGAAGAGTGGGGCAAGGAAATGCTTGAGACTACAGCAAACTATATTGTTGATTTCATGGAAGAATTCAAGAAAGTAAAACTTTCATAAAGAGGTGTCATAATGGATAAAAAAACAACGCTGGAAATGATTGCAGCAATTTCAAATGCAAACGGTACATCCGGTTTCGAAGATGAAGTGGTTGCAGCGATTCGTCCTTACGCAGAAGGACTCGGAGAAATTACAGAAGATCGCATGCGCAACCTGTATATCCGCCGTAAAGAAAATAACGGCAAACGTCCGGTTGTTCAGCTTGACGCACATAGTGATGAGGTTGGTTTTATGGTGCAGGCTATCTGCCCGAACGGAACTCTCCGCATCATTCAGATCGGAGGTTGGGTTAACCACAATATTCCGGCTCATAAAGTCTTGGTTCGCAACCGGTTCGGAGAATATATTCCGGGACTTACTGCCAGCAAGCCTCCGCATTTCATGACAGAGCAGGAGCGTAAAGCACCTCTGGATATGAAAGATATCACGGTAGATGTTGGCGCTGTTTCTAAAGAAGAGGCGGTTGAAAAGTTCGGCATTCGTATCGGTGAACCCGTAGTGCCGGATGTGACATTTACATATTCAGAAACCACAGATCTGATGGTTGGCAAGAGCTTTGACTGCCGTCTGGGATGTGCGGCAATTCTTAAGACTATGCATACCCTGGCTGGTCAGGAGCTGAATGTGGATATTGTTGGCGCTTGTGCAGCACAGGAAGAAGTTGGTGTACGCGGTGCCACTGTGACAGCACAGGTAATTAAGCCGGATATCGCAATTGTTTTTGAAGGCTGCCCGGCAGATGATACCTGCGTTGAGTCGTATATGGTTCAGACAGCTATCAAGCGAGGACCGATGTTGCGTCACATTGATGCCCGTATGATCACCAATCCGCACTACCAGAGATATGCGCTTGATTTAGCAGAAAAACTTGGCATCCCGGTTCAGGATTCAGTTCGCAGTTCCGGTTCAACCAATGGTGCGGCTATACATCTGACTGAAAAAGCAGTTCCGGTCATCGTTATCGGTGTTCCGGTTCGCTATGCGCACACACATTACGGAATTTCAGCTTATAGCGACTTTGATAACGCTGTTAAGCTGGCATGCGAAATTCTTAAAAGACTTGACGAAGAGCAGGTTATGAGTTTTTAAATACAATACATTAAAAAAATTCTGGATTTTATGCAGGAGCTGAGATAAGCAGAAACTGCATAAAATCCATTTTTTTATCTTCGTTGAAAAGATTTCGGGGGAGATAACACCTATCGGTGGTCTGCCCCAAATGTGCTCAACCTTTGTCAGCCTCATTTAGCATACATCTTCAGTAAATGAATTATTTCTGGTCCAGTACGGACTGAATCTGCTTCATCAGCTGATCGTAGTTTGACTGATCGTCGATGCCACCCATGAAAGGTTCCCCAACGATATTTCCGTCTTTATCTACAAGAACGGTTGTAGGGAATGCCATGATGTTTCCAGCATATTTTCCAACTGTTGAATTAGAATCGAAAGTCAGGTTCTTGTAGGAAGCGCCTTGAGCTTTCAGGATTTCTTTTGCCTCTTTAATTCCGGCTTCATTGTTGTCTAAAGTATCCGTGTTGATACCAACAACTTCACCACCCATTTCTTTGAGTTTCTCATTTAATTCATTCAGCTTAGAGAGCTCTCCGACACATGGCTTGCATCCGCTGAACCAGAAGTTTACAACTGTAACTTTGTTTTTAGCGAAAAGACTGTCATCTACATCGTTTCCATCCAGATCTTTTCCTTTGAAACCTTTGAATACAGCTGTGGATTCGTCTGATTTGGAGGAAGAACTGTCAGAGGAATCGGATGCAGCAATCTCTTTCTCAAGCTTGGCAATTTCTTCTTCAATTCCGCGGATTGTCTCGATGTCTTTGCACAGAGTTTCATATTCTTCTTCAGAGAAAGAGTCTTTGTTAGATTCTACTGTGCTTGCGAGGAAATCAGCATAGTTTTCGCTCATGGCATCACCGGCAGTGTTCTTGCTCATAAGACCAAAGACTTTGTCCCATGCATCTTTGTGATCAGCAAAAAGCTGGTTTTCCTGCTGGTAAAGGTCGTTCAGTTTTTCGTTCAGCTCGTCTGTGCTGCCTGTTTCTGTTGTGGAAGAAGATTCCTGTTTTGTGTTTGTATTGTCTGTTGAGGAGGAATTTCCGCAGCCTGTAAACGCAAAAAGTACAGAAATGGCAAGGGATGCAGCAATTACCTTTTTTAATTTCATTGAGTTTGTTCTAAGTGTTTTGTTTTTCATGAGTTTAAATCTCCTTTTCAATTTTATTTTGTTCGTTTTAGTTTATTTATTGTCAGCCTTTTTTTTGTTTGAAAATCCGTAATGATAGCAGATTGCATCAGTCGGACAGGCTTTCATACATTCTCCGCATCGGATACACTCCGGATGGTTTGGTGTGTCTACTACATTGACATCCATCTTACAGACACGGCTGCATTTCTGGCAGCCAACACATTTCTCATGATCAACCTGAATCTTAAGAAAAGATACCTTGTTAAACAGTGAATAAATAGCACCCAGCGGGCAGATCCATTTACAAAATGGACGGTAAAACAAGATGCTCAGGATGATGAAAAGCGCAAGGATTGTGAACTTAAATGTAAATAAATGTCCGAGTGCGGCACGGATTCCTGAGTTGGCAAGTGCCAGCGGAATTGCGCCTTCAAGTACGCCCTGTGGGCAAATGTATTTGCAGAAGAAAGGATCTCCCATACCAAGTGAATTGGTTACAAATGCCGGAAGTAGTATAACAAAGACGACCAGAATCACATATTTCAGATACCGCAGAGGCTTCAGTTTTGCGGTGGAAAGTTTCTTGCCCGGAATCTTATGCAGCAGATCCTGGAACCATCCAAACGGACAGAGGAATCCACAGATAAACCGTCCTAACAGAACACCTAACAGGATGAAAAATCCGGTGATGTAGTAGGTAAATTTGAATTTTGAAGAACCGACCACGGCTTGAAAAGCTCCAATCGGACAGGCACCTGTGGCGGCAGGACAAGAGTAACAGTTTAGTCCCGGGACGCACATCGTTTTTACATTTCCCTGATAAATTTTCCCTTTAAACAGATTCGGGATGTGAATGTTGGTCAGCAGTGTAGCAGCTGCCTGAATCCATCCGCGGAAGCGGGCCAGAAAGTTTTTGTTTGATTTCATTTTCTTATCCAATTCCAACACACTCCATACATAATTTTATTGCCTTACTAAGTACAACCGCTGCTTCTCCGCGGAAGATCCCGACAAGGAAAAACACCAGACCGGCTGCAAGTAAAAGAATTTGTGTTGCTTTTTCAGATTTCATTAAAATACTCCTTTCAATGTTCAAAGTCTATTTATTGTTACTGTTCACTCCCGTGTCAATCACTCCGCTGATTGACACGGAGGATGCATGTTTTGGCTTGAATGCATCTCGCCCCATCGCCAAAGGCGATTTAAAATGGCGAGATGCGTTGCTGGTCGCACATCGTGTGAACAGTAACCGTTTATTGACCTTTCGATGTTTGCATTATACAATAGGGGGTGTAAAATTCCTGTTAAGAAAATGGAGAAAAATAAATTGAGATTATTAGTTGTTGAAGATGAGAAGAAATTATGTGATATGATTGCGAAAAGTCTGCACCAGGCAGGTTATGAGGTAGACACGTGTAATGACGGAGAGGAAGCACTGGATATGATCTATGCGGAAATGTATGATTTGATCGTGCTTGATCTTAACCTTCCGGGGATGGATGGGATGGATATTCTCCGGGAACTTCGAAAGGAAAATGAGGAGACAAAGGTATTGATTCTGTCTGCGAGAAGTCAGATCGCTGATAAGGTTGACGGTCTTGATGCGGGGGCAAATGATTATATGGAAAAACCATTTCATCTGCAAGAGCTGGAAGCCCGTGTGCGAAGTCTGACAAGAAGAAAGTTTGTACAAAAAAATGTCTGTCTGGAATGTGGCAGTCTTCGTTTTGATACAAGAGAACGGACTGCATATGCAAAAGACAAGCCGGTTGCATTGACAAGAAAAGAGAATGGAATTCTAGAGTATCTTCTTTTGAATCAGGGAAGACCGGTCAGTCAGGAAGAACTGATCGAGCATGTCTGGGATTCTTCTGTGGATAGTTTCAGCGGATCGATCCGAGTGCATATGTCTTCTCTGAGAAAGAAACTGAAAGCCGGGCTTGGTTATGATCCGATCGTGAATAAGATCGGTGAGGGGTATAAGATAGGAGGAGGTAAAGCATGAAAAAAATATCACTCCAGTGGAGACTGACGATTCTTACGACGGTGTTGATTACCGTATTGTGTGGATGCCTTACATTTTTCCTATATAAGAACGGAGTCTATTATATTGATACGCTTCAGGAGACTGTTACGGATCAAAGTGCCGCACCGGAGGCAGTGTATATTGATATTCCGGATAATGAATGGGATGATTTTGCAGCGCAGTTTGCTACGAAGGTTTATAATTCGAAATCAGATTATAGAAACAGAAGTCTTTTGATTACTGCTGTCGTGGCACTGATTGGTGGTGCAGTTACATTTTTTGTCAGCGGCAGGGCATTAAAACCACTCAAAGAATTTTCAGAGACAGTAGAAAAGGTTCAGGCACAGAATCTGGCGGATTATACGATTGAAGAGAATAGAATCGCAGAATTAGACCGACTTCGTACTTCTTATAACAAGATGCTTTTGCGACTTTCGGAATCATTTGAGACACAGCGCCAGTTTACGGGAAATGCAGCACATGAGTTACGTACTCCACTGGCTTTAATCCAGGCACAACTGGATCTATACCATACAACAGAACATCCGGAGAGTACCGCAGTGGCAGAAGAGACAATTCAGATGGTAACGGAGCAGAATGAACGTCTTAGCAAGTTGGTCCGAACGCTTTTGGATATGAGCGAATTACAGACCGTATCGCGAAATGACAGAATTGAGCTCCATAGTCTGATCGAGGAAGTGCTGACAGATCTGGAACCGCTGGCACAGGAAAAAAAGGTTGAACTGATACAGAAGTCACAGGGAGCAGGAGCAAAAGCTGATGAAGAATTGTTTTTGACAGGGAGTGATATTCTGATTTACAGAATGCTATATAATCTTGTGGAAAATGCGATTAAATATAATCGGGAAAATGGATCCGTTACGGTATCGGCAATAAGGGAGAAGAACGAAGTTGTTCTGACGGTTTCGGATACAGGAAATGGAATTGACGAAGCATTCAGGGAGCAGATCTTCGAACCGTTCTTCCGGGTAGATAAGTCAAGAAGCCGGGAACTCGGAGGTGTGGGGCTTGGCCTTGCGATGGTGAGAGAAGTTGTGCGGGTTCATGACGGAACGATTGAAGTTTATACAAATAAGCATAGCGGAACGACATTTGAAGTGAAAATGGGTATAGGGGCAGCCTTTGAAAAAGCAGTATAATCGAAAAACAATTCGCAAATCGATCATACTGATGTTTATCGCTTCCACCTGCCAGAACATGGCGAATCCGTCTTACAATTCACTTACCGTATCAAAAATAAACTAAGGATTATTATTTTTGATACGGTTTAAATTATTTCAGACAGACATCCATAAAATCCTGCACTACCGCCGTCGGCTTCCGCCCCTTCTGCCAGATCAGAAGGATCTTCGTCACCAGATCCGGTTCATCAAGCACCTGACAAGTCAGCCCTTCGCAAAGCGGCTCCATGGACTGTGGAAAGATCGCCGTGGCAAGCCCTTCCTTCACCCAAAGGGTAGCGCCCCTGGCATCATCACACAGGCAGAACACCTCCGGAACCAGATTCTGCGCGTGAAATGCATCCATAATCAGCTTTTCATAGCGCCGGTAGAGAATTAACGGTCTGTGGACTAAATCTTCAAGAATGAGCGATTTCCACCTTTCTGAAGGCATCTCCGGATTGGAGACAGCGATCATCGGCTCCGAATGCAGGACTGCGGACTCCACATCATCCAGCCGGAGCGGCGTGCGGACAACCGAAATATCGATGATCCCTTCCTGAAGATAATCATATAACGTATACGTGATCCCGTCGTGAACCTCAAAATTCACGTCGGGATTTTTCTTTGAAAATTCTGCGATAAACGGCATGACTGTGCCGACCGTCGTCGGCGTGATCCCGATTCTCAGAACCCTTTTTTTACCCGTTTGGGACACCTCAAGCTCTGTCGATCTGGCATAATCCAGAAGGCTCGCCGCACGGTCATACAAAAGCTTACCTGCCGCCGTCAGGATCACCCCTTTATGGGTACGCTCAAACAGCTGCACATTCAGTTCATTTTCCAACTGCCTGATCTGATAGCTGAGGGGCGGCTGTGACATATTGAGCTTTCTCGCCGCTTCATTGATGCTTCCCGTATTCGCGATTTCCCGGAAATATTCCAGCTGTCTGAGTTCCATTTTCTTTTTTCCCTCCGTTTAGTTATATGATGATACCAGGGTCAAAAGGTCAGAAAGCCGATGTAAGCTTGCTTGCAAGAGGATTTTTGACCTCTTGACCCGCCAAAAACATGAGTAAGTAGCCATTTTTCAAAGAAAAATGAGAGGATTACGAATGTTTTTGAGGATTGCGAGAGTGTAAAGCACGTAGCAATCTGGTATCAAATAGGTCAAAATACCTTTTGCCACTCACATTGTTATACTTTTTTTATATTAAGCTGTCATAAAAACAATATTATTCATATTGATGGTAGCGCATTATAATGAGTAGGTCAAGAAAAAACTAAGAAGTAAAGAACAGGAGTGAGTGTGTTTGAAGAAACTTTGGGTTTATCTGAAAGAATACAAGATAGAAAGTATTCTTGCACCATTATTCAAACTGCTGGAAGTCGTATTTGACCTTTTGGTTCCGGTGGTTGTCGCCAAGATCATTGATATTGGTATTGCAAACAATGACCACGGCTACATCGTAAAGATGTTCCTGGTACTGATCCTCATGGCTGCAGTCGGTCTTAGCTGCAGTTTTACCGCACAGTATTTTGCTGCAAGAGCGAGTGTCGGCTGTGCAACCAATTTAAGACAGGCCGTATTTGACCACATTCAGGGCTTTTCATTTACCGAACTTGATACGATCGGTACGGACACCCTGATCACACGGATGACCGATGATATCAACCAGGTCCAGAACGGCATCAACATGGGACTTCGTCTTCTTCTGAGAAGTCCGTTTATCGTAATCGGTTCGATGATCATGGCATTTACGATCAACTTTAAATGTGCGCTGGTATTCGTTGTGGCGATCCCTCTTTTATTTGTCGGCGTCATTTTCATTATGCTGGTCAGCATCCCGCTTTTCAAAAAAGTGCAGGCTGCCCTGGACCGCGTCACAGGACTTACCCGTGAAAATCTGACAGGTGTCCGCGTGATCCGCGCATTTTGCCGCGAAGAAGAGTCAGTAAATGAATTTGAAAAGAGCAACACCGAACTGACCAGGTTAAATGAATTTGTCGGAAGAATTTCCGCCCTGTTAAATCCATTTACCTACGTGTTGATCAACATTGCAACTGTCATCCTGATCGCAAAAGCAGGACTCCAGGTCAATCTCGGAACCATGCATCAGGGACAGGTTGTCGCGCTTTACAACTACATGGCACAGATGATCGTCGAGCTGATCAAGCTGGCTTCCCTGATCATTACACTGAACAAGGCGATGGCATGTGCAGACCGTGTAGCCGGTGTCCTGGATATCAGGACTACCATGCATTATCCGGAAACCCCTTCTGCAAAGGCAGATCCTTCTGCAAATGAAGTTGAATTCGACAAGGTATCCTTCACCTATGCAGGTGCCGGTGCATCAAGCCTTTCTGATATCAGTTTCTCTGTAAAAAAAGAACAGACAGTCGGTATCATCGGTGGTACCGGATGCGGAAAATCCACTCTGGTCAGCCTGATCTCCCGTTTCTATGATGTAACAAGCGGAACCGTTAAACTGAATGGACGCAATGTAAAAGAGCTTACCAATCAGGAAATCCACGACAAGGTCGGGATCGTACAGCAGCGCTCCGTCCTTTTCAAAGGCAGCATCCGCGATAACATGAAATGGGGCAATGAAAATGCATCTGACTCCGAGATCTGGGATGCACTGAAAGTTGCACAGGCAAAAGAAGTCGTAGAAGGAAAAGACGGACAGCTTGATTTCATGCTCGAACAGAACGGAAAGAACCTTTCCGGTGGACAGCGTCAGCGTCTTACCATTGCCCGCGCTCTTGTGAAAAAGCCGGAAATCCTGATCCTCGACGACAGCTTAAGCGCACTTGATTTTGCAACTGACGCAGCACTTCGGAAAGCTCTCGCAGGACTGGAAGGAGAGACAACAACCTTCCTGGTATCCCAGAGGGTTGCAGGCATCCGCCAGGCAGACAAGATTTTAGTATTAGATAATGGAGAACTCGCCGGATCCGGTACACATGATGAACTTATGAAATCCTGCGAAGTTTATCGTGAGATCTATTTCTCACAGTTCCCGGAAGACCGTGCAAAATATGAAAGAGGGGAGATGTAGGTATGAAAAAAGACAGTGTAATGAAAAAGCTTTTTAAATATATCGGAAAATACTGGATCCTCCTGATCCTCAGCATCATCCTTGCCGGAATATCAGTGGTTCTTCAGCTTTATGTGCCGGTTCTCTTCGGTAATGCGATTGATGAGATCGTAGCAGCGCACAATGTAGACTTTACCCAGATGTGGCTCTATCTGAAGCAGATTCTTCTGTTCGTAGTGATCGCTGCAGCCGCAATCTGGATCATGAACCTTGTCAATAACCGCATGACCTATCATATTGTACAGGATATCCGATCCCAGGCAATCCGCCACATCCAGAAGCTTCCGCTTTCTTATCTGGACCAGCACAGCACCGGCGATATTGTGAGCCGTATCATTGCCGATACCGATATCCTTTCTGACGGATTACTGCTCGGATTTACCCAGTTATTTTCCGGCATTGTGACCGTTGTTGTAACCTTGATCTTCATGTTTTCCAAGAACGTGTGGATCACTTTGATGGTCATCCTTCTGACACCACTCAGCTTCCTGGTGGCAAAATTTATTTCCTCACGCTCTTTTACCATGTTTAAAAAGCAGAGTGAAACCCGTGGAAAACAGACTGCTCTGATTGAGGAAATGATCGGAAATCAGAAGGTTGTCAAGGCATTCGGATATGAGGACAAAGCTTCAAAGCGTTTTGATGAGATCAATAAAGAACTCAAAGAATACAGCCAGAAAGCCGTATTTTACAGCAGCCTTACCAATCCGTCCACCCGTTTCGTAAACAACATTATTTACGCTGCCGTAGCGCTTGCAGGTGCATTCCTGATCCCACTTGGAGCCCTGACTGTCGGCGGTCTTTCCGTACTGCTTTCTTACGCAAACCAGTACATGAAGCCATTCAACGACATTACATCCGTAATCACGGAAATGCAGAACGCCCTTGCATGTGCGACACGTATCTTTGACCTCTTAGAAGAACCGGAAGAAGTAAACGATTCTTCTGAAGTACTTGAGAAGGTGGATGGAAATGTGGATATCGACCACGTAGATTTCAGCTATGACAAGAGTAAATCTCTGATTGAAGACTTTAACCTTCAGGTTGAACCTGGTATGCGTATTGCGATCGTAGGTCCTACCGGATGCGGAAAAACAACATTTATCAACCTCCTGATGCGCTTCTATGACGTGGATTCTGGAAAAATCTGTATCGACGGTAAACCGATCGATGAGATTTCCCGACATTCGCTCAGAAAGAGCTTCGGTATGGTGCTTCAGGATACCTGGATCAAATCCGGTACTGTCCGTGAAAATATCAGCTTCGGAAAACCGGATGCCACGGATGAAGAAATCATCCGGGCAGCAAAAGAGGCAAAAAGCTGGGATTTCATCCGCAGACTTCCGCAGGGACTTGATACCGTCCTGCATGAGGACAGCATCAGCCAGGGACAGAAACAGCTCCTGTGTATCACAAGAGTTATGCTCTGTCTGCCGCCAATGCTGATCCTGGACGAAGCGACTTCAAGTATCGATACCCGTACCGAACTGCAGGTACAGGAAGCATTTGATAACCTGATGAAAGGTCGTACAAGCTTTGTCGTTGCACACCGCCTGTCTACGATCCGCAACGCTTCCCTGATCCTCGTCATGAAAGACGGTAAGATCATTGAGCAGGGAACCCATGAAGAACTGCTGAAAGAAGGCGGTTTCTACAGTCATCTGTATAACAGCCAGTTCCAGGCAGTGTCATAAAAGGATAACGTTGCTAGAGCGGATTCGTCGGAAACATCCAAAACAGTTAAGGATGGATTCATGGAAGCACCAGATGGTGAGATTCCATTTGATTAATTCAGAATAAATGGTTGGAGAGGCTGCCCTTTGCCGGGGCATCCTCTTTTCCATTTTACAGAAGAAATCAAAAATTACAGGTATTCGACCTAACGAAATCGTGATATAATGAGTGCAAGAGAGCCAACATGCTTGCATGATTGGCGAACGGCGAATTGGATCATGATAGTTGCGAAGCAACGGTCATGATATAATCAAAATATATTTGAATGAGAAATATGGAGGTAGCTTATGGGCGTAAGTTATAACAAATTATGGAAAATGCTCATAGATAAAAATATGAAGCGAATAGAGATGCAGTACCTCACTGGAATCAGTGGAAATATTCTTGCCCGGATGGGGAAAAATCAGTATGTATCAATGGAGACGATTGAGAAGATCTGCAAGAAGCTAGACTGCACTGTTGATGAGATGATGGAATTTACAGATGATGAGTAACAGGAGCAGACATGTCAAATTATTAAAACTGGCAGAATGCGTCAGAAGTCGAAAAAAGATAACACGCTGGATACGGCATAATTCTCTTAGCAAAGCTAGGAGCGCACTTCTATACAGGCAATTCCATCTGCCTGTATCGTGCGATCTGCGGTGCAGTTCCCAGTTTTGAAAAATCTTAAAATGGGAAGTTGGAGGTATTTACTATGAAAAAAATCATAACCGTAACGCTTTGCATTGTACTGGTTCTTCTCTTTGCCGGATGCGGAAAGGACGGCGATACATCAAAAGTGGAAATTGATTATGGAACATCTTCCGTTTATTCAAAAGAAGAAATAGACTCTGCCATTGAGATTATAAAAAAGCAGTTCGCTTCGTTTGAGGGCTGTGAATTGCATAGCCTTTCTTATATGCCGGATGAAGAATGCAACAATGCAGATAACATTGAATGGATGAACAATTTAAGAACGGATGATAATAAAGAAGCCTTTACGCAATGTATTGCATTTGAAAGCAGTTTCCGTTCGCCGGAAAAAGGTGGCGGTGCATGGGAAGCTAACGAAGAATACACTTGGTCATGGTGGCTTGCACGGAGTGAAGGCGGAGAATGGAATCTGATGACTTGGGGTTATTGATAAGAGTAGAAAATTCCAGTATTATTGACCAAGAAATTAAGGAGGATTCATTATGAGTGAGAAAACAGAGATTACTTTCATGCAAACAAGATTAATCCGGCTTGCTTCAGAAGAGTGGCATTTACCTGTTGAACAGATTATCCACTTGTTTAAAGAAGCTGATGTTCTTGGATATATAGAAAAATGCTATGGGATTTTTCATTGTGAAGGTGATGAAGCTGTGCTTGAAGATATTACTGAATTTTTGCAAAGAAAGGGGATAGAGATTAGTGCTTGATTTAAAAGATGGATTTGTTCTCTATCATGGAAGTTATTGTGAAGTAAAAGAGCCAGATCTTGCCAAATGTGCAAAGAGAAAAGATTTTGGGCAGGGATTTTATTTAACCACATCAAAGGAGCAGGCAGAAAGTTTTCTGAGAACCTCAATAGCCAAAGCAATCGCAACCGGAACAATTGAAGAGGGGCAGAAGTTTGGATATATTTCAACTTTTGAATTCAAACTTTCAAAAAATCTTGAAACGCATATTTTTGAAAATGCAGATGTAGACTGGTTACATTGCATTGCCGCTCATCGAAAGAAAAAAATGTTCATCGAAGTTGAACGTGAAATGGCAAGGTATGATATCATTGCAGGAAAGATTGCGGATGATGCAACAAACGCTACCCTTACTGCTTATCTTGCCGGGGCTTTCGGGACAGCAGGCGATAAGGAAGCAGACGATTTCTGCATCAGACAGTTGCTGCCAAATAAATTAAAAGATCAATATTGCTTTAAAACGGAAGCAGCTATTGAGTGTCTAAAATTTGTGAAAGGTGAGAAGATATGGCTGAAGTAACAATTCCAAAAGAAAAACTGGATTATACAATCGACCTTCTTATCGCTATGGTGACAGAAGAAATCGCAGAAGAGACGGGCAAGGACAGAAAAGAGGTATTGACAGATTTTCTATGTTCAAAGACAGGAAAAGCACTGTATGATGAGAAAACAAAACTGTGGTGTAATGGTCCGGCATATATAACCGAATTGTATAGGGAAGAATTAAAGAAATCCTGATATGGAATGTGAGTTTAAATTTATACAACAATGGCGAGCAAAACTTTTATTCCATATAGAGCAACAATTAAATATTTCAAAAACGCTGAGGTCAGCATTTCCTAATCATGGAACAATGACCTCAGTTTTTTTATACCAGGAATCGGCATTCATGAATCAGCCGGTTCTTTTTTTATTTCTCCAGATACGTGTTTTTGTATTCTTCACGAATTGCTTCCGGCACGAGACTTCCGCCTGTTGCCCATGCAATGTGTGTCGCATTTTTCATTTTCTCTTCAAGATGATTCTCCTGTAAATATTTACGTGTATCTGCATTTTTTTCGATCTGAACCGGACCTTCAAAAGAAGCACAAGCACTTGGCTCAAGAAAAATGTTCTCTGTTCCGAGAAGGTCTCTCATGTAATCATATAATTTTCCATCGCGGATAGTAAATTCGCCGCCAAGCAGATTCTTCATTACTCTGCCTACAAATCCAGAAGGACGTCCCACGGCAAGTCCATCTGCATGGGTAAGTCCGGTAAGCCCAATATCCTGTACGGAAATCTCCTGGTTCAGTCCGGTTGCCATTCCGACTAACATACACGGTGCCTGTGTCGGTTCTATGAAAAAGCAGTGTACATAATCTCCGAACAGCAGCTTAAGTCCAAAGCATACACCACCCGGTGCTCCGCCTACTCCGCAGGGAATATATACAAAGAGCGGATGTTCCTCGTCTACTGCAACATTCTTTTCTTCCAACTGCTTTTGCAGACGTTTTGCCGCTACTGCATAACCAAGAAAGAGTGTTTTTGAATTTTCATCATCCACAAAGTAGCTATTCGGATCTGCATCAGATAAAGCACGTCCGTTTTTCACCGCTTCACTGTAATCTGACTCATATTCCTTTACTGTTACCCCGTGGCTTCTGAGTAAGTCTTTTTTCCACTGTTTCGCATCTGCTGACATGTGTACGATCACCTGATAGCCAACTGCTGCACTCATGATTCCGATACTCAGTCCAAGGTTTCCGGTGGAACCAACCTGAATGGTATACTTTTTGAAAAACTCTCTGCATTCTTCACTCGCCAGTTTCTCATAATTGTCTTCCAGACTCAAAAGTCCATGCTCTAATGCAAGTTCTTCTGTGTGCTTCAAAATCTCATAAATACCGCCGCGTGCCTTGATCGAACCGGCGATTGCCAGATGGCTGTCCTGCTTTAATAATAAGTTTCCTTCCAGATTGCTGTCGTATTTCTCATTCAGCAAATCCTTCATCTTCGGAACCGGTGTCAGAACAGATTCAATGATTCCGTTTTTCTCCTTTGTTTCCGGGAAACATTTCATAATGAACGGTGCAAAACGCTTCAGTCTGCGCTCCGCATCTTTTACATCTTCCATACCAAGTTCGATCTGTTCCATTGCTTCCCCACAAGCTGTTTTGTCCGGATTTTTCCAGAACACCTCTTTTTCGCTACAGATCTCCTTCAAAATCGGAGTCTTTTCCTCCAGCATTTTCAAATCAACCATTGCTTTCATTCCTCTCTTTCCATGACTTGATTCATATCTATATATTACCTTATTTCTTGTATTCTGATTACCATATTTTTCTTGACCATCCTTCAATCAGAATGTATTATATCATTATAAATAATTGTATCTGTACATATTTTCAATATACTTTTAATGGGAGTGGTTTTCATAAAAACAATTCATAAAAAACACGGCTTTACACTTGTAGAACTCATTGTTGTACTATCTATTCTTGCAATACTGGCAACACTGCTTATTCCGTCTTTGACAGGATATATTGAAAAAGCAAAAAAGCAGGCTGTTTTAACTGAGGCAAAAGAAGTCTGGACTGCTTCTCAGGCTGCTTTGTCCGAATGTTATGCTATGTACCCGGAAAGCTTTGAAGAATCTTGCAAGTTTACCTCCACAATCGGCGGCGAAAAGATGACAAAGCTCGGAAGAATATCAAACGGTGCATTAAATGCTCTTCAAAGGAATCCCAAAGATCAGACCGAGGTCAATACATCCAGCCGGCGAGTTGCAAGACAAGTACTTATTTATCTGGAAAGTGCAGATAAAAATGCAAAACCGCGCTATACATTCGGCAATGGTGCGATTCCTACCGGGAACAGCAGACCAAGCAACTATTTTAAAGACAAACCGACTTCAAAAGATATCCTTATTCAGATTTTCCATACGAAAAAAGGGAAAGTCGTTGCACTCAATTTTGGGAAAAATGGATACATGGTAACCATGATCGCAGGAAAAGAACCAACCATTGTTAAAGATGGAAATTGTCTTCCATCCTCTGAAAAATAAGCGGATAAAAGAAAAGCGACACTGCAAAACCACATACTAAGAGAGTTCTGTAGTATCGTCTTTTTTTATTCTTCTACCTTCCACTCTCTGGTATCAAAGATGTGAAGATGCAGTGCTTCTGAAATATATCCCAACAATTCGCAGCCTGCGATACAGTTTCCTTTTTTGTCAAGAGATGGTCCGTAGATCCCGATTCCCATTTTCTTTTTCGACACGCTGAGGAGACCTCCGCCGACTCCACTCTTAGTCGGAATTCCTGTTCTTAATGCAAATTCCCCCGATCCGTCATACATTCCGCAAGTAAGCATAATGGTCTGCACCATCCGCACAGTTTGAGATGAGATCAGACGTTTTCCGGTGGAAAGCTGCACTCCGTCATTTGCAAGCAGAAGACCGAACCTTGCCAAATCTCTTGCATTTACCGACATGGAACACATCTTTGTATAAAAGGTAACACTTTCTTCTACATCGGTATCAATGATGTCCTTACTTTTTAAAAGATAGGCAATCGCTTTATTTCTTGCGCAGGTCGCCATCTCAGACTGAAATACTGCTTCGTCTATCGCGATCTCCGGATCTTCGCATACTTCCTGCATATACTTCTGCATATCTTCGATGGAATATTGGTTCACTAGCAGACTTGCAACCGTAATTGCTCCGGAATTGATCATCGGATTAAAGGGCCGGTTGCTCCGGTTATCCAGTTCTACCAGTGAGTTAAAAGCCTCTCCCGACGGCTCCACGCCCACATGATCAAACACAAACTCTGCTCCAAACGTTTCCAGTGCCAGACACAGTGCCATTACTTTTGAAATGGACTGTATCGTAAATCTGTCCTCTGTATTTCCGGTCTCAAATTGATTGCCGTCTATTGTGTAAAGGCAGATCCCCAGTTTATTCTTATCTGCCTTGGCAAGCTCCGGAATATACGATGCGACACTTCCATACCGGATCACACCTTTTCCGATACGGATGGCATTTTCCAGTATTCTCGCAACTTCTTCTGATTTCATCATATTCTCCTTTTTCGCTCAGTTGTAATCCCCTACAACTGCTATTTCCTAAGTACTAACATACATCATTTTCCGGCTTCAATCAACCACTATTTGTTGCTGAAACCAGGCGGAATAAGATAGACAAAAAAGTGCCCTCATTGTATATTATTAGTAGTTTAAAATTGGGGAATATGCAAAGGGGAAAACGTATCATGAATCTAATTTCGCAATACAAAGGTCTTAGAAAAGAAAACTATGTCTTATGCTTCGGACGCTTTGTGACGGCCATGGGGGCAATGGTCCGTCCAATGCTGACGATGATCTTAAGCCAGAAGCTTGGGATGAATGCCGTGCAGGTTGCCTGGATCACGGCACTGATGGGGATCCTGACGATCCCGGCAAATCTGATCGGTGGAAAGATGGCCGATCGTTTTAATAAGAAAATGAATATCGTTTACCTGGATATGATTTCCGTCATTTCTTATATCATCTGCGGACTGATCCCGCTGACGACAAAATCCATTGTGCTGATGTTTATCGCATCGACCTGCCAGAACATGGAAAATCCGTCCTACAATTCGCTTACTGCGGACATCACCCTCAGCAAGGACAGGGAGAGAGGGTATTCCCTCCAGTATCTGACAGCAAATCTCGGCGGCGTGATGGCTTCTGCTGTAGCCGGATTTATGTTTCGCAATTACTTATGGCTTGCATTTTTGCTCAGTGGAATTTCCATCGGCACTTCTTCTGTGATGATCTATTTCTTTGTACAGAATATCACACCGGAAAAAGAAGAAAGTGATGGTAACGCCATTTATCAGGCCGAACGCCACGGGGAAAGCCTGCTGACGATTCTTAAAGAAAACCGGCTTGTTCTGCTGTTCATTCTGATCACCAGCGGGTACACAGCACTTTACCAGATGTATAATTATCTCTTTCCTATGGATCTGATCCGTCTGCACGGGGATACCGGTGCGGTGATATTCGGAACAGTTACCAGCATCAACTGCTTTATCGTTGTTCTCTTCACACCGCTTATCACCCAGATCCTGAAGAGATCCTCCGAACCGAAAAAGACAATCTACGGATTTTTACTGACCCTGGTCGGCTACGTGATGTTCATCCTCTTTTCCGGACACATCCCGTTCTATTATGCGGCAATGGTCGTACTGACATGGGGTGAGATTTCTTACATGCTGGCGGAAAGCCCGTATATGACCAGGCGTATCCCATCCAGCCACCGCGGAAGGATCCACGGGCTGATGGAGATCATCCGTATCGGATTTATGAGTCTGTACCAGCTTTTGATCGGATTTATTTACAAAAATCATACGCCGATCTTTACCTGGGTCATCGTTCTTCTGACAGGAGTCGCATTCATGCTTCTGGCTGTTATCTTAACGAAAGAGGACAAAAAACGCTATAAAAATCTGTATCGCAGATTATAATAGAATAAATTAGAAAACTAGAAAGAACAGGAGTGAGTGTTTTTGAAAAAACTTTGAGTTTACCTGAAAGACTACTAAGATACATGAAGCGGAGATTGATTTTACACTGATCCTCCAGTTTACGCAATGATATATAGCCATTCGCCATAAATCCAAACAAAACTGTTTTCAGCATGCTGACCGGGTCATATCTGAGTCTTCCTGTATAATGTTGAGGAATATTTTTCAGATATTTCTCCAGTTCGATTTCTCCCATAAATCTATCAAAAGTCAGCACTGGATCACAGATGTCCAAATAATCTTGAATTAGCATTGGCAAAACTGCCTGTTTTGGGTTAGAATAGATTATGTTATTAATTTTCATTGCAAGTTAATTATAACAGAAAGAAAGACCTTGAGTTCATTATAAACTCTTGGTCTTTCTTTTTTGGGGGACTATTCTTTTTTCACAGCCCCTTCTTTTTATTCATTTTACAAAGCTGTTTTTTCACAACTTTCTACCTTAAATCTCCATAAAATCATCTAATCCTGTGTCTGTCTCTTCTTCATTTTCCTCTGCTTTTCTAACATCTTTCATGCCAAAAACAAACATCGCGATCATCGTCACTACTACAGAAATCACAATTGCAATTGCTGCGTTAATCATATTCTGAAGACTGTCTCCACCAACATAGCATGGAAGTCCAAGTACACTTGCCGGTCCCGGAGAATAAGTTCTCATTCTGCTGAATCCTGCCCACAGACCGGCAACACCGCCACCGAGCATAACAGACCAAAGAACACTCTTGTACTTCAGTGTAATGCCATAAAGTGCAGGTTCTGTAATTCCTCCGATCAGAGCACTAATTGCTGATGAAAATGCCATCTGTTTCTTTCCTGATTTTTTAGACTTAAGGCATACAACGAATGCCGCCGCTCCCTGTGCGACATTAGAACAAAGGTTTCCAGGACCTGTTGCTGTTGCATATCCACGAAGTGCATACTGAGAATAGGTAATTGCTTTCAATCCATTATGCATACCTGTCATAACGATCAGTGGAGAAAATGTTCCCATGATTACAGGACAGAACCATGGAATATTAGCATCCAGCCAGTTGAACAGTATAACCAGAAGATTACCACACCAAGTACCAATTGGTCCAAGTATTGTAAATCCCACAACAGACGTGATTACAAATGTAATGACTGGTACTGTAATAAATTTGATTGCCTTCGGCACAAATTTCTTTGAAATTTTCTCTACCACAGCCATAAATAACGTAATAAAAATAGCTGGCAGCACACTAGAAGAATATTTCACCAATGTAATAGGGATTCCAAACATCCGAATACTGTCCCCTGCTTCCACGAAACCCATAAAGGTCGGATGAAGAAGCATAAAGGACATGACAGCTGCCATGTATTGGTTACATTTAAATACCTTAGCAGATGAAAATGCAAGCATTACAGGCAGGTAATAGAACACTGCGCCAGATACCATATTCAGCATAACATATGTCTGATTATCTTCCGGTACGATTCCGGCTGTCTTTAAAAGAATCAGAATTGCTTGAAGGATTCCAGCTCCGGCAAGACACGGAATGATTGGGATAAAGATTGTTGACACTGTACCAAGAAATTTACCAAATACATTTTTCCATGTCAGTTTTTCTTTCTCTTCGTGGCTTGTTCCTGTTCCGCCCTCCACTTTGATACCGCCTAGTTTCTTGATCTCTTCCATCACAAGATCCACATCCGGTCCGATGATCACCTGGTATTGTCCACCATTTTTTACAACTCCGGCGATTCCATCTGTTTTCTTCAATTCTTCCGTCTTCGCTTTTGCCTCATCTCCCAGATAAAATCTTAACCTTGTTGCACAGTTTGCAACAGTCTTAATATTTTCTTTTCCACCTACAAGAAATATAATCTGCTCTGTCAGTTTCCTATAATTTTTGCTCATTCTATTTCACCTTCCCTTGTTGTTCTTCCTTTTCCTTTTTTTCTCTTGAATCCTCTACCAAAATCCGTTTCAGCCAGATTTGCAAAAGATTTGTCCACTGCTCACAGCCTTCATCATAATGATTTGCTGTACTTGCACTTACTTTATCCGCCAGTGCACATCCATGAACGCCGCCTGCAAAAAGATGCAGTTCCACTGGAACTCCCGTCTCAAACAACTTCTGTGCAAATGTAATCGCACACAATGCATTTACAGATGTATCTTTCGCTGAATGCCAGAGAAAGACCGGAGGCATATCCTTATGAACATTTATGTATGGATCAATTGCCAATCTCTGTTCCATTGTCGGCTCAGTCGTCTTAAACTGACAGAGATATTTATACTTTGTAACAGTTCTTCCTGATACTGTAGCAAATTTTTCCTTCCAGTCTGGAACTGCCATATTGGTTCTTGCATATCCAAGTACTGCCGCCTTCGGTTTTATATAATTCTCAGCCAATATATCTTTTCCAAAGGTCAGATAACTTGCTACCAGATGTCCACCTGCTGAAAACCCAAGAAGGATTAATTGGTCTTTATCTACATTCCATTCTTCTGCATGTTCCCGAATCAATGCCAATGTATTTCTCAGCTGGTAAATCTGCGTTGGAAAATAAGCATTCGGATTTATTTCCGGAAGCTCTTCTTCCTTTTCAAAGTTCTTCGGCTTTTCTTTAAATATGACTGAATATTGAAGTACAAATGCATGGTATCCCATTCCATTCATCTTCAATGCAACCGGTTCACCTTCTTTCCTTGCCAGCGTTGCATATCCTCCTCCTGGGCAGATTACAACAGCCGGACGCTTCTGCTGTTGATAGTATTTCGGATAATCATCCAGAATATACGTCTTTAAAATAGCTTTCTCATCTTTTTGATCGATTGATAATATTTCAGTTTTCATCGCTTTCCTCCCATTAAAAAAGCTCATTCAGTCTGCAAACTTCATGAGCTCATTATAGAAATTCTCTTTCCACTTTTCAAATAACGAAAAGTTATTTTTTATATTCCTTATAGTTATTCTTTACTTTTCTTCTGATATGCTGCCCTCTGATACAACTGTGTCAGATATTGTAATGGTTCTGTACGATGACTTCCAACTCGATACACCGCCACAAATTCCCAGACAATTTTCTTATTTCCAAAAGAATAAATATCAAACTGATCTCTGTGCTTCTGCATCCCCAGACTTCCACAAATACAGCTTCCATATCCCTTTTTGACCAGCTTGTGTACCGTTCTTATATCTGAGAATCGAATTACTTCAGGTAACATATGATATTCTTCCAACACTTTATCACATATTTTCCCGGTTCCCATATCTTTGTTAAGTGTGACAAATAGCTCCGATTCAAACTGTGTAATATCTACCCATGGATATTCAAATCCATATTTAATAACTGATGCTTTTTTTAAAGGTGTTCCCTTTTTTACTGCCAGAACAATCTCCTCTCTTCCCAGCAATTCTATATAAAATTCTGGATGCAATTCTCTATAGTCTTCATCGACAACAAAATAAACAACATCCACCTGCCCTTTCAACAACATTTCTTCTAGCTTGTCTACATCTTCTTCATATAGTTCAAAGCGAAGATCCGGAAAGTTCTTCCGAAACTCAGGCAGTACTTCCGGTGTCAGCCCACTGCTTCTTGCCGGTGTAATTCCCACACGAATCGTTCCACGCTTAAATTGATTCAACTCCTGCAATTCTCTTAAGAACTTATTTTTTCTCTCCTTTGTTTCTTTTGCAAAATTCAGAAACACTTTTCCAGCTGCTGTCGGAATATATTCTCCTGAAATCTTTTCAAACAGCGACACATCTAACTCAGCCTCTACCGTTCTGAGGCATTTGCTCATTGCCGGCTGTGAAATTCCAACTGTTCTGGCAGCCTTTGACAGATTTTTTCCTGTTCTACAGCCAAAAGATACTCCATTTCTTTAAAATTCATCGTTTTCCTCCAAAACCACAGGTTATTAACTCTATATCTAATTGTTATCTTTTATTTTTTTCTATAATTAATTTTGGCAAAATTATACAATATCAACTTCCATTTTTTATGGTATTTTCATAGTACTTTCTTCCTGTCTGTTAACCAGTTTCTTCTATTATACCTACTTTTTTCCCCTAATCAACAAATCTTAACAGATTTTAATACAATAAACTTTTCTGTTTGACATCCTGAAATCTCCTTTTTATACTTGTTGTATAAGAAGGAGATTTTTATATTATGACCATCAAAGAAATCGCACAGCTCGCCGGTGTATCCAGCGCAGCTGTATCCAGATACTTAAACGGCGGCTACGTCAGTGAAGAAAAAAAAGAACAGATTCGTAAAGTCATCGAGGAAACCGGATACCAGCCATCCGCACAGGCGCGTATGCTTCGTACCAAAAAGGCAAGCCTGGTGGGCGTGGTCGTCCCGAAGATCAATTCCGAATCCATCAGCCAGATCACTGCCGGAATTGAAAGTGTTCTCGCCGAAAGAGGCTATCAGATGCTTCTTGCCGGAACCGACAACACTCCTGCAAAGGAAGTAGAATACCTCCGGTTATTTGAAAATTATCCGGTGGACGGAATCATCCTGGTCGGTACGATGTTCACCGCCGGTCACCGGAAATTTTTAAAAGAGACAAAGGTTCCTGTTGTCGTGATCGGGCAGCACACCTCACACGCAAACTGCATTTACCACGACGATTACGGTGCTGGAAAGGCAATGGGACAGATCGTTGCCAGATTCAGTAAAAAAGGAGTTGCTTACATCGGCGTTACCCGTGATGACAAAGCTACAGGTGCCGCAAGAGAGGACGGATTTATCGCAGGACTCAAAAATGCAGGTGTCACGCTTTTCGAGGAAAATAAGCGAACCTCAGCCTTCACGCTGGAATCCGGATATGAGTCTGCTCTGGATCTTTTGGAAAGCAAATGTGATATCGATGTCATATCATGTGCAACCGATACCTTAGCAGCGGGAGCAATCGAAGCCATTCAGACCTACTTAAAAAAGCAGATTCCGACAAATGCAGCCGATGCAGGTGCAAGAATGCGCTATATCCTTGAAAATACGTCCATCCGAGTAACCGGATTCGGAGATAACCAGATGTTAAAAGCCGTCACCGGAGGGATCCCAACCATCCATTTCGGCTACAAAACCAGTGGAATCCGCGGCGCAGAGCTACTTCTTGACAGTATTGAAAGAGGAGAACAGATCCCGATTGAGATGAAGCTCGGCTTCCGTCTTGTTGGAGCAGACCCTTCAGACTCCGAAAATCATACCTGATTTCCCGGAGTTTCAAAAGGAAACGAAAGTTTCTTTCAACACTTTTCACAAAAAACAATATGAATTATCAGTAAAAATGCCATCTTTACAAATGGCATTTTTTTTCATATTATTTAAACATAAGATATGAAATCGATTACACATTGTATCTAGAGGAAGGAGAGAGACACAATGGATTATAAGAAAACAGCACAAGCCATTCTGGATCATGTAGGCGGAAGCAAGAATATCGTATCCGCAGCGCATTGTGCTACCAGACTTCGCCTTGTCATTGCAGACAACTCGAAAGCGGATAAGACAGCACTTGCCGTTGCTGTAAAATCAAAAGACCAGAAGATCAAATCCCTTGCACTTCCATCATCACTCAGTGCATTTATGGGGATTACAGAACCTGCAATCTTTGGTGTAAACTTAAGATTCTTCAAACCATTTATCGCCGGATGCATCGGTGGCGGATGCGGAGCTCTTTATGCTTCCCTTGTTCACCTCGGTGCAAAAGGAACAGGCGTAACCGGTATCTTCGGAATCCTGCTCTGCCTGAACCAGCCACTTCAGTACGTCATTGAAATGGCAATCGCAGTCGGTGTTGCATTTGCAGTATCCTTCGCACTTTACAAAGACAAGAAGAAAGAGCCAGTCGCAGAAGCTCCTGTTACTGTTGCTGCTTCCGTAGAGGAAACAGACAGCGAAGAATCTGCTGCTTCCGAAACCAAAACAGCTTCAGGCAATACAAAAACCACTTCTTCCGAAGAAGTGTTAAATGCTCCGGTAAATGGAAAGATCATTCCAAATGATCAGATCGCAGACGATACATTTGCAGCAGAAGTCCTTGGAAAAACCGTAGCGATCGAACCTGCTGACGGCATCATCACCGCACCTTGTGATGGCGAAATCGTAAGCATTTTTGATACCGGTCACGCAGTATGTATCCTGACTGACGGCGGCGCAGAGCTTCTGATCCATGTCGGAATCGACACTGTAAAAATGGATGGAAATGGATTTACAAAGAAAGTATCTGACGGTGCAAAAGTCCACGCCGGAGACGTGCTGATCGAAGCAGATTTAAATGCAATAAAAGAAGCCGGACATCCGGCAACAACCATGATGATCCTTACCAATACAGATCTGTATGATTCTGTAGAATGTGCCGCACCCGGCACTGTAACCGGTAAATCATCTGTTATGAAACTTACAAAATAAAATAACTCATGACAAATAATCAGATTTGTCTCCCGCAGCAGGTGTCGGATATCCGTATCAATACGTTTTCCGGACCGTTGCCTGCGGAACTATTTCCAGGAGTGAATCAATATGAACGCATTAACCAGAGATCTTGTAAACTTAGTAAATACAGCAGAAGAGAACCAGACAGCAAAAGAACAGACATCCGGCACACAGTTCCGCGAGAAGCTGCACCTGATGCCTCCGGTTGGCTGGCTCAACGATCCGAACGGACTTTGTCAAATGGATGGTGTGTTCCACGCATTTTTCCAGTACTCCCCATTTAACGCCGAAGGCGGTGTGAAAATGTGGGGTCATTACACCAGCACCAATCTGATCGACTGGGAATACAAAGGTGTATCCCTCTACCCGGATCAGCCATTTGACTGCCACGGTGTATATTCCGGATCTGCCTTCCTCGAAGACGGTACAATGTATCTTTACTACACCGGAAATGTCAAGCTGGAAGATGGAGATTTTGATTATATCAACACCGGCCGTGAGGCAAATACCGTACTCGTTACAACCAAAGACGGGATTCATTTTGGCAGCAAAAAAGAACTGCTCCGCAACAGCGATTATCCTTCTGACCTGACCTGCCATGTGCGCGATCCGAAGGTCTGGAAAAAGGACGATACCTACTACATGATCCAGGGCGCACGTACTAAAAATGATGTCGGTCAGGCACTGATTTTTGAATCCTCCGATAAAATAAACTGGCACTTCCGCAGCCGTGTAGAATCCGAAAAGCCTTTCGGTTATATGTGGGAATGCCCGGATTATTTTGAAACGGACGGCATCAAAATCCTTTCCTCCTCCGTCCAGGGCCTGGAAGGCAAAGAGTGGGCTGACCGAAATGTATACCAGTCCGGTTACTTCCTTGTGGACGGCGACATTTTAGATTCCTACAAATTATCCCCTTATCATCTGTGGGATTATGGTTTTGACTATTACGCTCCGCAGAGCTTTGAAGCAGAAGATGGAAGACACATCCATATCAGCTGGATGGGAATGCCGGATTGCGAAGAATATACCAATCCGACCATCAAAGACGGCTGGCAGCACTGCTTTACATTTCCAAGAGAAGTCTTCATAAAAGATGGCAAAGTCTGCCAGAAACCGGTTCGCGAGCTGGATGCAAAAAAACAGCAGCTTCAGGATGTTCAGAATGAACTTACCCAGAGCGGCTGCCCGGTATATGAAGTAAATGTAGATGGAATTAAGGAGAATCATTTCCAGGCTGTCCTTTCAGATGAACTGATCCTTGACTATGAGAATGGACGGTTCCAGATGCATTTCACAACCAAAAGTAAAACTTCCGTATCCGCAGGCAGAAGCCTTCGCTACGCCGAAGTCGGCACTCTGGAAAATGTAAAAATCCTTGCAGATACTTCTTCCGTTGAAGTATTTGTAAATGACGGAGAGTTCGTATTCTCTACAAGATATTATCCAAATGATTATAAGATTGTGGTGCATTCCCCAAGTGCCCACATTACATTCGATAAAATTCAGTAAATCGTATATGGGAAATCCCCCCAAGCTTCCCGTATACGAAAACGCCAGACGGGGTACAGCAATCCCTTTTCCTCCTTTGCATGCTGTATCCTGCCTGGCATTTTTTAATTCTGATTGTTACACAATTTTTAATTCTGACTGTTACACAATTGCTTCTATAATTGTCTTTCCGTCAATTGTAATTTCTTTGATACCGGTTTCTTTTTTCCTGTTAAAATTAAAGCTGATCATATATCCTTTCTTCACATGGTAATCATTAAGATATTCTATCAACTGATTTTCCCCACGATTATTATATTCCTTTCCATGCCAGATCTTCATTTCTATAATATACTGTTCACCCAAATAGTCTACAATAATATCTGTCCGTTTCTGCTCTCTGGTTTGAGTCTCTATATAATAATTGCCTGTTCCATTGATAATCGGTCTTAAATACAAAAGAAAATATTTTCTACCTTCATCTTCAAGAAATGTCTCGTCACTGTCGCCATATAAATCATGAAAATGCTGCACAAATTTTTCAAGGACCAATCTCATATTCAAATAACCATTTGTGATAAACTGATTCTTGTCAATCAACGATGCCGCATAGATTTCCTTTTTCTGCATCTCCGCAGATGACAAATACAGATTATATAACCAAGTCTCAAAAATACGATTGGAAACTGCAAGCACTCCATTTTCATTTTTCACAAACCCGAACATGGTCGCAATATTGATTGATGTCTCATAATAATTATACACAATCGCTTTTCCCGTAAATAGAAGTGAATAGAGCATACTATTCAATTCCGGATAGCTTTCCAGTTTTTCACGCAACGACTCAAACAGCATATTTTTTTCTGAAAGTAAAATCCTTACCGCTTCCAAAAATCCCTTCTTCGTCCACGCACTTTTCTTACCGCCATACTCCTTCTTCACACTGATTTCCTCATCCAGAAGCTGACATATCCTCGACACCAGGAATGGATATCCGGATGTATACTCTCTGATCAGTCCGGCAAGTAATTCCACATCCATTCCTGTATGATAATCTTTTTCATACTCATCGAGCATTCCTGCAATTTCTTCTCTTGAAAAGCTCATATCCACTTTAAAATCCGCTGCGATATTCCACGGACTGTTATATTTATGAACTTCATCCGGACGGATTTTCCGCCTTAAATTCTTTACGTCATATACACCCGCCAAAATAACAGCTCGAAATGTCGGCTGTATATCTCTTTCAATATACTGAGCACGAAGCTGAGCAAGAAAATCCAGAAACACCTGATTATTCGATGCACTGTCAACCTCATCAATCATCAGTACAATCTTTTTTTCAGCTGCCGCACAGAGATCACTCAACTGTTCAAACAGCTCTTTTAAGGAAAAATACTTATCTGTATAATCCGTACTATGCAAAATATTTTTTATCGCATCTTCCAGTTCTGGTGAAAGAGTATTTCTTTTTAACGACCGCAAAAATGAATTGATAAATGCTGCCGAAAAAACGTTTCCATTTTCAAATTTATCATTGTCAAAAGTCTGAAAATCCAGAAGGACAACATAATATTCTTTTTGCAGATAGCGATACAATGCACGAAGTGTTGTTGTCTTTCCATATTGCCGCGCACGGTTGATCGTAAAATATTTGCCGGCATCTACGAGGCTTTTGATCTCCTCCAACCGTCCGGATATATCGACCATATAATGTTCTTCCGGTATGCATACTGCTGTTGTATTGAATACTTTTGGCATCGTCTTCTCAACTCCTTTTCGCACCACTGTTTCTTAGATTTTATCATTGCGGTGGGGGAATGGCAAGGGATTCTATCTTTCAGTTTTCTTCTCCACCTTTTCTTTTTTTATTTCAAATGTTATACTTCATATACAGCAAAAAACAGATAAAGGTAACGAAACACTATGTTAATCAGAAAAACACTTCCAGAAGATGTAGACACGATTTTAAATATTTTTGACACCGCACGCCAGTTCATGCACGCAACCGGAAACCCGACACAATGGAATGCAAATTATCCGGCTCTCGAAGATCTCGAACCGGATATCCAGAATGGTAACAGTTATGTCTGCGTAGAAAATGATAAGGTCGTTGCCACTTTTACACTTATCATCGGAGACGAGCCGAACTATCAACTCATTGAAAATGGAAGCTGGCGTTCCGAGACTCCATACGGAACCGTTCACCGCCTTGCATCTGACGGAACAACCAAAGGGATCGCACGGGCTTGCTTTGATTTTTGCAAGACACAGATCTCACATCTGCGTGTAGATACCCACAAGGATAATCAACCAATGCAGGCTTGCTTTAAACAGAATGGATTTGAAGAATGTGGGATTATTTACGTCAGTGACGGGACTCCGCGGATTGCTTATGAATTTATTAGGATATCTGAATAGAGGGGTATTTTTATGATAATCATGTTTCGTGTAGATATAAAATTTTATCTACAATAAATACACTCATATCTATATATGATTTGATTTTCTACATTCGCCTTATTTCAAATAATACTGGTTTCTCTTGGCAGAAGCAATTAAAAAATAATAAAATTTGTGTTATCATATTCATAAATCTTTTAATCACTAACCATATATTTCCAGGAGGCTTAATTTCATGTACTATTCACTCGCACAACAAGAATTTGAATCTTACCTTAACGGATACGACCGCGAAAATGACCGCATAAAATTAAAAATCATCCACACCTACGGCGTTGTAAAACAGGCAGAAGAGCTTGCCGGAAGGATGCATCTTTCAGCCGAAGACACCGACCTTGCAAGGCTGATTGCACTCCTTCACGACATCGGGCGTTTTGAGCAGTTAAAGCGCTACGACAGTTTTGAGCCTGGCACAATGGATCACGCTGCTTACGGTGTAAAGGTGCTTTTTGATGAAGGCATGATCCGCCGCTTTCTCCCAGATGACAAATGGGACTCTATCATTTACACTGCAATCGCCCATCACAGCGATTATGAACTCCCTGAGATTTCAGATCCGCAGACACTTTTACACGCAAAGCTGATCCGTGATGAGGACAAGCTGGACAACTGCCGGGTAAAGCTCGTAGACTCCACAAGCACCTTTATTAACGTTTCTGAAGAAGAACTCGGCACACAGAATATAACCCAAAAGGTATACGAAACAGTGTTTGAAAATAAATGTATCCTTTCCGCAGACCGCGTCACACAGATGGATTACTGGGTATCTTATATCGTCTATTTCTTTGACATTAACTTCAAAGAAAGCTTTGATATTATAGCGGAAAATGACTATTTAAACCGCATTATTGACAGGATTCCGTATAGCAATCCTTCTACAAAAAAGCAAATGGAAAAAATTCGGACTTATATGCAGAAGTTTATTAACTCACATACAGGCAGTCGGTTATCTTAAGCTTCTTAGTTCACGAAACCAGGAAACTGACATACGCGCTTTCATAGGAGCAAATTCTAAGATTTATTTGCACCTTGAAAGCGTGTACATCATTTTCCTGTTTTTTTATCCTCCTATTGTATTATTTGTATTATGTGGTATAATACAATTAAATCTCACAGAAAGGAGATGCCGATATATGATCCTCAAGATCAACATGCAGTCCGAAGTCCCGATCTACCTTCAGCTGCGCAACGAGATTGTCAAAGGAATCGGGCGAGGGGAATTTGAGCCGGGGGAATCGCTTCCGACCGTTCGCCAGATGGCAACCGATCTCGGTATCAACACCATGACCGTCAGCAAAGCTTACCAGCTTTTGAAAACAGAAGGCTTCCTCGAGACAGACCGCCGTAAGGGAACAACCATCTGTTATCCCACTTCCTCTGCTCCACAAGATAACCGCTTTGACGAAAAGCTGGCAGATGAACTGGAACTTTTAAGCGCAGAAGCAAAGTTCCACGGCATGACTTTGGTAGACTTCCTGGAACTCTGCCAGAGAGCATTTAACGAAATGGAGGTAACAGCGAAATGATAATGCTGATTATATTTTTAATTACAGACATTTCCATGGTCGGCATCTTTGCCGGAGTCTATGGAAATATTGCAAAATACCGGGAAGGAATGCTGATGGGAGTCCATATTCCTAAATCTGAACTTGAACATCCCGACATAAAAGAGCTTCTCCAGCTTTATAAAAAGCGCAACCGCCAGTTTTATTTGTGGAACATGCTGGCAGGAATTGCGGTATGCCTGCTTTGCTTTACTTACTTTTCTATTTTTATTACCGTATGGACACTGTGGTTCGTAGAATTCTGCCTTCTTACCATCCTCCGTGTCTATCATTATCACCAGAAAGTATACGCCATTAAGCAGAAAAATGGATGGATCAGCTCAGCAAATGCAGATGTGTCCGCTGCAGTGGATACCCGCACTTCCTCACAAATTGCGAAAAAGATACTGCCGGCAAAGCTGCATCTGATCCCGGCTGCAGTGATTCTGATCCCTCTGTTTTTCCCGCAGGTCCGTACTTATCTGCTGACCGAAAGTGATGGAAAAGTCATGCTTCTCTGCACACTTCTTGTCGCGGCAGCTTACATGGGTACCGGCTATTTATTCGCCCATATGCCAAACAAAATTTACAGTGAAAATTCACAGATCAACCTGCAGATCAATGCACTGGAAAAGCGTTTATACACCATATTCCTTTTTTTCTCCAACATTTGCAATACCGGAGCCTATCTCGGGATCATCCGGGATATTGCATCCAGCAACTGGATTGGCGGAGTTGGAATGGGCATCTACATTTTCCTCGAACTGATACCGGCTGCCATCATATTGATCATGTTTTTCTGGCTGCGTAAGGAAAAAGAGCGGATCCTCTCCCAGGACAGCACACCATTTTACATTGATGATGACTATTACTGGCGAAAAGGCTGGTACAACAATCCAAATGACAAACGGTATTTTGTACAGGACCGTGTGAACAGCATGAATTATTCTCTAAACTACGGACACCCTTCTGCAAAATATGTCACCGGAGGAATGCTCGTCGGCACCGGGCTTCTTCTCCTCTGGATGTGTATCCTCTGTATCCGGATCGATTTTACACCGATCCGCCTGACGGAAAATGCTGCCCAGTATTCTATTACATCCGGCTATAAAACAGCAACCTTTGCTCTTACCGATGTGGAATCAGTAACTCTTCTGGATCATCTGCCGGATGAAAAATTCTACCGGTCTGATGGCTCCGAAGATAACAGCAAACTTCTCGGTAATTTCCGTGGCAGCAAAACCGGACATTGCCAGATGTATATCTGGATCGAACATCCTCCGGTTCTTCAGATAAAGACAACAGATACCACCATTTTTCTGAACAGCAGCAACGAAGCACAGACTAAAGAATGGTACAATCAGTTAAATGATGCAATTTCTTCGAATAAATAAGCCTTTTCATTACCATGACAATGCATAATACGAAATATCTTGTAAAGTGTAACACGTCATGCTACAATCATGTTAAAATGTTGGGGCAAAAATATACGGATTTCACAAAGATAAAAAAGTTCAGAAAGGACTGTAGACAATGACACTTCAAGAATGTTATGTAAAAATTGGTGGCGATTATAATGATATTCTTCACCGGTTTATGAATGAAAATATGGTACGCAAATTTGTCCTCAAATTTCCGCAGGACAACAATATGGCTTTATTTGAAGAATCCTGGGCTAAAAAGGACTACGAAACCTCATTTCGTGCAATGCATACCTTAAAAGGTGTTGCCGTAAACCTTGGATTTACTGCACTTTACAATGTCAGCAGTGCTCTGACCGAAAAGCTCCGCAGCCAGGAATACGACAACCTTGACGGTTTGATCACCGATGTCAAAAAACAGTATGATATCGTGATCGAAGCAATTGCAGCCCTTGGCTAAATCTTAAAACATTGACGATAAACAGGAAGAGACTGCTTCACCGCAGCCCCTTCCTGTTATATTTTTCTATAACTTTTTCTTCAGCATTTCCGGATTTGATGCATAGGAGAGAGCCGTCTCCGCCGTGATTCTCCCATCTTTATACAGATTCAGAAGACCAAAATCCATCGAATGCATTTCTTCTTTATTAGACGAATACACGACTCCATCAATCTGCGGAACCTTATTGTCGCGGATCATATTGCGGATCGCCGGAGTGATCGTCATGATCTCAAATACCGGGACCTGTTTTCCATCCACTGTCGGCACAAGCTGCTGTGAAATTACAGCCTGCAATACCATGGACAGCTGAACTGCAATCTGCCTCTGCTGGTTTGCCGGAAATACATCAATGATACGGTCAACCGTATTTGCTGCTCCGATCGTATGCAGGGTAGAAAATACCAGATGCCCGGTTTCCGCTGCTGTCATTGCCACATCGATCGTCTCATAATCACGCATTTCACCAAGCAGGATCACATCCGGACTCTGCCGGAGCGAAGCACGTAGTGCATTGACATAGCTTTCCGTATCCACGTTGATCTCCCTCTGGCTTACAATACTTTTATCATGCCGGTGCAGATACTCGATCGGATCTTCCAGCGTAATGATATGCTTTTCCATTGAATGATTGATCTTATCCACCAGACAGGCAAGCGTAGTAGATTTTCCACTTCCCGCCGGGCCTGTCACAAGCACCAGTCCTTTTGACAGGTTATAAAAGCTCATCACCGGGTCCGGAATCCCGATCTCATCCGGCTCCGGCAGTTCAAATGTGATCACACGGATAACGGCTGAGAGCGCCCCCCTCTGTTTGTACGCACTGACACGGAATCTCGAAAGTCCCGGAACAGCAAAAGAAAAATCATCATCTCCTTTTTCTTCAAGAACCCGGATGTCCCGTCCTCCTGCCAGCTTATATAATTCCTCAACGCATTCTTTCGTCTGCGGCGGCATCAGCTTTTCTTCCTTCTCCCTGCAGATTCTTCCATTTGCCCGATAAGAAACCGGAAGACCTGCTACAACAAATATATCCGATGCATGATTTAAAACTGCCTGCTGAAGCAGTACAATGATATCCATAGCTCAAACTCCTTTCGCGTCAGTCACTTCCAAGGACCGGAAGTGTTGACTTTTCTTCCCATTTCTCAGATGCTGACTCTTTCCATTTTACAACCTTCTGCGTTCCCTTTACCGGATCTGCCAGGATCTCGACTTCCAGATTCTGACTGTCCGTGACCGGAACCACATAGGAAATATCCAGATTCTCTCCGTCTTCTTCAGCTGTCACGCCCTCAATCTGCCGAATCGCAAATACAGGATCCTCTTTTGCAAATGCAGCATCGATCTGCGCCATGATCTGCGCCGCTTTTGCATTTGCCTCACAATACGCCGTTTCCCGGCTGGCAAGCTGCTGACTATAACTCTGATCCCTTTTTGCACTTGACAATGAGAGTGTGGCAAATGTCACCAGACACAGGATTACAAAGATCACAAGCAGGTACGACGTTCCGATCTGAATCCCCGGGTATGATCCCCTTTTCTTTCTCTTCATCCCGTCACTCCCTTTCCATTCCTGTCATCCGGTCTGTTTCCACCGAATAGATTTCTTCCGGCTGTTCTCCGGACAGGCGCTGCACCGTAAATGTTCCATGCAAAAGCTTTCCATCCGGCTCCACCCGGATCACGATCTCATACGAAGCCTCATCCTTACTGCATTCCTGCCAGTCTGCGTCATAGAAGACCTCCGTGTCCTCCGTCAGCGCATCCGCAAGAAAAAGCTCTGTATACCCGGAAACCTTCTCAAGCGCCGTATTCAGTTCCTGTGTCTCGCGGCTGATCGTGTGCGCCTTCACAAAAATCTGCACACACACCGCAGAAGCAAGGCAGAAAAATAAAATTGCAATCATCAGTTCCAGCAAAAACAGGCTGGAACGCTTTGCCGGTGTCCGTTCCATAAATCTTCTCCAATCTATCTTGCAGCGCTCTTCACACTGACAAATGTATCTGTCTTTTTCCCGTCTTCATTTTCACAATACAGATGAAAAATCCCATCTGAAGTTTCCTTAGCCTCGAAGTCCTTTGTTGCCAGGATCTTCCGTCCATCGGATGCTTTTGCTTCCGTTCCATCCCGGATAAAAAGCTCTCTTAAGTATCCATCATACGCATACAGATATGTCACATAATCCTTCTCATCATAACGCTGCCGGATCACGAGAGCATTTTCCCCATCGAAAGTTCCATCTGCTATCGCACCATTTTCATCATTCTGGTGCATTTTCTCCGTCACATAGGCAAGTGCCGTCCGTCCCGAATAGGAATCCGACGAGGCCTTCACCTGCCGGCTGTAAAATCCCGATGCAAGAACCACAATGGCAACCGATGATGCCGCCAGCACGAAAAAGACTGCAAGAGGAAAAAGAAAATCAATCACATGCTTTTTTTCATTTCTACGCTTCATGTCCATTTCCTCCTATCGTTCAATCACCGTAATGTCCGGAAGAATATTGGCACCGGCAATCTGATAATCAATAAAAAACTGCTTCTTGTCATACTGGATCCCACAGTTTTCCGTCAGATCATCAAGCGTCTCCGGATAGTGTCCTTCCAGCGCATAGTACTGCGTCACACCGCGCCAGAGTGCATTTTCCAGACTTTCCTTCTGTCTGCGTCTTGTCGTATCCGAAAGCCTTTCAAATCCACTGAAAAAAGCACTGCAGATACATACAAACAGCATAAGGGACAGACAGAAATTCCGAAGTGGGCGCTGCCGTTTTCCGTGATAAAACCGTTCCCGTTCTTTTCTCCACATAGCATACGCCTCCTAAAGTCCTGACATAATTCCAAGAAGCGGAAGCATAACCGACAGAAGGATCGTTCCGACGATCACCGACAGGATGATCACCAGCGTCGGTTCCAGAACTGCGATCATAGAAGAAAGCTTTTCATCCACTTCCTCCTCACACTCATCGGCAATCCTTCCCATCATCTCATCCATCATTCCGGCTTTCCCGGCAATGGATGTCATCCGCGCATAAACACCTGTGAAGATTCCGGCCTTCACCAGTGCCTCTGCGATATCCGTTCCATTTTCCATATCCGCTTTGCATTCTGCTACTTTCTTCCGGAAATCATCATCCTCGATCAGGTTCTCCGAAAATTCCATTCCCTGTTCCGGAGTCAGTCCACTTTTCAATGCCAGTGACATTCCACCTGCAAACCGGCATGCCGACAGCTTATCCTTCAGCTCCCTTGAAAATGCAAACCCGGATCCGATGTGATACATTTTCTTTCTGCCGCTCTCTGTCTTTGTAAAATAAATACCCGCACAGACGATCACCGCCAAAAGTACCGCAAGCACCGCCGAATATCTGGAAAGAGCATTGCCTGCAAGCAGGATCCCTCTTGAAAATCCGGTCATTTCCTGACCAAACTGGCGGAACACCTGATCAAATACCGGCATAACCTTTGTCATCAAAATGATAATGATCACCAGCATCATCCCGATCATCAGAAGAGGGTAGGAGATGGCACTCCGAACACTTCTCCTGATCGCTTCCTCTCGGTCATAATGCTCCGCCAGAGATTCCATTACTTCATCTAAAGTTCCTGTCTCTTCTCCGATCTGCGTCATACGGATCAGATACTCCGGAAATACTTTCGTCTCTTCCAGCGCCTGATCCAGCCTGCCCGTATCCATCACTGACTGATAAATCTCATCCAGCAGCTCTTTTTCTGCCTTCGTCTGCGCATCCTCCCGAAGAAGATCAACTCCCTCCAGGGAAGAAATCCCAGACTTCAGGATCATTGCCATTTCACTGCAGAACGAAGCAATTTCCAGATTCGTAAGCTTCCCCTGCTGTGTCCGCTTTTCCATATATGCCATCCTCCTTTTCACATTCCTGCCACATTCTTCTTATCCGGCTTCCTTTTATCTAATAGGTATACTTTGTGACATAATTCTTTCCATTTCCCACATACTTCTTCACATCCGAAGCACTGTTGTTTGCAGCAAGTGTCGGATCCATGATCGACCAGTTCTTTCCGTCAAATTCAATGATGTTATCCACCCAGCCGATCTCATCAACATAACAGCTGATCCATGTATGATACACATCACCGGAATAGCCGACCTCCAGCTTCGTTGGAATCCGTTGCGACCGGAGCATTGCCGACATCAACGCCGCATAATCAAAACAGATTCCTTTCCCGGTATCCAGTGTCTCATCCGGATCCGGTGTGTACCCATACGGAACATTCTCCGCTTTCTTTTTATCATAGGAAATATTTTTAATTACAAAATTATAAATCTGCGTTACCACATCCAGATCCGAATAGCAGTCCTTTCCTGCAAGGCTCTCACCCTTTTTTACACACTTGGAATCTGCCGTGAAATTCACATAATAATTCGGATGCAGAAACGGGGCAAATTCATCTGTGATCTGTACGTCCAGATCCTGGGTAAAGCTTACCGCATACAGATTGTCATCTACAGACACACTCTCCAGAAGTGTTACCTTATAAGAACCATTCCCGCCCGGAAGCGGATAAACCGCATAATCACCAACAACCGTAACCGGATAGGTATACTCTGTGCCATCCGGGGATGTCACCTGGATCTTGACTTTTTCATTACTTCCATTATAACAGATCATCACATAGCCATCCGCCGTATGGGATGCATCCAGTACAACCAGGTCATTTCCATATGTCACTTCACCGGAAGCCTCCGTCTGAAGCACCTGCGCCGATGGATCTCTCGGATCCCCCTTTTTCCCGGACTGGCTTTTTTTTCCCTCCGATGCACATCCGCCAGGTATCAGTACACCTGTCAGAAATAGCAGAAAAAAGAAAAGAAAAATCCTCTGCCAGCGTCGTTTTTGTTCATATAAACCGTTCTGCCGCACAGAATTCCTCCTTTCTTTTCCACAGTGAAACAGTCCCAAAAACTCAACTAGAAAAATTATAGCATAACAAAAATATTAAAAGAAGTTATTTGGTCTAAAATGCTTTAATTTATTTGACAAAAAAATTAAAGACCATTACAATAGAAATCAGTTATAAACCATCACAATAGTAAAATTGGGGGTTAATTTATGAGTGATCATTTACCTGTCTTAAAGGTTCGTTTATTCGGAGGATTCTCAGCAAGCTACGGAGAGATTCCCGTATCATTCGGACGCAACACAACGACAAAAGCAATGAAATTGTTGCAGATATTACTCTACCATGGCGATACCGGTATCTCCAGAGATAAGCTTCTTGATGAACTGTACGGAAGAGAAGAACTTGCCGATGCTGCCAACAACCTTCGGGTAACCGCACACCGTCTTAAAAAGATCATCGTAGATGCCGGACTTCCGAGCCATAATTATATCAACATCAAAAAAGGTATTTACCGATGGGATGCTCCGATGCCGACCGAAGTTGATGCACATCAGTTTGTGATTCTGTCAAAAGACGTGCAGGCGTGTACCGATAAGGTAAAAAAGCTGGCACTTCTTAAGAAGATCTGTCTGATGTACAGTGGAGAATTTCTTCCGGAACTCTCGGGAGATGAATGGGTCCTTGTTGAAAGCGTCCACTATAAGAATATTTATTCCGAATCCCTTCAGGAGCTCTGTAAGCTTCTGATCGAACGCGGAGATTATGAAGAGGCGCTTCGTTTCTGTGAGCCGGCATGCCAGTTATATCCGTTCGATGAATGGCAATCCGTCCGCATCGACTGCTATATGGCATTGAACCGCTATAAGGATGCTGTACAGGAATATGAGAACACTGCCAAATTATTTTTCGAAGAGCTTGGAATCCGCCCTTCTGAACATATGATGCAGCAGTTCGAGCAGATGAGCAGCCGCCTTAACTACAAACCACAGGAACTCGGCGACATCAAGGAACGTCTGAAAGATGACGATGTACGCGGCGGTGCTTTTTACTGCAGCCTGCCAAGTTTCCGTGACAGTTACCGTCTCGTTTCCCGAATCATTGAGAGGAACGGACAGTCCGTATACTTAATGTTATGTAGCATCACCAACGGAAAAGGAATGCCGATGGACAAGCCGGACAAGCTTGAAGCTCTTTCAGGTGAGCTTCAGAATACGATCCAGCAGTGTCTACGTAAAGGAGACTCCTTTACCAAATACAGCCCATCACAGTTTCTGATACTTCTCGTTGGTACGAATAAAGAGAACTGCAGCATGATTTTCGACAGAATCCAGAGATACTTCTCCAGAGAGCATAAAAGCTGGAAGCAATACCTGGACTACTTCGTGTCCTCTGTAGCCGAAGTAGACCGGCAAGATTCACCGATTCAGTTCAATACTGAGAATAAAACCTGGTAAGCTGCAATCATGTTATCTTCGCAGCAGGGCAGAAATGGGGATAATTTATGGAACAGAACTATCAAATCAGTTGGTATGCACCAAATTTTATTAACATGTGTATTGATAATATTAATGATGAAGAGCTGTCCGGTCGCATTTATCACTGCTACAGCAAAGAGCCCTGGAAATTCACCAATATCCTTCAGCTGATCGAATTAGCCGATGATTTTTTCGACAAACTCGAATTTCCACAGGCATCCACCAGCGCACGTTCTTTCACTTCAATCCAGTTTTCAGGTGTTGACCGGCTTGATAAAGTACGGTCACCGGAAGATTTCATCGAGAATCGTGGACAAAAAGGGACTTTCTTTCTCAATGTCAGATACCGCCAGAATTCATCCTGGCAGGGCATCGTCCGCTGGATTGAAGGTAACTCTACACAGCATTTTATAAGCGTACTTGAACTGCTTAAAATTCTCAGCAATGCATTAGCTTAAATGAATGGAATTATGAGAGATATCATTACACGAATGAATAAGAATTATACAGGCATTGTCTGATCACGGAATGTGATCGGACGGTGCCTTTTAATTATCTTATAATTTTATTCTTTCTTAATTGCTTTTCACAAAAAACTCCAGTACCATTTGAATAGGCGTATGTAGAAAATCGAATCATATATGATATATGAATTCTTTGATTGTAGAAAAAATTATATATCTATTTCTCCCGGTTATATGAAGGGTATGTTGCAGATAATAATCTGATGATCTACCATGAAAAAAGAGTCCGGCTTCCAAAACCGAAATATATTGTCTTTTACAATGGTACAAAAAACCAGCCAGATTCCATGGAGTTAAAGCTTTCAGACTGCTTTGAAAATACAGATAACGATGCACCTTGCCTGGAATGCACCGCAACCATGTTGAACATCAACTATGGTCACAATCAGGAGCTGATGAAGCACTGCAGAAGGCTTGAAGAATATTCCATATTTGTCCAATGTGTCAGAGAATATATACAGTCGGAACCTTCTGTGGAAGATGCATTAGAAAAGGCAATTGATACCTGTATTCACCAGGATGTGTTGGCAGATTTTCTGAAAAAACATCGAGCGGAGGTGACAAATATGATTCTGACGACATATGACAAAGACTTATATGAGAAAACCTTGAAGGAAGATGCCAGAGAGGAAGGTAGAGTGGAAGGCAGAGAAGAAGGTATGGAATATCTAAATCAGCTAAACAAATATCTCTTAAAATCCAAACGCTACAATGACCTCGAACGCGCTACCGAAGACATCGAATACCAAAAGAAATTATTAAAAGAATTTGGCATTGAATAAAAACTAAATACCCCTTACCCCCCATCCCGTGACTGATCACCGTCTAAGATGCAGTGCATCTCCCCAATATCAGTCACGGGATCTTTTTGTCCGGAAAATCCCTCTCCCTCACCGCTATAACCAGCTTACTCCTTTTCTATGCGCTCCCCGCAATCTATACTTTTTGCACTTCCATCACATTATTCCCCACTTTTACTTCTATTCTAATATCCCAATACATATAGTAGAGTCAGACGCAAATATTACGCACTCCTACAAATCATGATGTTGTGGTCAAAAGGTATTTTGCACTCTTTGATACCAGATTGCTACGTGCTTTGCACTCTCGCAATACTCAAAAACATTCGTAATCCGCTCACTTTTCTTTGAAAAATGGCTACTTACTCATGTTTTTGGCGGATCAAGAGGTCAAAAATCCTCTTGCAAGCAAGCTTGCATCGGCTTTCTGACCTTTTGACCCTGGTATCAAATCATTATATTATTACAAAAACATGACTATTTCTTGTTATAACTTAAAAAAGTTAATATTTTTCGTTATTGGTAATGATTCACGTAATGCTTTGTCAGATACAATACCTATATAAGATAAAAAAGTCTAAATAATTAGGAAGGGCAGATGAAAACTGACATGAATAAAAAGCAAAAAAATACAAGAACTTTTTTAATAAAAATCATGGATCAGCAGAACGGTACCTGGCAGGGCAGCGTTACTTGGGTGGAAGAGCAGCGAGAGCAGCATTTCCGCAGTGCCCTTGAATTATTGAAGCTGATAGACGGAGCACTTGATAACAATTATGAAGTCAGAATTGAGGAATAGAAGGAGGACGCCATGAAAAGTAATACAAAGAAACGTTTAATAGCATTCATGCTTTGCATGGTACTTGTGCTTAGCAGTGCGACATCAGCATTCGCTGATGAACAGCAGGATATGGACAGCACGAATCAGATTGAAACAACGGCTGAAGCTGAGACTGAAACACAGGAAGCTGTTGCAGATGAACCGATGGTAACATCACTGGACGCCTCCTCGGAAGAGCACCAACCGGTAGCTGATGAACCTGCAGTCACTGCTGAAGAACCGGCGGCAGAAAACGAACCAGTTATTACACCTGATGAAAATTCTTCTGAAGAAAATAAAGCAGAAGATGAAATTTCAATCCAGACAACGATCAACGGAACCACTATTACAATGAGCGGTCCTCGTTCTTCTTTCCCGGAAGGTAATAATTATGAGATCTCTGCTTCTGAATTAAATGAAGAAGAAACAAAAGATGTAGAAATCGCATTAAAGAAAAAAGAAGATGAAACAAATACCAAAATTGCTACATATAAAGCTTACGATATCAAGCTTCTTGTAGATGGTATCGAAACACAGCCAACCGGCGATGTAAATGTCAAATTCGAAGGTGGCGAAGTGAAGGAAAATCTTACAAATGCAGAAAATGTAGAAGTATATCATGTTGATGAATCCAATCAGACTGCAAATGATATTTCCGGAATTACTGCTGAAGATACCGTTACAATGACTACCAATCATTTTTCAACCTATGTAATTACTACTACTAAAGACGGTGGCGTTGACATTACAGTTCAGCATTATTTACAGAATACAACAACTTCATTATACAGAGATTCTACGGTTCATCTGAACAAAGGACAGGAAATCAAAGATCTCAGCTCACCTAGTAATTACACCGCTCAGAAAGTTGTTAAAGTCAATAAAGATGGTAGTGTAGGCGATGAATTATCAGGTGATGAAGTAATCACTGCCAATCAGACTTATCGAGTATATTATACCGCTACAACTGGTACTTCTGATGAATCTGTACAGATGTTTGATTATCAGGTCAAAGGTAACAATAATGCAAGTATTAACAATTCAAGCAATTATGATAAAGCCTCCAGTAAAACTACCCGTTTTGCAAGTGGATTAATAAAAGATCAATATAACGATAACAAATATGACACAACAGTAAAGATAAACGAATCAGATATATACATCAATACCTGGGATAAAGATTCACGTGATTGGAATGTAAACTACGTAAATGGTAGTGTATTCGGTAATAATAATGCTACTACCGGAATCATAACCGGTGTTGACTTCAGCGCCGGCGCTCTGAACATGGGGACGAACTCTTCCGGACAGCTAATGTACGAACCTGGATTTTTTACAAAAGACACAAAACCCGGCAAACAGGTTCTCAGCGGATATAAATTAAGCCTTTCCCGTTCCGGTGATACCTATAAATTAACCGATGTGAAAAAGGATAATAAATCCGTTTTACGTGGCTACACTACGGAAGGTGCTAATTTCTATCCTCTTGATTCTATAAGAAATGATAATCCCGATTCAGCAAACGACAATGATCATAATGATTATTTCGGTATGCGTTATGATATCGAATTTAAAATCGGAGATTATCTCGGAGATTTGAATTATACCTTTAAAGGTGACGATGACCTTTGGGCAGTTTTAGACGCGAAGGAAAATGGAGGAAATGTAGTTATCGATCTCGGTGGTATCCACTCTGCTTTAGATAAAAGCGTTGACCTTTGGAAAACCATCCTTAGAAATGATAATTATGAACCTGAAGACAGAAAAAATTTAAGCGAAGATGAAAGAAATAAAACACACACCTTAACAATGGTATGCTACCCTCATATAGGACAATGAAATATAAAAGTCCTATATGGGGGTATTTTCATGTTCAGAAAGAGTAAGATAGAACCAGTAGAAAAAGTAAAAATAGTCGAACGCTACCTTGCAGGAGAAATTGGCATACAGCAAGCAGGAAAAGAATTGGGAGTTGATCATCATAGTATTCGAAATTGGATTTCTATTTATCAGTATGATGGACCAACTGGATTACTCAATCAACCGAAAAACAAATCTTATTCAAAAGATTTAAAAATATCTGCTATAAATGATTATCTTAACGGAGAAGGATCTCTTCAGGATATTTGCACAAAATACGGAATTCGTTCACACAGACAGCTTTCCGATTGGATTAAGGTGTATAATTCTGGTGGAATATTAAAAACATCCACTGGAGGTGCTTACATGAAAAAAGCAAAGAACACTACACTTGATGAGAGATTAAAAATAGTAACAGATTGTCTTGCAAATGATAAGAATTATGGTGCAATGGCACTCAAATATGATTGTTCCTATCAACAAGTACGCAATTGGGTAATACGATACGAAAAGATGGGTCAAGCGGGTCTGGAAGACAGACGTGGACGTCGTATAGCTTCTCTTCCAAGCAGAACACCTGAAGAAGAGCTACGTGACAAGATAGCTGAACTGGAAAGAAGAAATCTAGACTTACAAATGGAGAATGATCTGTTAAAAAAAGTCAGAGAACTGGAAAGGAGGGGTCGCTATCTTTAATCCATCGGTTAGCCGAATATGAAGCCATCCAAAAACTATCGTCTACTAAGCATTATCCCATAGATAGACTTTGTAAATATCTTAATGTTACACGTTCTGCGTATTACCGCTGGGTAAAATATCCGAAAAGTAATAATGAACTTCGAAACGAAAGACTATCCACTGAAATCCAAAGGATTCATAACCAGCATCCAGATATGGGATACCGAAGGATTCGTGATGAATTAGATGGACATAAAGGAATTCATGTGAATGATAAACGAGTACTTCGTATTTGTAGGAAATACGATATAAAATCAAATATTAAATGGAAACCTAAGAGTTGTACCAGAAGAGACAGAAATCCTGATCACATAGCAAAAAACTATTTACACCGTGAATTTCACGCCGAAAAACCGAATGAAAAGTGGCTTACAGATGTTTCTGAATTTAAATACTACAACGGAATAGAAGTTCATAAAGTTTATCTGAGTGCTATTTTAGATTTATATGATAGAAGGATTGTTTCCTTTAAAATCAGCGATCATAATGATAATCCATTAGTTATGGACACATTTGATGGGGCTGTTCGTCAGGAGCCAGATGCACACCCATTAGTTCATTCTGATCGAGGCTTTCAATATACAAGCGCACAGTTTTATACTAGATTAAAAAAACATCATATGAAGCAGAGTATGTCTAGAGTTGCCCACTGTATTGACAATGGACCAATGGAAGGGTTTTGGGGAATTCTAAAACGAGAAATGTATTATAAACAGCGTTTTAATGACAGAAGCTCTTTGATTACTGCGATAGCTAATTACATAGATTACTACAACAACCAACGACTTCAAAGGAAACTGCATGTAATGACACCAATGAAATATCATGAGCAATATACAAAAGCAGCATAAAATATCGCCAGCCATAGCATGGCTGACGATACAAAAATTTATTATTTTTTATTGTCCTCTTGACGGGGAGCATACCACAATCCTTTATATGGAACGTGGTGCTTATGCTTCTAACTGTCAGATGGAGTTTACACTTCCTAATAGTAAAGTTATTAACTCAGAAGAAGCAGCGAAATCTTTAACCTTTAGGAAGACAACTACTTCCGGTAATGCATTAGCAGGAGCAACCTTTACATTATATGCTTCTGATGGAACAGCAGTAAAAGATACTGCTGTATCAAGTGCAGACGGAACAGTTACTTTTGGCGGTCTGTACTCCGGTACATACATTATTAAAGAAACAAGTGCACCAAACGGCTACATTGCTTCAAAAGATACCTGGACAGTAGATGTTACTGCTTCCGAAGCAACAATGTATAAAACAGGTGACAGTACTCAAACAAGCGTAACCTCAATCGCAAACAGTACAGAAAAGGAAGAAGCTGAAAAGAATCTTACAAACGGAAAAACTGCTGAGATAATAGATGAATCTTCTCGTATCTTTCAGATTAATCTGGATGCAGCAACTACCGGTAGAAATCCTGATGTAGCAGCACAAAAGGCAAGCGTAGTTCTTGTACTTGATGCAAGTGATTCTCTTGGTTCTGACGGTTTAACCGCAGTAAAAGATTCCGCTAAAAGCTTTATTTCAACATTAAAAGAAAGTTCTCCTGAAAGTGAAGTATCTATCGTATGGTTTAGTGGAGATGAAGGCAGTAGCGGTACTACAACCGTACGGGATTATTGTACATTAACAGACGCTGGGGTTAATACATTAAATGCTTTCATCGATACGAAAACCACCACTAGCGGTGGAACCCCTATGGGAGACGCATTAAGTCAAGCATACACAAAAATTAAAGCTGCTCATAATTCTAATAAATATGTATTGCTTTTTACAGATGGTATGCCAGGACATTATCCTGAATCAGGAACAGCTAAAGAGAATCGCAACCAACGGTTTAACTGTATGTCTGCCAATAAAGCTTGCAATCATGCTGAAAAAATTAAAGCTGAAAATGATGGTAATGCGATTCTTTACACTGTAGGATATTTCAAAACAGGCAGAGATTCTACGGAATCTCAAATTTACTGGCATAGAGGAGATAGTGATTCTTCGTATTATTATGATAACACTGGGCATGTAGATAAAAATTGGCGTTATACTCACGACACCTTAACTACAGATACCGCATTTTTGTCCGACTACATAGCAACAAAAGCTTCTGGTAATAACCAATACGCTTTCACCACAAGCGATAAAGAACAACTTACCGGAATCTTTCAAGCTCTTGCAGGAAAAATCGGTGATTTGTATTCCGTAACACCTACAAAAATCGTAGATACGATTGATGCAAGATTCAAATTAACAGAAGTCAGCCGAATTGCTTTAGTTGGCAATGTAAACGGTGTAAAAAATACCGAAACAAATACCACGACTTATACAAAGGCTGACAACACTATTGTAATCACAGAAAATGCTAACGGAACAACAACCATCACCTGGACTGGTGATGCTGCCAAAATCAGAAATGCTGAAGATCCAACAAATCCTGGTTGGCACGTAAACTTCCAGATTCAGGCAAAAGATGATTTTATCGGTGGAAATGTAATTCCTACTAACGGTTCTGATTCGGGAATATACCTTAATGATGAAACAACGAATACAAAACCATTCCCACAGCCGTCAGTAAATGTAAAATTGTTAAATCATACTCTCGATAATAAAGAAATTACTTTCTACAAGAATGAAACTATTACCTCCAACAATTTTGCTAAAGAACTGTTGGACGCTTACAAAGTTATCGAATTAGATGGTAAAACAAGTCTTAGTTTAGGCGATGCTGGTATTCCAGAATTAACTGATGAAGAAATCAAATCTTTAAGAACTGGTACTTCCATCGAAAAAGATTACAGCTATCCTAATACAAATGATATTGTTGGACAATTTAAGTTTGAATTTGTACCTGATCAAAAAGGTCAAACTGGTGATCATGAAGCAGAAGTAACCGGTAATACAGTTGAACAGTACACAGTAATAGTAACATTTATTCCGAAAACACCTGAAGAAAGAAACACCATTTTAACAAATGCTGGAAAAACAATTGATCCACCACAAACAGAAGAAAAGACAATCAACGATTCTGTATTAAAAGAAATAACCGTACCAAAAGGTGGAAAGATTATTGTTGATCAATCATCTGTAGAAGGTATTTACAAAGTAAATGTATTTGCAATCTACAAACAAAGTACAAGTGTAAATCCTACTACAAACGAACATCCAAAACTGGCTGGTGCTAAGTTCTCATTAACCGGAACAAAATCTAAAAATGTATATTACGGTCTTTCTGATGATACCGGTTTAGTAAAATGGTATGAAGATGAAAACTGTACCAAACTTATTCTTTTCAACAGATGGGTAACAGATAGCTATACATTTAAAGAAATTAAAGCACCTGAAGGATATTCATTAAATCCTACACATTGGACAATTAAAAAGACCTCTGGAACAAATATAGTTTCAAAAGTAGAAATAACTGGTGAAGATAGTACTTCTACAAATTGTACTTACTCTTTTAACAACACACCATTATATTCACTTCCATCAACCGGAGGCACCGGAATTTACATGTATATGATCGGCGGTATGATGTTAATGCTCATAGCCGTTTGGATCTTATATAAAAACAAATGCAGGGAGGTGCTGGAAAGATAATCAAACGTATTTACTTTTCAGTGGCTCCCAGCCACAAAACAAGTTATTCTCCCGTATGAGGGGACAATAAAAAAATTGGGCACAGCCCTAAAAGGAAAAGGAGACAACAATATGAAGAAGATGAAAAAATTATTTGCAATGTTATTGACATTGGCAATGGTATTCGGAATGAGTATGACATCATTCGCTGCCAAAGACGGTGCTAAACTCACAGTTAACGGTCTTGCAACAAATGCAAATCAGACAGTTGATATTTATGAAATTTATCGATTAGATGAAAATGATAATAACTGGGTAGCTGCCGACTGGACAAATGGTACAGGAGTTACACCTGAGAACTTAAATACAGAGACTATTTTAAGTGCTCTCAAAACAAAAGCTTTGACTGAAGCAGGTGCTGCAGTTAAAATGTCTTCAACTTCAAATAGCGGAACAGTCAGCTTTGACGGTTTACAGGCAGGTGCTTATCTGGTACTTGTAACAGATTCTTCCAATAAAACAACTTATAGCACAATGGTCGCTAAAACTTACAAATATGATGATAATCAGCTGATTGCTCCATTAGATGAAACTGTTGTTGCTAAAGCTGAAACTTATCATACTAATAAAGACGTAGACAAAGCAACTGCAGAAGTTGGCGAACTGGTTACATATACAGTAAAAACAGTTGTTCCTTATCAGTCAAAAGATGCTGCTGGTCAGAAAAAAGTAACTGCCTTCACAATCTCCGACCGATTAACAAATGCAACTTTATATCTGACAGGAGATGCAATTAAAGGCGTTGCTCCAGTTAATACCTTTACATTAAATGGTGTTTCAAGAGATGATTTAAAACTCGCAACTACATTAAACGGTACAGCAGCTTTTGATCTTGATCTTATAAGTCTGGTAACAGATGATAACACATATGCAGGTCAGGAAGTCGTTATTACTTATACTGCTTTAGTAGGAAAGAATAATATAATTAACAATAAAGCTACTTCTACTCAGGATCAAAATGGTACAACAACTTATACTTATAACGGTAATGCAACAATCACCAAAAAAGATTTAGAAGAAAAGCATACATTAAAAGGTGCTCAGTTCGCAGTTTATAAAACTGAAAGCGGCAAAAAGCTGTACGCAGGAATTGATGAGAATGGCTGGTTTACAGGAATCTGGTATGAAGAAGGCGCAAATGGTGCCGTTCCAGATGAAGCTGGCAAAATTACTACAGCAGACGACGGAACTGCAACAGTAAAAGGTCTTACTGTCGGAACATACTATTTCAAAGAAGTAGTAGCACCAGATGGATATTCCATCAATAAAGACGATCTTTCATTTGAAATGATCACAACTACTGATAAGGAAGGTACTGTTACTGGAGTTACAGCAAAGAATCCTGAAAACATTGTAATGAAAGATAGCAAACTTTCCGCTCTTCCATCAACAGGTGGTATCGGTACTACAATCTTCACAATCGCAGGTTGCGTAATCATGATTGCAGCAGCTGGTCTGTTCTTCGCAAGCCGCAAGAAAACAAACAAATAATTAATGCATGATTGATAATCAGATACTGAATCCGGGGCCTTTGCCCCGGATTCCTAAAAAATAATACAACAGCAAGGAGAGTTCGGATGAAAAATAAACTGAATAAATTCATTATCGGAATTATATTTTTAGCCGGATTGTCCTTACTGCTGTATCCGTTTATTGCAAACCAGTGGAACAACCACAGGCAGAAACAATTGATCAGCAGTTATGAACAGACTGTATCCGAAAAGGATGCAGCACATGAAATTGATTATGACGCAGAGCTTAAGAAAGCAGAAACATACAATGAAGCCTTACTTCCAAGTATCCTTCCTGATTCTTTCGCAGTAGCAGAAGCCAGTGACGAAGAAGATGCCACCTACATGGACGCTCTGAATATTGCCGGTGACGAGATGATGGGAATCGTAGAGATTCCGAAGATCGATATCAAACTTCCAATCTATCACACGACAAACGAAGACGTTCTCAAGCAGGCAGCCGGTCATCTGGAAGGAAGCTCACTTCCGATCGGCGGTAAAAGTACTCACGCCGTTATCTCAGCACACCGGGGACTTCCAAGTGCATCTCTTTTCACAGATTTGGATCAGCTTGATGAAGGCGATCATTTTCTGATTCATGTGTTAAATGAAACCTTATGTTATGAAGTAGATCAGATCTTGGTTGTCAAACCGGAAGAAACCTCCGCTCTCGCAGTAGAAGAGGGAAAAGATCTGGTGACGCTTCTGACATGTACTCCTTACGGAGTCAATACCGAGCGGCTTCTGGTGCGTGGTCACAGAGTAGATTATGTAGAACAGGAAGTTGCCGATGAAAAGACACCACTTAGTGGAATCAGTCTTCATACAAATTATCTTTTATGGGTAATTGTTGGTCTTGCAGTTACCGCAATCTTCATCCTTGTGTTATACTTAAAGGAGAAGAAGCTTCAAAAGAAGAAAAATGAGACCTCTTAAAAAGAGAACAAGAACTAGAAAGGGAATATGCCTATGAAAAGAAAAATCTCAACCTTCCTTTTCGGTCTGTTATTCTTGATAGGATTTGGGATTCTGATCTACCCGACGGTATCCAACCAGTGGAACACCTACAGACAGAATCAGCTGATCAGCAGCTATGACAATACAATACAGGACATGGAACCGGAGGACTTCACCTCTGAGTGGGAAAAGGCAAAAGCTTTCAATGATACCATTCAGCAGAACAACCTCTACGGAGATGTATTTGGTGAAGATGAAAATGACATCAAAGACACCGAATACTGGAAGATCCTGAACGTTGCAGATGACGGAGTAATGGGATACCTTTCCATTCCGAAGATCAACATCAAGCTTGCCATTTACCATGGCACCGGTGACAAGGATCTGCAGACCGGTGTCGGACATCTGAACGGCACAAAGCTTCCGATTGGCGGGGAAAGTACCCACAGTGTTCTCGCAGCTCACCGTGGACTTCCAAGCGCAAAGCTTTTTACCGATATCGATCAGCTCAAAGTTGGCGATAAATTTTACATCCATGTACTGGATGAAGTCCTTGCCTACAAGGTAGACCAGATTCTTCCGATGGTAGACAAAGACGATCATGAAACACTGGAGAAAGCACTCCAGATTGAAGAAGGAAAAGATCAGGTAACTTTATTTACCTGTACACCATATGGAGTCAACTCCCATCGTCTTCTCGTAAGAGGAACCAGAGTTCCATATAACGGCGAAGAGGATGCTACCGAATCAGTTACAGATTCTATGGTAAAAGCCATTCAGAATTATTATATGCTTTATTTAATTTTAGGACTTTCAATCACGATTCTTGTGATCATTCTCTTGCGATTCCTTTCTAAGAGAAAAGCTCACAAAGAATAACCAAGATTTCTTAAGGAGGACATGAGGCGATGATGAATAAACGATTAAAACAAAGAACAACGTTTTTGTTAGCTCTCGCTCTTGCATTTCCGCTTCTCACTCTGCCTGGTGCCAGAGCTGCGAATGCGATTGAGACGGACCGGAAGTGTTCGGTTTCATTCAGTGTAAGCGGAGAGGGCAACGAACTGACAGCTGCCGACACTGACATTAAAGTGAATCTTTATAAGGTGGCAGATGTAGACGTATCCGGTAACTATACCGCAACTAAAGATTTCACCGGACTTAATGTATCTTCGGTAAGTGCCGATGATAAAGATGCAGCAGCAAGCGAATGGGCTGACCGTGCCAAAGAGGCACAGAAGATGCTGAAAGAGTCCGTAGAACCAACCGCTACGGTTACTTTAGCAAAAGGAATCGGAAGTAAGGATGGTCTTGCTACCGGACTTTACCTTGTAGATACACCGGAAGTAGTTACCACGAATTATACCTATACCTTTACCCCTTACCTGGTATCACTTCCGACCAACAATTATTACAGCAATGGTAACGATACCTGGATCTACGATCTGACAGATACCAACGCAATTGGTCTGAAACCGGAAGAACATGCAAGATATGGTGATCTGAAGATCAATAAAACACTTGCAAATCATAATGCAACAACCGGTAAGAAAGCAACCTTCGTATTCAAGATTGAGATTACACCTCTTAAGGGTAAAACAGAAACCCGCATCGAATCACTTGACTTTGAGGCCGCAGGTGACTCTTCCGTAACAATTACAAAGATTCCTGCAGGAGCTAAGGTAAAAGTTACAGAAGTGTACAGTGGTGCAAGCTACAAGCTTACCTCAGCAAATGATCAAACGGCAACGATTGTAGCAACTGATAGAGGTTCAACTAACACTCCTGCATCCGTTTCCTTTACAAATGATATCGATGACAATATGAATGGCGGCTACGGTGTAAAAAATAATTTCAAGCTGGACGAAAATGGTCAGTATCAGTACACCGAACCGGCAGAAAAGAACTAGGAAGGGGGAGTCGGAATGAGAAAGTTACATAAGAAACTACTTATCATGGCAGCGGCAGCACTTGCTCTTACCGGAACCCTGGCAGTTGGAAGTGCAATGGCATACTTCACAACTTATACAACAGCCGGTGGCGGTGTGACGATGAATATGGGATTTACCGAAACCATCCCTAACGAAACAGTCGATAAAGATGGCAAGCACGTCACCATTACAAATACCGGTGATTATGATTGCTTCGTAAGAGTAAAAGCATTTGCCCCGATGGAACTTACCTATACTGCTCCAAATGGCGGATGGGAAGACCGAAAAGATGGCTACTGGTACTATAAAGATGTTCTTCCGGCAGGCGAAACCACACCGGAACTCAATATCTCTTACAAATTCCCGGAAGGGGAGGATAGACCGGAAGAATTCAATATCGTGGTTATCCAGGAATGCACACCGGTTCTTTACGATAAAGTTGGAAACCCATACGCAGACTGGAATCATGTAATTACAACAGAAGACAGTAAAACCACAGAATAGGAGGGAACGAAGATGAAAAAGAAAAAGAAATCATTTCCAAAAAAATCGGCCCTGCTTCTGACAGCATCAGCGCTCCTGTTGATTGGCAGTACTGTCGGCAGTACACGTGCCGCACTCACCTACTACAGTGAGAATTATTCCGCACAGATCGAGATGCAGAATATCGGCGTATCTCTTTTAGAGAATGGCAATGTCGTCAGCAGCCAGGATTTTACATCTAAGAACCAGAAAGAAGTAACAAACGGGGAACTCCTGACAGGCCTTCTCGGAGAAAAGGAGAAATTCGCACCCGGAAAGAAATACAAAGAAGAGCTCAGTGTTCAGAACAGCGGTAACATCGACACCTTCGTCCGTGTGATCCTTACCAAGAGCTGGCAGGACAAAGAGGGCAAGAAGAACACCACTCTTTCACCGGATCTGATCGAACTGAATTTCCTTACCACTAACGGCTGGGTAGTTGCAGATCAGCAGACCACAGACGAAAGAACCGTTCTTTATTACACAAAGGCAGTAAAAGCCGGAGATACCACACCGGCATTATCTGATACACTCCGCATTGATCCGAAGATTGCAACAGAGATAGAGAAAACAGTAAAGGACAACACCATTACTTACACATACAAGTATGGTGACTATACATTCCACATCGATGCAGAGGTAGATGCAGTACAGACACATAACGCAAAAGACGCCATCAAGAGTGCCTGGGGTGTAGATGTGAATGTATCAGATGACGAAACCAGTTTAAGCTTACAGTAGGGAGGTACAGAGTATGAAAAAGAAAATTTTGTGCCTCGCCATGACAGTGATAATGGCAGCAGGGGTACACACAACTGCATTTGCAAAAGACTATCAAGGAGCCGATGGATGGCAGGTTCATTTCACCGGCGACAAGATGGAAAGCAATTTTGAAAACAAGACTGTTTCCGATGAGCTAGCAACGATCCAGCCGGGTGACAGCATCGAATTGAAGGTTCAGCTGAAAAACTCCGATAAAGGCGAGACCGATTGGTACATGACCAATGAGATCATCCAGACACTGGAGGAAGCACAGGAATCCGCTGAAGGCGGTGCTTACGAATACAAGCTGACTTATGTTGGAAGTGACAATACCGAAAAGGTACTCTATAACAGTGATACCGTCGGAGGCGAAGGTTCTTCTAAGACCGGTGAAGGTCTGAAGGAACTTGGAAACTCTACCGAGAAATATTTCTATCTCGGTCGTCTTGCTTCCAATCGTACCGGAACCGTACACCTTACCATCGGTATCGAAGGTGAGACACAGGGCAATGGTTATCAGAACACGCTCGCAAAGCTTCGTATGAACTTTGCAGTGGAAAAGGTAAAAGTAAGCAATACCATTACCAAGACGAAAATCGTCAAGACTACCAACACCGTTAAGACCGGTGATACCGCAAGAGTTCTTCTCTTCTGTGTGCTTGCACTCATCAGTGGACTGATCCTTCTGGCATACGGAATCTACACATATAACAAGAACACAAAGAAACGCAGACGGAAAGGAGAGTAAGCAGATGAAAAGATGGAAAAAATTACTGGTTTCTCTTCTGACTGTATCAATGACGATCGGTGCATCCACGATGAGCGTTATGGCTGCTGACGGGTATACCTATAAGGTAACTTTATCGGCAGGTAATAAAGGAACGATAAACGGACAGGATAAGATTGAAAAAGCTGATCTTTTTTCCGGTTCTATTGTTACTTTTAATCTGAATGCTGTTCAGGTAACCGATGACAAGTATTATGTCAAAGGAATCCGTCTCAGCGGACGTGACAATGACGAAGCACTTGCTTCTCCTTCATTCGATGTAACCGGTGATGCTGACTATGTCGTAGCCTATGGAATCAAAAAGGACATGGTTGCCTACACCGTAAACTATCAGGATGCTTCCGGTAAGGCTCTTGCAGAAAGCCAGACCTTCTACGGAAATGTCGGTGACAAACCAATCGTCGCTTATCAGTATATTGAAAATTATATTCCAGATGCTCTTGCACTCACCAAGACTTTGAGTAATAATGAATCTGAGAATGTATTTACGTTTACCTACAAACCGGGTGCTACAGACCGTGTTGTTACAACAACAACCACCATCACAACGACTGTTCCTGGTACAGCAACTCCTGGCACAGGTACCGGTAATGTCGGTACAGCAGGTAGCACGACAGGCAGCACAACCGGTGGAACTGCCGGAACTACCGGTGGAACTACAACCGGAACTACCGGTGGCACAACAGACGGAACCACAACCGGTACAACCGATGGTACAACGACAGATAACGATTCTCAGGATACGACAGCTAAAGATAAAGATACTGCAACATCTGAGGATGAACAGACACCAAAGTCTCTGGTAGATCTGGATGATGAAGACACTCCAAAAGGAAATATCGATGCGAAAGACAAGACGAGCAAAACTCCGATCGCAGCAGGAATCGGCATTATCGTTGTTGCAGTAGCAGCTCTCGCAGGACTGATCGTATTCTTGAAAAAACGTGCAAAATAAAAAAAGCGCGGCACTAAAGGAGAAGTCTTTTTTGAAGAGAACGAAGAAAAAGAAAAGCCCGGTGGCTGCATTTTGCAGTGCACTGGGCACTGTTTTACTGACAGTACTGATTCTTGCCTGTATTCCGCTGACGCTTCCGAAAGCTTTTGGTTTTCAAATGTACACCGTGATCAGTGGGAGCATGGAACCGGCGATCCCGACGGGAAGCCTGGTCTATGTCCGGTATGAAGAACCAGACACGATCGTCAAAGATGATGTCATTGCTTTTTACAGCAACAATGCAGACGGCTCGATCATCACCCACCGCGTAGTATCCAACAGCCCGGCGATGGGACAGTTTATCACCAAAGGGGATGCCAATGAGGAAAAAGATATGAATCCGATCCCTTACAACAACTACATCGGAAAAGTAAAGCTTTCTGTGCCGGTTGTCGGCGGCATCGCCCAGGCTGCAACCGGCACTGCCGGAAAGATTGCCGCTGCATCTATGATCGGTCTTGCTGTGATTCTTGAAATCGTTGCTGCCATGCTTGACAGACGCGATGACGAAGACGAATAAGAGAGAACGTTTTTCATTTTAACTTGCTAAAGTGTAAAACATTTGCTAAAATAATATCAGATTGTATTGTCAGAAGAAGATGGGGGAATTTCACAATTCTCCCATTTGTCATATATTGAAAAGAATGGAGAGGTGAACGGATTGTTATCCAACCAGATTTTACAGAGAACAATCAATGAAATAGGGGATATCATCGAGTGTAACTGTTCCATCTGGAACACAGACGGAGTGATGCTTGCAGCTGTAGGTAAGGAGAAGCCTGCAGTAAAAAAAGCTGTCTGCTCATTTTTAAAAGAGCTGGAGGTTACCGGCGTATCGGAGGAGCACCTGGATGAATGCTATGGTCTGTTTCCGGTTTATGATGATGATGAACTGACTTATATTTTCGTGATCGAGCACAATAATGAGATTGATGTGCATACCAGCGGACGCTTAAGTGTCTGCCAGCTGGAGAGCCTTTTAAGATCCGGAAGCGAACGTCTTGACCGTAACCGTTTTATCCAGAACCTGCTCCTGGATAACCTGCTTCTCGTAGATATCTACAATCAGGCGAAAAAGCTTGGTATTACAGTTGAGCAGCGCAGAGTCGTCTATCTGATCGAACCGAAGAATCCGGATGACACGATCGTCCTGGATATGATCCGTGGAATTTATTCCTCGGGAACCGGTGATTTTGTTACTGCCGTAGATGAGGGACATATTATTCTGATCAAGTCCCTTGACAGTACGGATGATTATGATACGATCCGTTCGACTGCCGATATGCTGGTGAATGCGATCAACACCGAAGCTATGGTCAATGTCCGGCTTTCCTTCGGAACCATCATTCCCGAACTCAAAGAGGTCTCACAGTCTTACAAAGAAGCTGGCATGGCTCTGGATGTGGGACGTATCTTCTATCCGGAACGCAATATTTTATCCTACCGCGAACTCGGTATCGGACGGCTGATCCACCAGCTTCCCGTTTCCTTATGCGAGATGTTCCTGGAAGAAGTATTTGCCGGAAATACCGTTGATCAGTTTGACGAAGAAACCTTATCCACAGTTGATAAATTTTTTGAAAACAGCCTGAATATTTCGGAGACAGCGAGACAGCTTTTCGTCCATCGGAATACGCTCGTCTACCGGCTGGAGAAGATCCAGAAGCAGACCGGACTGGATGTCAGAGTCTTTGAGGACGCCCTGACATTTAAGATTGCTCTGATGGTCGCAGACCACATGAAATTTATAGAAAACAGAAAATAGGAGGACATGATATGGTGAAATTATACGAAGGCGGTGCCTATCTTTTACACGGTACTGAGGTAATTGCAGATGCACCCGATGCACTTGCTGCCGTAAAAAGCAAGACAGGGATTGAGACAACAAAAGAAGCTGCTGCAAAAGAGACAATGGCTTATGGGATCTTAAGTGCGCATAATACTTCCGGTAATATGCAACAGCTTCAGATCAAATTTGACAAGCTGACTTCACACGACATTACCTTTGTCGGAATCATCCAGACTGCGAGAGCATCCGGACTGGAGAAATTCCCGATCCCTTATGTTCTGACCAACTGCCATAACTCTCTGTGTGCAGTCGGCGGTACGATCAATGAAGATGACCACATGTTTGGACTGACCTGTGCGAAGAAGTACGGCGGTGTCTATGTTCCGCCTCATCAGGCCGTTATCCACCAGTTTGCCCGTGAAATGCTCGCAGGCGGCGGCAAGATGATCCTTGGTTCTGACAGCCACACCCGTTATGGTTCACTCGGTACCATGGCAATGGGAGAGGGCGGACCGGAACTTGTAAAACAGCTTCTGAATAAGACTTATGATATCAAGATGCCGGGCGTTGTCGGAATCTATCTGGACGGCGAACCGGTGAAAGGTGTCGGACCGCAGGACGTTGCCCTTGCGATCATCGGCGCAACCTTCGGCAATGGCTATGTCAATAACAAGGTCATGGAATTTGTCGGACCTGGCGTTGACAAATTAAGTGCAGACTTCCGTATCGGAATCGATGTTATGACGACAGAGACAACCTGCCTTTCTTCTATCTGGAGAACCGATGACAAGATCAAAGAGTTCTACGATATCCACGGAAGAAGTGATGACTTCAAGGAACTAAATCCTGGCGCAGTCGCTTACTATGACGGTCTTGTATACGTCAATTTGAGCGAGATCAAGCCTATGATCGCCATGCCGTTCCATCCGTCCAATGTCTACACCATCGAGGATGTCAATGCCAACCTTGCAGATGTTCTCCACGATGTAGAGCAGCGCGCGCTGGTAAGCCTGGACGGTGCTGTGGATTACTCTCTTCAGGACAAGATCGTAAATGGTAAGCTTTATGTCGATCAGGGTATCATCGCAGGCTGTGCCGGTGGTGGTTTTGAAAATATCTGTGCTGCCGCAGACATCATCCGTGGCAAATACATCGGATCAGATGAATTTACCTTCAGTGTTTACCCGGCAAGTACACCGATCTACATGGAGCTTGTGAAAAATGGTGCGGTTGCTGACCTGATGGAAGCCGGTACGATCGTGAAGACAGCCTTCTGCGGACCGTGCTTCGGTGCTGGGGATACTCCGGCAAACAATGCATTTTCCATCCGTCACTCTACCCGTAACTTCCCGAACCGTGAAGGAAGCAAGCTGCAGAGTGGACAGATCGCATCTGTTGCCCTTATGGATGCACGTTCCATTGCCGCAACTGCTGCAAACAAAGGTTTCCTTACTCCGGCAACCGATTTGGATATTGAATACAAGAACCCGACTTACCACTTTGATTCCAGAATTTACGCCAACCGTGTATTTGACAGCCACGGCGTTGCTGATCCTTCGGTTGAGATCAAATTCGGACCGAATATCAAAGACTGGCCGGCAATGAGCGCTCTTCCTGAGAATCTGATCCTGAAGGTCGTATCTGAGATCCACGATCCGGTTACAACGACAGACGAACTGATCCCGTCTGGCGAGACCTCTTCTTATCGTTCCAACCCGCTTGGACTTGCTGAATTTGCACTTTCCAGAAAGGATCCTGCCTATGTAGGACGCGCGAAAGAGGTCCAGAAAGCCCAGAAAGCGATTGAAACAGGTACTTGTCCACTGGATGTACTGGATGAATTAAAACCGGTGATGGCAGCAATCCAGAAGTCTTATCCGGAAGTCGGCAAAGGAAATATCGGTGTCGGAAGTACCATTTTCGCGGTCAAACCTGGTGATGGTTCTGCCCGTGAGCAGGCTGCTTCCTGCCAGAAGGTTCTCGGCGGCTGGGCGAATATCGCGAATGAGTACGCAACCAAACGTTACCGCTCGAACCTGATCAACTGGGGCATGCTTCCGTTTATTACCGAAGAGGAACACACAAAGCTTTCTTTCAGGAACGGTGACTATCTCTTCGTGCCGGATATCCGCAAAGCAGTAGAAGATAAAACTTCCACGATCAAGGCTTATGTCGTAGGCGATGATCTGACGGAGATCGATCTGAAGCTCGGTGATCTGACGGATGCAGAACGTGAGATCATCCTCAAAGGATGTCTGATCAACTATTACAGAGGTTAATTTTTCTCAGAAAATGATATGATTTCAAAGGGACGGAAATTTTTCTGTCCCTTTTTGCAACACTTCCGACTTTTTTATACTCTTATATACAAAGAACCGGTTTTGAGAGGAGGGACTTTATGATCGATGCAATTGCATTTAAAGAATTATATAAGACGGTTTATCAGGATCTGTATCGTTTTGCGCTCTGCATGATGCATCATCCGCAGGATGCAGAAGACGCCGTCAGTGAAGCCGTTCTTTCCGCCTATGAGAACATACATAAATTACGCAAAGAAGAAGCATTCCGTTCCTGGATCTTTCAGATTCTGGCAAATGTGTGCCGCCGGAAGTTAAAGAGCCATGAACGGACCGAGACCGAGCTGAAAGAAGATCATGCTTCTGCCACATACTGTGACGAACTCAGCACAGATGTTGAGCGTGCTTTTCTTATTCTCGATGAAGACGATCAGCTGATCATCGGTTTATCCGTCTACGGCGGTTACAACAGTAAAGAGATCGGAAAAATGCTAAAAATGAACCCGAATACAGTCCGCTCCCGCAGAAAGCGTGCCCTCGAAAAGATGAGCTGGCTTCTGAAAGAGTAGGATAAAAGAGTAATAGGAGGTGTTTTATATGACAGATCACGAAAAAGAAATACTGGATAAAATAAAACAATCTACGGAAAAAACTCCTGTTCCGGAAAGCCTTGCGCCGGATCAGATTATGAAAATGCTGGAAGATCCTAACAGCACTCAGGCTTCCGGACATATCCCGAAAAAGCATGGATTTTCCCGTGGCCACCGGATGCGAGGAGGACTTATCGCTGCCGCACTGATACTGGTTGTCGGCATTGGAGCCCACATCCGCCAGCAGAATCTTTCTTCAGACTCAGCCACTTCTTCCACAAAAGGCGGTTCTTCAATCGGTACATCCTCCGGTAAGCTTGCCTCTTCCGATACTTTAGAGACGGCAACCGATTATGATGAAGTCTACACATACCTGCAATCTTATCAGGATGAGCTGGATTCTTCATCCGCTACCGGTTCAACCGACAGCGGAATTGTCATGTATTCAAATGAAACAGCCGACAGTGGTGCACGCACCGATAGCTCCAGCTCCTCTTCGGATTCTGCAACAGCCTCTACACGTGCTGTGGATACTTCATTTTCCGATACCAACGTCCGCACAGAGGGTGTCGGTGAAGCAGACATTGTAAAAACGGATGGAAATTATCTTTATACACTGAAAGCAAACTCACAGGAGATTTCCATTGTAGATATCCGGTCTGATCAGATGAAGGTTGTTTCCGGCATTTTGCTGAATGAGAATTTTCAGGCATCCGAATTTTACCTGAGTGACCAGAAGCTTTTTGTCCTTGGCAACATGCAGAACACGCAGGTTGATTCTGACAGCAAGACGTTGTACCGCGGCAGCTGTACCCGTATCCAGACTTATGATCTGACAGATATCAACAATCCGAAATCCATCGGAACCGTGGATCAGAGTGGTTACTACCGCACTTCACGTTTTAAAGACGGATACCTGTATGTATTCAGTGACTATTATATTTACGATACAATCACCAAAAAAGATTATCCTTCCTATGTTCCGCTTGTTGGTGACAATCTTCTGAAGCAGTCGGATATCTATCTCCCGACGAACCATGCAGCAGACCAGTACCTTGTTGTCAGCTCCGTTTCCGCTTCCAGTCCGGATAAGGCAGCAGACCAGAAAGCAGTCATGTCTGAGAATGGTGAAGTCTATGTGAGTGAGAACAACATTTATATTTACGAATATACGAACAGCAGTATCCTCGCAGATAATCTTGCGGCAAAGAATCAGACGATCCTCCGCAAGCTGTCTTACAATAAAGGAAAACTTTCCGGCTCTGCCCAGGGCAAAGTAAAAGGATATCTGAACGATTCCTTCAGCATTGATGAGTATGACAATACGCTGCGACTGGTGACAACGGTTACGCACAATGCCGGAAACTCTTCACAGTCCAATGCAGTCTATGTGCTGGATGCAGATTTGAAAACAATCGGTAAGATCGAAGATCTTGCCAAAAATGAACAGGTCTATTCCGCAAGATTTTTGGGCGATACCGGTTACTTTGTAACTTATGAACAGACAGATCCTTTATTCTCCGTAGACTTTTCCGATCCGGAGAATCCGAAGATCCTTGGCAAACTGAAAATTCCCGGCTTTTCGGAATACCTGCATTTTTACAGTGATAATCTGCTTCTTGGCATCGGTATAGATACCGATGAAAATGGCATTACAAACGGGGTAAAAATCTCCATGTTTGATATCAGTGATCCTTCGGATGTGAAGGAAGTCAGCAAGTACACACTGGATCAGTACTATTACTCGGATGTTTTTTCTGACTACCGTGCAGCACTGGTTGATCCGGAAAAGAATCTGATCGGCTTTCCGCTTTCCGGATCTGCCAACCAGTATGTGATCCTTTCTTACGATAAAGATCAGGGCTTCCAGGTACAGATGCAGGAGGAAGTCAACGGTAATTCTTACCTTGGAACCCGCGGTGTGTATGCAAACGAAAAGTTCTATGTGATCAATGGAAATGCAATTGAAGCATACCGGATGGGAGACTATGTGAAGATAGATGATCTGCTGCTATAGTGCAGCTTTGCAGAAGGAGCTGCCGCTCCGCATACTTTGTACACCATCCCACATCATTGTATACACCAAAATCGTATATAATCGAGTAGGCTGACTCCTACTCGATTCTTATACTTTGTACATCATCTCGCTTAACAGCTCGATGATGTACATTCGCCAAATGCAGATCCTTGTGCAAGCACAAATCTGCACTTGGCTCATCGTATACACAAAAACAGGTGCCCACTTGGATATATCACTAAGATATACTTACGTGGACACCTGTTTTCTATTTTCATTTACCTGTTATTCCACACCGTTAAAGCAGTAGGTACATACCTGGCATGCATCAATCCCGATTGATTTGATCAGATCATCCAGTCTGTGATAACGAAGTGAAGTGAAATTCTGTCTCTTGCGGATTTCCTCCAGCATTGCTGCATACCGGTCACTGTTCGGATCCGCATATTCACCCAGTACATTGACATCATTGTCGCCTTCCCACTCACGGATGATCCTTCTTGTGATCAGATCCAGGTCTGATTTGGAACGAGAGAAGTTCAAATATTTGCATCCGTACAAAAGCGGTGGACATGCCGGGCGGACATGCACTTCTTTTGCGCCACTCTGATACAGGAACTCTGTCGTCTCACGGAGCTGTGTGCCACGCACGATAGAATCATCGATCAGCAGCAGGCTCCTGTCTTCGATCAGACTATGTACCGGGATCAGTTTCATTCTGGCGATCAGATTACGCTGACTCTGTGTTGTCGGCATGAAGGATCTTGGCCAGGTCGGAGTATATTTGATAAATGGTCTTGCATACGGAATACCTGATTCATTTGCATAGCCTATCGCATGAGCGATACCCGAGTCAGGAACTCCTGCAACAATATCCACGTCGATCGAATGGTCATCTCTCTGTGCTAAAAGCTTTCCACAGTTATAACGCATTTCTTCTACACCAACCCCTTCATAAGAAGAAGTAGGATATCCATAGTATACCCACAGGAATGAACAGATTCTCATCTTTTCACATGCAGGACTTACAGTCTCCACAGATTCCGGTGTCACGTAGACGATTTCCCCAGGTCCCAGCTCTTTGTAATCTGTGTATCCAAGGTTGATATATGCAAAGCTTTCAAAGGAAACGCAGTATGCATTCTCTTTCTTTCCGATCACAACCGGTGTACGTCCGAGAAGGTCTCTGGCTGCATAAATTCCATTCTCTGTCAGAAGCAGAAGCGTCATCGAGCCTTCAACTACTGACTGCACATAACGGATTCCCTCAACAAACGAATCCTTTTTACAGATCAATGCCGCAACCAGCTCTGTAGAATTGATCTGTCCATTGGTCATAGACTGAAAATGTGTATGTCCATTTTCATAAAGATTCCGGATCAGCTGATCCGCATTATTGATCTTACCTACTGTCGTAATTCCAAAGCACCCCATATGCGACTGGATCAGAATTGGCTGTGGATCATAATCTGAAATACATCCAATTCCAATATTTCCATTCATTGTATCAACATCTTTTTCAAATTTTGTACGGAACGGCGAATTTTCAATATTATGAATCGCTCTCTTCCAGCCATCACTTCCGTAAGTAGCCATACCTCCGCGGCGGGTTCCAAGATGCGAATGATAATCTGTTCCATAAAAAAGATCCAGATTACATGCTTCTTTTGATGCAACGCCAAAAAATCCTCCCATATCTATAGGTCTCCTTTCTTTATCCCAATGCCATAGCCTGTATTTTTCATCTATTTTTTAGTGTATCATGCATTTATGGACGGAAACAATAGCAAAACCCCGAATATATTGCAAATGGCTATAACTATTTCTAATCGTATTTATAATTGTTTGAATTTTCTGATATATATATTACAATTTAAATTCTTTCTAATTTTATGAAAATTATTTTAAAATTATATTGACAAATAAGTATTTGGGTGTTATTATTAAGTCAATCCAAAAGAAAAGAAGTTCCTGACGAGAAAGGGAATTTCAAAAAGATATTTTTTTAATCTGTTACATAGTTTCATTTATACTCGCCAAGAGTATAAGATGAAGAGCCAGATCAGAAAAGGGTAACAAGAATAATTGTTATTTGAAGGTTAGAAAGTTTTAAAAAAGCAACTATACATTTTGGTTATGAGCGTTTTGTAAGTGGAGTGTGTAGAGAACAATTTTTAAAATTGATAATTTATAATAATAAGAGAAAATTGATATCTGACTTCTGAACAGAAAAAAGTATAAGAGAAAAAGAATATCCGGATAAAATTTTGGAACGAGAACGAAAGGAAGGAGGCTTTGACCGTTGGATATTTCATCATCTAAAACTCAATATGTTAATGGTATGGCAAATGTAAATTCCTGTGAGATGAGCCTTAACCATAGATTATAATCCGGTAAGAGAAAAGTTAATGATAAAAAAGGTCGGAGTAGTAGATAAACCGGAAGCGATTATAAGATATAAAAAGATTCAGCATTTGTTGACATATTGAAGTAAATACCACAGTAATTCAAGATCAGAAAATGTGTAAAGAAACATTCATTGATAAGTAAATTTAACAGTGACGAGAAAGCTGATAAATACCAAAATTGGATTACCTGATTATATAAAATAACGAAAGATCAGAATTGATCAGAATCGATTCATATGATTTCATTTTTATAAATTTTATAAAATCTGAATATCATATGAAATGCTCAAAGAACTTATAGGAATAAGAATTACTTAATTCCTCCGATATAAAAATAAAAATTATAAAATAAAAATTACAATTGAATATTCCGGGACAGCCATTCAAAAGATGGCTGTCTCCTTTTTTTCTGTTACCAGCTCCCAATTTGTGAATTTTTTGTAATATTTTTTTAACATTTCTGAAAAATATCAGCCGTAATTTTTGACATTGACAACGCTCTATGATACACTTAGTAAGTAAAATTATAAGACTTTTGTTTTCCGTTTCTGGTACAAAAGTCAGACTTACTGAGGAAAAGTAAAATAATTAATAATAATCATATGAGGTGAGAAACGTTGGATAAATATGAATATCGCGCAAAGACAGAGCAGATGCTTGCGTATGCCGAACAGAAGTCTTACCAGAAAGCGATGTCGATTGCAGATACAATCGACTGGCGTAAAGTAAAAAATACCGCCATGCTCTCTACCGTAAGCGAAATCTATGAAAATGCGGGGGAACTTGGTAAAGCACGTGATACCTTATTTATTGCGTATGATAAAGCACCTTCCAGCAGAAAGGTTGTATACCGCCTGGGAATTATTTCTCTGAAGCTGGGACATTTCGATGAAGCAGCTGATTGCTACGAAGAATTTGTCAAGCTTGCTCCGAAAGATCCAAACCAGTACATTCTCCGGTATAAGATCTTAAAAGCACAGAAAGCGCCAGTCAAAGAACAGATTGAAGCTCTTGAAGATTTCAAGCATTCTGAATACGTTGAAAAATGGGCATATGAACTTGCCAGATTATACGCTGAAGCCGGTATGACTTCCGAATGTCTTGATGAATGTGATGATCTGATTCTCTGGTTCAGCGAAGGTACTTATGTATACCAGGCAATGGAACTTAAAATGAAATACAAACCGCTGACTCCACTTCAGCAGGAAAAATACGATCATCGAAATGATGGTATCGGCCGTAAGGATTCTTCCAAGAGAAAACCTTCCTTCCGAAAATCCAAAGAACGTCCGGAACCGAATCCACGAATTGCAGACAAGGTCCGCAAAGATGTACATGTCACAGACAGTATTGATCTTCCGGATCTTCCAGAGCCAATGGCCCGGACACATGCTTCCGAACCAGAAGCTGAGTCACAACCAAAAACCCGGATTCGAAGCACTTCCGATATTTCCACAACCATTTCCGGTGCTTCCCTTTCAGATGCCCTGAAAGCCGGTGTTGCCGTTGCAAGTGGTGCAGTTGCTCCTGAATCTGCTTCAGACGATTCACAGATGACCGGTAAGATGAAGATTGAAGAAATTCTTGCCAACTGGGAAGCAACTCAGCGTGAAAATGCAAAGATTCTTGAAAAGAGCCAGGAGGAAGCTGAGAAAGAAAAAGCCCTGCGCGAGAAGAAGAAAGAAGAAGAGGAAGTTCTTGGAGCTACAAAACCAATCCTTTCTGATGATATCCGCAAACTGATGGAACAGCTTGAAAATGGTGAAGAGCCTGAAATCACCGATGAAGATGCTGAAGATTTCGTTGATGATGAAGAGGATGAAGCGACTGAAAGCCCGGAAGATTCATCCAAAGAAGCTTCAGACACTGACGAGGAAGAGCCGGAAGAAAATGATTTTGAAGAAATCGTTGACTCCGAAGAAGATGATGAATCGGATGCGGTTTACGATGAAGAAGTTGAATACGAGGATGAGGATGATTCCGAGTATGACGATGACGACGAGGAATACGAAGATGAAGACGAGTCCGAGTATGACGACGAAGAAGAATACGAGGATGAAGATGATTCCGAGTATGATGACGACGAGGAATACGAGGATGAAGATGATTCCGAGTATGATGACGACGAAGAATACGAAGATGAGGATGATTCCGAGTATGACGATGAGGAAGAATACGAGGATGAAGACGAAGATGACTACCAGATCGATGATGAATTAGATGAAGATCATAAAGAGGATTTTGATTTTGAAAAAGAATCTGCTCTCGATATCGATGATCATGATTCTGACGAAGATGATAGTGATTTTGCAGACCTTGATTCCTTTGAAGATGAAGAAGAATTAGATAGCAGTGATGATTATCTTGATCTTGAATTTGACGAGAAACCGGCTCCTGAGCCAAAGAAAGAAACTTCAAAATCAGAGCCAACTCCGGATATTGACGAAGTTCTTGAAATCGAAGAACCATCAGAAGATGAAATCACCGAACGCATGGGTAAATTCGATACCGGATTCGTTGTACAGGGTCGTTACGATCTGAGTGCAACAAGTGAGATCGGACTGAAGCTTGGACTTACTGAAGAGCAGAAGCAGCTGTTCTCTTACTTTGTACCGATCCGTGGTGTCAGTGAACAGCTTGTTGAAATCCTTGATAACGACAAACGTTGCCGTAACCGTTATGGAACTTCCCGCACAGGCAACATCCTGATCCTTGGCCGCAAGGGAAGCGGAAAAACAGTCCTCGCAGTTGATATTGTAAAAGCAATCCAGAAACAGCGCAGACTCAAACAGGGTAAAGTTGCAATCGTAACCGGTGATTCTCTGAACAAAAAGGACATCGGAAGTATCATCGATAAGCTGAACGGTGGCGCACTGATCATCGAAAAAGCTTCCAAGATGAATGACAGAACCATCCGTGAACTGAATGACATGATGGATGAACAGACCGGCGAACTTCTCTTCCTTCTGGAAGACCAGAAGAAACCGATGGAAAGAATGTTTGCATCCCATCGCGAATTCAAACGTAAATTTACTTCCAGACTGGAGCTTCCGGTATTCATCAATGATGAACTGGTTACATTCGGTCAGACCTATGCTAAGGAAAACGGATACCGTATCGATGAAATGGGAATCCTTGCATTATACAGCCGGATCGATATGATGCAGAGAGAAGATCATGCGGTTACTGTTGCAGAAGTAAAAGAGATCATGGATGAAGCAATTTCACATTCCCAGAAAGCAAATGTAAAACATCTTGTGAAACGGGTATTTGGAAGAAGCACTGATAATTCAGACCACATCATCCTGAAAGAAGATGATTTTAAATCATAAGATTTCTACAAAGAACGCGCTTCCGGCGCGTTCTTTTGTATATGCAGACCAAACCGATAACTATAAACAAAGAGTTTTAGACATCTTACATAAGAAGTGTATAAGTTGTCCAAAACTCTTTCTTTTTATCGCTATTTCTAGTATAATATTCCTAAATATCTTTGATAGAAGGTGAATGGGATGGCAGTAAAAAAAACAACAGCACAACAGACCAACACGACCCACAAGACGGCCGTAAAAAAATCTACTGTAAAAAAACCGGCAGCTTCTAAAACTGCTGCTAAAAAGTCTACAGCTAAAAAGTCTGTAAAAACTGTAACAAAAGATAAACCCGCTGATTACAGAATCGGCGAATTAGATCAATATTTATTCGGACAGGGAACCCATTATGAAATCTATAAAAAAATGGGTGCACATTTTGTAAAAGATGGCAAAAAATCCGGCGTATATTTCGCAGTATGGGCTCCACATGCCAGATCAGTTTCCGTAATCGGTGAATTCAACGGCTGGAGTGAAGATGCAAACGTTATGAAGCGTCAGGAACCGCTTGGAATCTATACCGCATTTGTTCCGGAAGCACAGCTCGGACAGCTTTACAAGTACTGTATCGAGACACAGACCGGAGATAAGCTTTACAAAGCTGATCCATTTGCGAACAGTGCAGAGTTGAGACCGGGAACTGCCTCAAGGATTGCTGATATCTCCCATTTAAAATGGAGTGACAGTGTCTGGATGAAGCACCGGGCAGAATGGGATTTCCATTCCTCACCGATTTCCATTTATGAAGCACATATCGGTTCCTGGATGCGCCATCCGGGACGTGAAGATGAGGGGTTCTACAGCTACCGTGAATTTGCGCATGCAGCTACAGACTACATAAAAAAGATGGGGTATACTCATATCGAACTGATGGGAATTTCAGAATACCCATTTGACGGCTCCTGGGGATATCAGGTGACCGGATATTATGCTCCGACCTCCCGTTATGGTACGCCGGAAGATTTCGCATATATGATCAATTATTTCCATAAGAATAAGATTGGCGTAATCCTTGACTGGGTACCGGCACATTTTCCACGCGATGCACACGGACTCGCTGATTTTGACGGCACAGCTACCTTTGAATATGCAGATCCTAAGAAAGGGGAACATCCGGACTGGGGAACCAAGATCTTCGATTATGGTAAAGCAGAAGTTAAGAACTTCCTGATCGCCAACGCACTGTTCTGGATCGAACATTATCACATCGATGGTCTCCGCGTAGATGCTGTTGCTTCCATGCTGTATCTTGATTACGGTAAAGAAGACGGTCAGTGGATCGCCAACAAATACGGCAGCAATGAGAATCTGGAAGCAATCGAATTTTTCAAGCATCTGAATTCCGTTACTACCGGACGTAACCCTGGCGCACTGATGATCGCAGAAGAATCCACTGCATGGCCAAAAGTAACGGGCAAACCGGAAGATGATGGTCTTGGATTCAGCCTGAAGTGGAACATGGGATGGATGCATGACTTTACCGAATACATGAAGCTGGATCCATATTTCCGCAAAGGCGACCACTACGGTATGACATTTGCCTTAACCTATGCATACAGCGAGAATTATATTCTTGTATTATCACATGATGAAGTGGTACATCTAAAATGTTCTATGCTCAATAAGATGCCTGGTCTTGGATTTGAGAAATTCGCCAACCTGAAGGTCGGTTATGCTTTCATGATGGGACATCCTGGAAAGAAACTTCTCTTCATGGGACAGGATTTCGGACAGCTCCGCGAGTGGAGCGAGGCGCGTGAGCTTGACTGGTATCTCCTTGCAGAGCCGGAGCATCAGGCACTCCAGAATTTCTACCGTGACCTGCTGCATCTTTACACACACAACAAAGCCATGTATGAACAGGATACCTGCATGGAAGGCTTTGAGTGGGTCAATGCAGATGACAGCTCACGAAGTATTTACAGCTTCATCCGTCATTCAAAGGGCGCAAAAAAGAACCTTTTATTCGTATGTAACTTCACACCGATCGAACGACCGGAGTACCGTGTCGGCGTACCACGCGGCAAACAGTACCGCCTGGTACTGAACAGTGATGAATTGCAGTATGGCGGAAGCGGAAAAGCCCGCCCGGCAGTATATAAAGCAAAGAAACAGGAATGTGATGGAAGACCATATTCATTTGGTTACGATCTTCCGCCATACGGTGTTGCTGTATTCGAATTTTAACATAGCAAGTCAATGCAATCTGCGCAAAATATTCATCATACGAATAATTGATTCCACCAATTATTTTCTTAACATTTCCCGGATTCGTTCTTCCAGAGTTTCTTCTGGAAGAACTCCGGTTGTATATCCACAGATTTTTCCATCTCTGTACACCACAAACGTCGGTACGATCTCAATGCCTATATACTCTGCAATCTCTTTCGATATATCAATATCAATCTTATAAAAAATCCATTTTCCCTGATACCGGCTGGCAATCCTTTCCACAACAGGATACATCATTCCGCACTTTGGACACCATGATGCGTAAAACTCCACAATTACCGGCATCCTCTGCTTTCCGACTGTATTTTCATAATCCTTCGTGATCAATGCGATACCCATACACTTTCCTCATTTCTGCCATCTCAGGCTATGTAAAAAGGACTGGATTAGTGGCATCCACATTTCGGGTTTAAGATTTTATAGACTTCCTGAAAAGAATTTCTGAAACAGATCAGCTTTTTATTAAATCTTGGATTCTTATAGCAAAACCCCCGCATACAATTCTGAAAATGATGCTTTTTCCGCATATCTGTTCCTTCCTGATTTCCTCTTTCTACAATATATGCAAAAAGACAGCCGATGTGCGGATTGCTCCGTATCTGCTGTCTCTTATATTGCCAGGAATCATCTTACGCACTCAGCGCCTTTATGATCTGCCTGTTGCATTTTATTCAATTGTCTTACTGGCGCATTGCGATCAGTTTATGGATCGGATGTCCCTGCCCGGAAAATTTCTCCTCGTACTCAGTCATAACATTCCCTCTGCTGAGTGTCGGATCATTGTGAAGATCATAGGTCTTCGCCAGAAGTACCCAGCCTGCCAACTCCACCTGCTCCAGTGAAAAGTCAAACAGCTCTCTGTTGTCTGTCTTAAATTCAACGACTCCGTCAAAGGCAAGGATCTTGTCATACCGCTCAAAAAACTGCTTGGAAGTAAGTCTGCGCTTTGCATGACGTGCTTTCGGCCACGGATCTGAAAAATTCAGATAAATCTTGTCAATCTCTCCGACAGCAAAAACCTCCGGCAGATTTGTCGCATCCATACAGATAAAACGAATATTGTTGACATCCTTGTATTCCTCGTCATTGTCAAAGCGTTCCAGCGCCCGAAGCAGTACGCTTGAATAACGTTCGATACCGATATAGTTGATGGATGGATTCTCCTTTGCAAGCGTCAGAAGAAACTGTCCTTTTCCCATCCCGATCTCAATATGGATCGGATTCTCCGGATTCTGAAAAGTCTCTTTCCAGGTGCCGCGATATCTGGTCTCATTTTTAATTACAAGGGGATGAGCTGTCAGATAAGCATCTGCTCCCGGTACATTTCTTAACCTCATATATCTTTCTCTTCCTTTAGTGAAAATATGTATAACCTTATTTATTTTATACTATTCTGAAATATTTGAAAACCCAAAAATACATTTTATAAGTTTTGTATAAAATATTCTTATGATATTCTCTTATTTTTTAGTAGAATTTTCTAATTTAAAGTAGTAGAATATGTATGCATTATTAAAAATGTATAAATAATTTTTAAGAAAGGAGTCGGACAATGGATCATATTGTTAAAAAGCTCTCCGAAATCGAACACGCAGCCGAAGCTGTTGTGGAACACGCGGAACTGGAGAAATCAGAACTGGAAGAACGCATTCAAAATGAACGCAATCAATTCGACAAACAACTTGAAGATCACACCCAAAAGGAGCTGAACGATATCCACAAAGGATTAAACCGTCAGATGGATGAGATTCTTGCAAGGCAGAACCGCAAGAACCAGACAGCGATCGAAGAACTTAAAAAAGATTTTGAAGAGAAGCATACGGCATATGCCGAGAAAATTGTCAGACGTATCATAGAGGGATAGCATATGGGAAATTTACTTGCATACAGTGGCATCGTAACAAAAGTACGCGCCATGCAGGCGAAACTGCTCACTGATGAAGATTTCCAGAACATCGCCGCATTTCATACAGTAACCGAAGTTGCTGCTTATCTCAAAGAACATCCCGGATATCGGAATGTCCTTGCAGATATGGACGAGAACCGTCTTCACCGCGGTGAGATTGAGAAGCTTCTTGTGCAGTCACTTTACAGTGATTATACACGCCTGTACCGTTTTTCCGGAATGGATCAGAAAAAATTCCTGGAGCTTTATCTGAAGCGCTACGAGATGAATTTGATCAACTATTGTCTGCGTATTGTATTCAACCACTATCAGAAGCCTTTTGATCTGGATCATAAGAAAATATTCTTCGACAAATATTCGGATCTCTCCATCGATAAACTGATCACTTCGGGGAATATCGGTGAGCTGGTGGAAAATTTAAAGGGCACAGAATACTATGCGCCGTTAAAACGTCTGGAAAATGCGGAGAACCCTACCCTTTTTGATTACGATCTGGCACTGAATCTGTACTATTTTACAACCATGTGGAAGAAACGCAAAAAGATTCTGAAGCATAAGGAACTGGAAATTTTCACCAGAGATGCCGGAGCAAAGATCGACCTGCTGAACCTGCAGTGGATCTACCGTGCAAAAAAATATTACAACATGCTTCCGCCGGATATTTCCACACTGCTGATTCCGATACACTACCGGATTCATGTAGATCAGCTGAAGGATCTTGTAGAAGCACCGTCTGTCGATGAATTTTTAAAGCTGGTTACCAGAACGCCTTATCTGCGTCACACCGATACTCAGACACCAGCGTCCATCGAAACGATTTACAAAGACTGCCTGTACCGTCTCTACCTGGCAGACAGAAGAAGTAACCCTTATTCCATCGCAACCGTGAATACCTATCTTTTTCTGAAAGAGGAGGAGCTTGATAAGCTTACAACTGTGCTCGAATGTGTTCGCTACGGACTTCCTGCACGTGAGACATTAACTTATATAGGAGGAACAGCGAAATGATTGTTAAGATGAAGTTCCTGAGCATTACCGGACCACGCGCCGACATCGACCGCATGACAAACCGGTATCTTTCCAAATATGAGATGCAGCTTGAAAATGCACTCACGGAGCTCAAGACAGTAGATAATCTGATGCCATTTCTGGAAATGAACCCTTACCGTGATCCACTCGCAAAAGTGACACAGTTTCTGGGATATATGAAAGACATGCCAGCAGAGCCATCCTTTGATCAGAGCGAAGACGAGATCCTTGAGATGATTCGTTCTATCAATCATGACTACATGGATCTGCAGCAGCAAAAAGAAGAACTGAAAAAAAAGAGAGAGAATATCCAGGCACGTATGAAAGTCCTGGAACCTTTTACTTCTCTGGATTTTGACCTGCATGAGATCATGCAGTACAAATACATCCGCACAAGATTTGGAAAAATCAATGTGGATTATTATCACCGGCTGGAAAAAGCGCTTCTTGAAGACATTGATGCATTATTTCTGGAAGGCTCCAGAGATGCCTCTTATGTCTATGGCGTTTATTTTGTATCGGATGCTGATGCAGGAAAGGTCGATTCGATCATGCGGTCTCTCCACTTTGAAAAAGTCGATCTGCTGGAAGACTTTGGCGGAACCCCGCTGGAAGCTTACCGGAGCCTGGATAAAGAAGTCCAGAATCTGACCGATGAAATCCAGGCAGTGAAGGATAAACGTCAGGAGATGTTCCGCAAGAACGCTTCCAGACTACTCGGTGCAAGAATTCAGCTGGAACGTTTTTCCGATAACTTTGATATTCGGAAATTTGCGGCACGAACCGAGACAGACGAGCAGGAAGAATACTACATCCTCTGCGGCTGGATGTCCGAAGAAGATGCAAATGCATTTATCAAAGAGGCACAGGAAGATGACAAGGTTTATATCGTAGTAGAAGAGGACCGGGAACAGTATTTTGGAGAACCTCCTACCAAGCTTGAGAATCCAAAGCTTTTCAAACCATTTGAAATGTTCATCAAGATGTACGGACTTCCCAAGAGCGGTGAGATGGATCCGACCATTTTTGTAGGTATCATGTACAGCTTTATCTTCGGCGCCATGTTCGGGGATGTCGGTCAGGGGCTGCTGCTCTTTATCGGCGGTGCGATCCTGTATTTCACAAAGAAAATGAACCTTGCCGGAATCGTATCACTTGCCGGAATCTTCTCCACCTTCTTTGGATTTATGTTTGGAAGTGTGTTTGGATTTGAAGACATTATAGAAGCCAAATGGATCCGACCGATCAATCATATGACCACCTTACCGTTTATCGGAAAGCTGAATACTGTATTTATCGTATCGATTGCTTTTGGTATGGGAATCATCCTGATTTCTATGATTTTCCATATTATCAACGGCATCCGTGCCAAAGATACCGAAGCAACCTGGTTTGATGCAAACGGCATGGCAGGGCTGATATTCTACGGGGCAGCAGTTACCTGCATCGTTCTTTTCATGACAGGTCACTCTCTGCCGGGTGGAATCGTTCTTGCAGTGATGTTCGGAGTACCGCTTCTTCTGATCGCACTGAAAGAGCCGCTGACGAACAAGATCAAAAAGAAAACCGAAAAAATGGAACAAAGCAAAGCAATGTTTGTCACCCAGGCATTCTTTGAATTATTTGAAACCCTGCTCAGCTATTTTTCAAATACGCTTTCCTTTATCCGTATCGGTGCATTCGCAGTCAGCCACGCTTCCATCATGGAGGTTGTACTGATGCTTGCCGGTGTCGAAAGCGGGCATATTAACTGGGTAGTGATCGTACTCGGCAACCTGTTTGTATGTGGATTCGAAGGACTGATCGTTGGAATCCAGGTTCTGAGACTTGTCTATTACGAGATGTTCAGCCGCTTCTACAAAGGCAGTGGCCGCGAATTTAAACCTTATACAGGTACTGCAAAAAATTAGTTTTTCATTTTAGGAGGAAATTATCATGACTTTAGCAACTAAACTCATTCTCATTGCCGCACTGGTTTTAAGCATTTTCATTCCATTCGGATATTACCTGCTCGGAGAAAAAAATAAAGGACGTTATAAATGTGCACTTGCCTTCAATGTTCTTTCTTACTTTGGAACCTTCCTTGTAGCAGGGATCATGCTCTTTGGAAGTGTACCGGTACATGCGGCAGACGCCGCTGCCTCAGGCGCAGGCCTTGCAACCGGTCTTGGTTACATTGCAGCAGCTCTTGTTACCGGTCTTTCCTGCATCGGTGGCGGTATTGCCGTAGCAAGTGCAGCAAGCGCAGCCCTTGGAGCTATCAGCGAGGATTCCAGCGTCCTTGGTAAATCCCTTATCTTCGTAGGTCTTGCAGAAGGTGTATGCCTGTACGGTCTTATCATCTCCTTCATGATCATCAGCAGACTGTAATCATGAAAATGTATCTGATCAGTGACAACGTGGATACTTATACCGGAATGCGGCTTGCCGGCGTGGACGGTGTCGTAGTTCATGAAAAGCAGGAGCTGCGTGATGCGCTGGAAACTGCCATGAACGACAAGTCGATCGGTATCATTCTTCTGACGGAACGCTTTGGAAGAGAATTTCCGGATCTCATCGATGAGATCAAGTTAAAAAGAAAGATGCCTCTTCTGATCGAAATTCCAGACAGACACGGAACAGGACGTAAAAAGGATTTCATTACCTCATACGTCAATGAAGCGATTGGACTGAAACTTTAACTAGAAAGGCATAGAAGGTGAGACAATGACGCTTGAAGAGAAAATAGCGCATTTACAGGAAACGGTCATGACTGAAGCCCGTTCTGAAGGAAATGCAATCATTGACAATCACAAAAAAGCGCTTGAATCTTTATTTGAAAAGCATAAAAAAGAAGCGACCGCACAGTCTGAGGTCCGTATCAAATCCGAGACCTTAAGAGCCAGAAGGCAGGTAAATCAAGCTGCGGCAAAAGCCGAAACCGAACTGAAACGTGCTCTTGGCAAAACACAAAATGAATTAAAAGTCAGGCTGTTTGATGAAGTAAAGGAGCTTCTTTCTGACTTTACAAAAACAGACAAATATCTGGACTATCTCTGCAGCAAAATCCGCGAAGCCGCACGCTTTGCAGATGGCGAGGAGATGACCATTTATATTTCTCCTTCTGATAAGGAGAAACAGACAGAACTGGAAAAACGTACCGGCATGACGATCACCATCAGTGAATATGATTTTATGGGCGGTATGCGTGCTGTAATCCGAGGCCGTAATATTCTGATTGATCACAGCTTCCAGGTTGCAGTCGATTACGAATATCATCAGTTCAGTTTTGCAGCAGGAGGTGCAGGAATTGAATAAGACAGCAACTATTTATGGAATAAACGGTCCGGTCATCTATCTGAAGGGTGACACCGGATTCATGATGTCGGAAATGGTCTATGTGGGAAAGGAAAAGCTGGTTGGCGAAGTCATTTCCCTGGACAAAGACATCACGACTGTTCAGGTCTATGAAGAGACTTCCGGGCTGAAACCGGGAGAAATCGTAGAGGCTTCCGGAAGTCCGGTATCTGTAACTCTGGCACCCGGAATCCTGAACAATATTTTTGACGGAATCGAACGCCCGCTTGAGCAGATCGCAAATGTGGGCGGCGGTGCATTTATCACCCGCGGCGTCAGCGTTGATTCGCTTGACCACGACAAATTATGGGATACCCACATCACCGTGGCCAAAGGAGATTACCTTCATGGCGGAGATATTATAGCGGAGGTTCCGGAGACCAGTGCGATCGTACACAAATGTATGGTTCCGCCGGATGTGGAAGGTGAAGTAATCTGCTGCGCGTCGGACGGAGAATACCGGATTGAAGATACACTTGTCACTCTGCGGCTTTCCGACGGAACAGAAAAACAGCTCAACATGATACAACACTGGCCGATCCGTAAGGCGCGCCCGACAAGCTACCGTTTCCCGGCAAGTGTCCCTCTGATCACCGGACAGCGGATCCTGGATACCATGTTCCCGATCGCAAAGGGTGGAACTGCCGCAATCCCAGGCGGATTCGGTACCGGAAAAACCATGACCCAGCACCAGATCGCCAAATGGTCTGATGCCGATATTATCATCTATATTGGCTGCGGCGAGCGTGGAAATGAAATGACACAGGTGCTGGAAGAGTTTTCAGAGCTTGTGGACCCAAAGAGCGGCAATCCGCTGATGGACCGAACCACTCTGATCGCCAATACCTCCAACATGCCGGTAGCTGCCCGTGAAGCAAGTATTTATACCGGACTTACCCTGGCTGAATATTACCGTGACATGGGCTATGACGTAGCGATCATGGCAGACTCTACTTCCCGCTGGGCGGAAGCCTTACGTGAGCTTTCCGGCCGTCTGGAAGAGATGCCGGCAGAAGAAGGTTTCCCGGCTTACCTCGCCAGCCGTCTGTCTGCTTTCTACGAGCGCGCAGGCATGATGCATAACTTAAATGGCAGTGACGGATCCGTGACCATTATCGGCGCCGTATCGCCTCAGGGAGGCGATTTCTCCGAGCCGGTCACCCAGAACACCAAACGTTTCGTCCGCTGCTTCTGGGGCCTGGACAAGAGCCTTGCCTACGCAAGACATTTTCCGGCGATTCACTGGCTGACCAGCTACAGCGAGTATCTGACCGATCTCGCCGCCTGGTACCACGACAATGTATCACCCAAATTCGTTGACTACCGCAACCGCATCATGGCACTTCTGAACCAAGAGAGCAGCCTGATGGAAATCGTAAAGCTGATCGGAAGTGATGTACTTCCGGACGATCAGAAACTGGTTCTGGAAATTGCAAGAGTCATCCGTCTCGGATTTTTGCAGCAGAATGCATTCCACAAGGATGATACCTGTGTCTCTCTGCAGAAGCAGTACAAAATGATGGAAATCATTTTATATTTATACAAACGCTGCCGCGAACTGGTAGCCATGAATATGCCAATGTCTGTCCTCAAGGAGGAAAATATTTTTGAACGTGTCATTGCGATCAAATACGATGTTCCAAATGACAATCTTCAGCTTCTTGACCAGTATCTGGCAGACATTGATGCTTTCCATGACCGCATCATGGAAAAGAACGCGTAAGGAGGGAAAATAAAATGGCAATTGAATATTTAGGCCTCAGCAGCATTAACGGCCCTCTGATCGCGCTGGAAGGCGTTCAGGATGCTTTTTATGATGAAATCGTAGATTTTGTCGTAAACGGCAAAGAACACAAAATGGGACGTATTGTGGAGGTCTACGAGGACAAAGCAATCATCCAGGTATTTGAAGGCACGGAAAATATGTCTCTTAACAATACCCACACCAGACTTACCGGACATCCGATGGAAATCGGTCTGTCCGAAGAAATGCTTGGAAGAACCTTTAACGGAATCGGCGAACCGATCGACGACCTTGGACCGATCACGGTTGAAGAGGTGCGCGATGTCAACGGACTTCCGTTAAATCCAGTCAGACGTGAATACCCTCGTAACTATATCCGCACCGGAATTTCTGCAATTGACGGACTGACCACACTGATCCGTGGACAGAAGCTGCCGATCTTTTCCGGCAACGGTCTTCCGCACGACCAGCTTGCCGCACAGATCGTAAAGCAGGCTTCTCTTGGCGGCAGCACGAATGAGGATTTCGCCATCGTATTCGCCGCAATGGGTGTCAAGCATGACGTAGCTGATTTCTTCCGCAGAACCTTTGAGGAGAGCGGTGTTGCAAACCATGTGGCAATGTTCCTGAACCTTGCCAACGATCCTGTCGTCGAGCGTCTGATCACCCCGAAGGTTGCGCTGACCGCCGCTGAATACCTTGCATTTGAAAAAAATATGCACATTCTGGTCATTCTTACCGATATGACTTCCTTTGCCGAAGCCATGCGTGAGGTTTCTTCTTCCAAAGGAGAAATCCCAAGCCGTAAAGGATATCCGGGATATCTGTACAGTGAACTTGCCACCTTATATGAACGTGCAGGAATCGTAGAAGGAGTAAATGGTTCTGTCACACAGCTACCGATCCTGACCATGCCAAATGATGACATTACCCACCCGATCCCTGACCTGACCGGTTATATCACCGAAGGACAGATCGTACTTGACCGGAATCTTCACGGACAGGCAATCTACCCGCCGATCAGCGTTCTTCCGTCCCTGTCCCGTCTGATGAAAGACGGTATCGGAAAAGGATATACCCGGGAAGACCACCAGGACCTGGCAAACCAGCTTTTCTCTGCATATGCTAAAGTAGGAGAGGCTCGGAATCTTGCTTCCGTTATCGGAGAAGACGAGCTTTCTCCGATTGACAAGAAATACCTGGAATTCGGAAAGGCATTCGAGGAGCGTTATATCGGCCAGGGACCGAATGAAAACCGTACCATCGAGGAAACACTGGATCTTGGCTGGGAACTGCTTAGAATCCTTCCAAAAGAAGAACTTGACCGTGTCGATACCAAGATTCTTGACGTATACTACAAAGGCTAAGGAGGGAAGTCTATGGATCCACGTTCATTTCCCACCAAGGGAAATCTGATACTTGCGAAAAATTCACTGACACTTGCCAGACAGGGATATGAGCTGATGGACAAGAAGCGGAACATTCTGATCCGCGAGCTGATGGGCTTAATCGACGAAGCAAAGGATATTCAGGAAGAAATCGATAAAACCTTCACCTATGCCTATCAGTGCCTTCAGAGGGCGAATATCGAGCACGGGATCAGTACAGTAGAAGAACTTGCCTATACAGTTCCGATCGAGGATTCTATCCGCATCCAGACGCGAAGCATTATGGGAACAGAAATCCCGAAAGTGAAGTACGAAAAAGAAAATACCAGACCAACCTATGCATTCAGTACTTCCAGAGAATCCATCGATATCGCCCGTGATGCATTCTGCCGTGTAAAGGAGCTGACACTCAAGCTTTCTGAGGTAGAAAATGCAGCGTACCGGCTGGCTTCAAGTATCAAAAAGACACAGAAAAGGGCAAATGCCCTGAAAAATATTACGATTCCGATGTATGACAATCTCGTATATACGATTACAAATGCACTGGAAGAGAAGGAACGGGAAGAATTTACCCGACTGAAAGTGATCAAACGAATGAAAAACAAATAATATTTCTGAAAAAATCATAAAATATAGAAAATATATTGACACTACACCCGTTTTGTTATATAACTTATAGAACAAATAAGATTACAAAAGCAATAGATTTTACAAATCAGGGGGTGAGCATATGACTTTTTGGAAAGTATCCGACACCAGAATGAACTGCCTTATCACAGAAGCAGAGATTGCCGCACTTGGCTACTCACTGGAAGATCTGACACAGGACAGGGAGCGTACCGAAGAATTTTTGAATCTTCTTCTCAAGAAAGGGAAAGAAGTCCTTGGGCTTAACACAGACAATGGAATCCAGGGATTTTACGGTGCATTTCTTCCTGACCGGAGCCTGATGCTGTCGATCTCCTGCCAGGCTGAGAATTCTCCGGAATCCATCCAAAAAGATGGTTCTGAAGCTTCCGGTATGCTGATTGAGCCTGACAGCAGTGAGAAAGAGACCGTTCGCTGGCAGATTCTCTTTCCAAGTCTGGATAATGCAATCGACTTCTGCAAGATCCTTGGATACGGTCAGGCATCAGAAAGCCGTCTGTATAAAGATGACGGTGTCTACTACCTGATGGTAGACTTCCCGAATACAGAAGACGGCAATAAAAAGGCTCAGCGCATCGTATCCGCCGGTGAATTCGGTGGCATGGTCGAAAAAGATGCAATTTCTGAAGCTTATCTGAATGAACATGAAAAATGCCTCCTGAACAAGGATGCAATCAATATTTTATGCAAGATGTAGTAGAAGGGGACTGAAATAGTCCCCTTTTTAGTACACGAAATAGATTTTCCTTTATTTTTCCACATATCCAGTAACTTTCCACAAATGAAATAAACGATTACTTTTACATATGTCTTCATCTGTTACATATGTCTCCATCTGTAGAAACAGATTCTAAAAAAAGAGCACCGTCCCCGATGCTAATTCATCAAAAACAGTGCTGATACTGCGCCTTCAGGGATTCGAACCCTGGACAAATAGATTAAGAGTCTACTGCTCTACCAACTGAGCTAAAAGCGCATACATTATTCGGTTTTCCGTAACGCAAGATTTATTATATAAGACAGCTATAAAAAATGCAAGCTTTTTTTTCATAAATTTTAAAATTTTTTTAAATAGATTTTTTTGCTGACAAAGAATGTGCCAAGGCACATATAAAAAAGATCATGTGTACCGTCCGAAATTCGAACACATGATCTTTTTTGTGTACCTTTTAGGGTGTTTTTTTTCTTATCCTACATAAATTTACTGATATATCCCTGTACAAAGATAAATAATACAATCAGCGGCAGGATATAGCTTACATAAAATTTCGCCCATTTCGGGAATTTCAATCCTTCTCCGGTATCCGCTTCTTTCAGGAAGTTCTTCCATCCCCATCCATAACGGCTTGTACAGAACAGAAGATAGATCAGACTTCCAAGTGGAAGCAGGTTGTTACTTACCAGGAAATCTTCCAGATCCAGTACTCCGGAACCTTTTCCGAACGGCATAAATCCACTCCATACATTAAATCCGAGAACACAAGGCATGGAAAGTACCGCCACAACCACGATATTGACGATTACAGCCTTTTTCCGGCTGCATCCGGTCAAATCAATAGCAAAGGATAAAATGTTCTCAAAAACGGCGATTACGGTCGATGCCGCAGCAAAAATCATAAATAAGAAGAATAAGGCTCCCCAGATTCTTCCGCCTGCCATGGAATTAAATACATTCGGAAGTGTGATAAAGATCAGACTCGGACCTTCTCCCGGATCCACCCCATATGCGAAGCATGACGGGAAAATGATCAGACCCGCGATCAAAGCAACAAAGGTATCCAGAAGTGTTACCAGGACTGCTTCTCCTGTAAGACTGCGGGATTTGTCGATATAGCTTCCGAAAATAGCAATTGCGCCGATTCCAAGGCTTAATGTGAAGAAAGCCTGTCCCATAGCGGCAAAAATCGTGTCAAATAAGCCATATTCCACGACTTTGTGGAAATCCGGTGCCAGGTAGAAGCGAAGCCCCTCAGAAGCCCCATCAAGCGTTACAGAACGTGCTGCAAGGATCACCATCAATGCAAGCAGAAGCAGCATCATAACCTTTGTGATCTTTTCCACTCCATTTTGAAGCCCCATCCCACAAATTGCAAAACATCCAACAACAACAATGATCATAAAGAAAGTCATTGCTCCAGGTTTTGCAAGCATATCGGAAAAAACACCTGCAACAGCTGCAGTATCCTTTCCCTCAAATTCACCAGTCGCCATTTTAATGAAATACTGGACCATCCAGCCTGCAATTGTTGTGTAGAACATCATCAGCAGATAGTTTCCGGCCATAGCTCCAAACTTATACCAATGCCATTTCGTTCCTTTTGGCTCCAGACGGTCAAAGGAAAGCGCCGCACTTACTTTACTGGCTCTTCCGACAGAAAATTCCATTACCATGATCGGAAGTCCAAGAATCAGTAAAAATGCAAGGTAAATAAGAACAAATGCTGCTCCACCATATTTTCCTACAATATAAGGAAAACGCCAGACATTACCAAGACCGATTGCACATCCTGCAGAAATAAGGATGAATCCGAGTCTTGAAGAAAATTTTTCTCGTTGCATAAAAAATCCTCTCATTCTATTAAATTGTGGATAACTTGCCAAAATGATACTTATCCCCATTTTTCGACAAGCTTGTTGACAACTTTTTTCCAGAATATCCACAGAGGAATTATACTGAATTACTGGGAAATTGTCTATGATTGTTTATATTTTCATTGGCGAAACCACCTGATAATTTTAATTTTCCCCTTTTTAGTACACAAAATCGCCAGATGTGTACCTTTTGGGGTAAAAATTTGCATGTATATATATATTAAAGATAACAACAGCTTATTAAAATTCCTTTGTTTATATTAGGAGGGCTGAAAAAGCCCGTGGTTGACGCATTTCGGGGCATATTTTGTGTACGGAAACGGGGGAAGTTGTTTACTTCAGAGGGCAAAGAGGTGTACATATATGGGGATTGTTGTTTACTTTGCGGGGTTACGCAGTGTACTTGAAGGGTTGGCGATTTTACCTTTTCTGTACACAAGTGTCGAAAAAATTTAAAAAAAGGCTTTACAAGAGGGGGGTTCTTGTATATAATCAACCTAGGCGTACCGTTTTGGTACACAATTTTTATCAAAAAAGGTACCTTAATGGTACACGAAAAGAACAATACACACCTTAAACGTACACAAAACGTAAAAAAAGACAGAAACCCCATTTTATGGGGTACTTTTTAGGGGAGGGTGTTCCTTTTTGGTACACAAATCCCCAATATAAAGGGGTTGGTTACCCCGAATGGTACACAATAAGGGATTATATGGGGTGTAGAGGGGATTTTAATACACCTCAAAAGTACACAATAATACAGAAGAAAACAATTAAGGGGTATGAGCGATGAAGGAAACACAGAAAAAACCAAAAGAGAAACAATTGCTGGACCGTGATACGGTCTCCCGGTCCAATGTGCTGATCGAAAGTAAATCCAGTACATCATTATTTGAAAGAAAGCTTCTTAATATTGCAATCGCAAAAGCATATGTAGAAGACGGTGAGCTGATCGCAAAGGTTTCCACCAAGGATGTTAAGAATTATCTTCATATAACAGGAAACTCCATCTATTCCCGTCTGAAAGAAGTATCAAAAGAGACATTGGGACATGTAGTAAGTATTGAGGACGACGAAAAAGAGAACTTCATCATGTTCAATGTAGTGAATAAATGTGAATATAGAGATGGCGTGTTTACAACCAGATTTACTAAAGAGATGAAACCTCATATCTATAACCTGAAAAAAGACTATACCCGTATGAGTCTTGATGTATTGTGCTCTTTTAAATCCCTGTTCACAACCCGTGTTTATGAAATCCTGAGAACCCAGTATTATCGTTTTGACAGGGAACAGTGTGACCAGCTGATCGTACCGAGACCGCCGAAGAATCCATACACGATCGCAGAGCTTAAATTTACACTGAATGTAGTGGATGCAAATGCATCTAAAGCAGTAAAACGTCTTGTTGAGCAGGGACGTTTTGAAGAAGCGCTTGCAGAGATTAAGGATGCACCGTTTGAAGATTGGCGTAATTTCCGTAGAAAAGTACTTGAAGTTGCGAAAAAAGAGCTGGAAGAATCCGAGTATTCCGAGATCTGCTTTGATTATGAGCCGGTTAAGAGCGGGAAGGGCGGAAAGGTTACAGGAATCCGTTTCTTTGTGAAGAAGAATCCGAAGTGTATCCATCATTCAGATCTTCAGCGTATGCCATCTGGAGAAGAAGAGGGCGAAGAGATTGCGCCAAATGTACTGGCTGCAAAGAAAACTCCGGTTAATGAAAAACTGATTTTAGAAGTTGCCGATATTTTTGGAAATGAACCGATCACGATTCAGGAGATTAAGGTGCTGCTTCAGGTATCCGATAACCAGCCGGATGTGATCCGGAAAGCTTTTAAGCTGTCACAGGAGCAGGCATACATCAATAATCTGGTCGGATGGCTCAGAAAATGTATCGAAGAAAAGTGGTATGAGAACGAAAAAGTATCCAAGTTCAAAGGAAAGACGCTGGAAGAAGCGCAGATGACACTGGATCTTTATCAGGAATACATAGAAGAGCGCGAAAAAGTGAAAAAAGAGTAGGGTATTTTCTGCGAAAAGCAGAGTTATTACCTAAATGGTACACAAGTTAAGCGAGATAGTGTACAAAGTATACGAATCGAGTAGGAGTCAGCCTACTCGATTCGTCTTATTTTATGATGGAAAATTAAATTAGATGTTGGGGTCAAGAGGTATTTTGACGCTGGTATCTTAAATTATGGAGGAACGGAAGAAAATTATGGAAATAGGAAGATTACTGGATTTTTTAAAGACAGCAGAACAACTGAAATGTAACACCAGACATTCGTATACTTCAAGTGGCAGGTTGGAGAGTGTGGCAGAGCACAGTTGGCGGCTGGCGTTGATGGCAATGCTGGTTGGGGATGAATTTCCGAAGCTGGATATGGATAAGGTGATAAAAATGTGCCTGATCCATGATATGGGTGAGGCGATCACCGGAGATATTCCGGCATTTGAAAAGACGGATAAAGACCGAAAGGTTGAGAATAAAAAGGTGGAGCAGCTGACGGATATACTTCCGGAACCGGTCCGTGCAGAATGGAAGGCATTATTTGAAGAGATGGAAGCGATGGAGACACAGGAGGCGAGGCTTTATAAATCACTGGATAAGCTGGAGGCGCTGATCCAGCATAATGAGGCGGATATCTCGACATGGATTCCGTTGGAGTATGATCTTCAGATGACGTATGGGAATGAAGAATGTAAGTTTGCGGAATATATCCAAAGGCTTCGGGAGGAAGTGAGGAAAGATTCCAAGCGGAAGATTGAAGAAAGCAAACAGAAAGACTAATAAAAAATTTTCATAATAGTTGCATTGGAAATGTAATACTACATATTCATGCTGAGCCGGGGCGAATGTCCCGGCTTATTTTCTATATATGATAAGTAAAAATTTAATTATAAATCGGGGTAACAGGATTCGAACCTGCGACCTCACGGCCCCCAGCCGTGCGCTCTGACCAAGCTGAGCCATACCCCGAAGTGTTATTTCATTATAGTATAAAGTGTTTTAAATCTCAATCATTCTTTTGATGTGAGAAAATGCTGTTGACAGGTTTCTGGAAAGAGTTCAAAATAACGATATGCAAATATAAATGAGTAGGATGAAGAACGATTATGGAAAATTTAATTTTCAGTTTGAATGCAACGATTCCGATTTTTTTGATGATGTTACTTGGAATGTTATTCAGAAAACTGGGGTGGATGGATGAAGTCTTTGCGGCAAAGATGAACAAGTTTGTATTTTTGGTTCCGCTTCCGGTGTTGCTGTTTGAACAGCTGGCGACCGTGGATTTTTCGGAAGTATGGGATATTAAGTTTATTCTTTTTTGTTTTGTGGTGACGGCAATCAGTATTACGATATCAACTTTGATTTCACTGCTGTGGAAAGATCGGAGCATTAAAGGCGAATTTATACAGGCGACTTACCGGAGCAGTGCGGCGCTTCTTGGAATTGCTTTTATCCAGAATATTTACGGAACTGCGGGAATGGCACCGCTTATGATCATCGGCAGTGTGCCGCTTTATAATATTATGGCGGTTGTGGTGCTTTCAGTGTTTAAACCGGGGAATAATTCTTTTGATAAGGCGCTGGTAAAGAAAACGCTGAAGGGGATTGCAACGAATCCAATCATTATTGGAATTGTGGCGGGATTTGTCTGGTCTGCACTTAAGCTTCCGATGCCGACAATTTTACATAAGGTTGTATCCAATGTCGGGGCGACAGCGACGCCGATGGGTCTGATGTCGATGGGAGCGACATTTGAGTTGAGGAAAGCGACATCGAAAATGAAGCCGACAATTGTGGCAGTGTTTATGAAGCTGGTTGGATTTTGTGCGGTTTTTTTGCCGGTAGCAGCAGTTCTTGGATTTAGAAATGAAGAGTTGATTGCGATTCTGGTGATGCTTGGATCTGCTACGACGGTCAGCTGTTTTGTTATGGCAAGGAATATGGGACATGAGGGGACGCTTAGTTCCGGGGTGATTATGATGACGACGTTGTTGAGTGCGTTTACGCTTACGATGTGGCTGGATGTGTTGAGGTCATTTGGGTTGGTGTAAGAAGAATAAAAATAGAAGCAGCTAGTTAAAATGGGAATTGTGGTAGCACACCATTGACTAGTTGCTTCTATTTTTTAAAGATTAAATAAGTCGCTGTGACTGCCGGTTCGAGTAAGAGTGAGAACAAGGACATCATCATCGTAGCGATAGATGAGCAGCCAATCTGGGGAGATGGGTGCCAGGGGCGGGGAAGGCGCTGGCGCTGTTCCCCTTGGGGAGTGGTGTGTTTTAGATAAGAAAGTTTGTTGGTCGAATGATTTAGGGGAGGAGCAGTGCACCACAGCTCGTGAACCTGGCGGTTCATTCGCTGTGCGAGCTATCGCTCTATCAAAATAAAAAAACACGCAAATTTTCATGCGAGCATGAAATTTGCGTGTTCTTTTATTTTGGCACTGCTCTATCTGAGGACAAAGTACTGTTCATACCACAGTAAGAATGAATATACGGTATAAATCTTTCTATGATAATTTCCGACTTTATTTTTATGATCTTCCAGCCATTTCAGCAGTAATTCCTGATTGAAGAATTCGGATACGAAGTCTTTCTGGAACATTTCTTTTACTTTATTATAGTATTTATCTTCCCGGAGCCATACTCTGAATGGTACGAGGAATCCGAGTTTTTTACGTTTTGCCCAGTCCATTGGGATGTGGGAGAGGGCGGAGGTACGGAATGCTTTTTTGGTTTCCATGCCGTCTACGCAGTATTTGCTGTCGATGCTGCGGGCGAGTTCCCAGACTTTTTTGTCGAGGTATGGTACACGCAGTTCGAGGGAGTGTGCCATTGTCATCTTATCTGCTTTGAGCAGGATGTCGTGTGGCAGCCACAGATGCATATCGAGGAAGAGCTTTTTATGAAGGTCGTCCTGATCTTTTACCTGGTCGAAGTACGGTTTGGTTACGTCCTGGTAGCGCATCTTGCTCTTGTATGCAGGAGAGAGTACTTCATCTGCTTCTTCGTTGTCCATGATGAATGCCTGACCGATGTAGGAATCTTCTACGGAAGTTGCATTTCTCTTGAGGAAGTTAAGTCCTCTCTTGTCTGGCTGGTGTTTTGCCCAGTCTCCGAGTTTTTTACGGATAGATGCCGGTACGATCTTGCGGTACATATCACCGGATTTGCTTGGGATATATGTCTCGTATCCACCGAACATCTCATCTGCGCCTTCTCCACTTAAGACTACTTTTACATCTTTGGCTGCGAGCTGTGACAGATAGTACAGCGGTACAGCGGAAAGGTTGGCATGTGGTTCATCGGAATGATACTGAACCTCCGGCAGAGCATCGAAAAATTCGTCAGAAGAGATTTCTTTCTTTGCATTGCTCATATGAAGGATATCGCACAGATCCTTGGAGAAGGTTGTCTCATCGAATCCGCCGACTTCAAATCCTACGGAATAGGTATTCATCGGTTTTACAGTAGATGCGATGTAGCTTGAATCAACACCACCTGAAAGGAAAGATCCTACTTCTACATCAGCAATCTGATGGTAATCAACAGAATCCTGAATTGTCTCACCAATGAGTTTTACTGTCTCGTCAAAGCTACGATCTTTCTTTGCATAAGTCGGATCGAAGTATTTTGTTTTCTTAAGTTCTTTTCCATCATAAGTGAAGTATGTTCCCGGTTCCAGTTTGAATACACCTTTGAACATGGTTTCAAGAAGTGGGGTGTACTGGAAAATCAGGTACATCTTGAGGGCATCTTTGTTGACCTCTTTATGGAAATGTGGGTGAGCCAGGAAGGACTTGATCTCAGAACCAAATAAAAGGCTTCCATTCATCTGTGCATAGTAGAATGGTTTGATTCCGAAGTAGTCTCTTGCTCCGAATAAGTTGTGAGTTTCTTTATCGTAAATTACAAATGCGAACATTCCGCGGAGCATAGAAGCAATTTTTTCGCCATAGGTCTTGTATCCCTGAAGAATAACTTCTGTATCGGAGTTTGTCTGGAACTGACATCCGTGTTTCTCAATCAGTTCTTTACGGATTTCCTGATAGTTGTAAATTTCTCCGTTGAAAATAATGACATGTTTGCCATCTGCACTGTGAATCGGCTGAGATCCGCCTTCAAGGTCGATGATACTCAGACGGCGGAAGCCAAGGGCTACATAGTCATCAACAAAGCTTCCCTTGCTGTCAGGTCCGCGGTGGGCAATGCGTTCACCCATCTGGTCGATGACTTCTTCTCTATTAAAATCGCCGGCGCCATAATAGCCTGCAAATCCACACATAAATTGCACATCCTTTCTGAATTGATACATATTAAAAATATTATAGTAACTTAATTTTGCCTGTAGATTTATTTATTATACCATAGTCTATATAAGATTAACAAGGGATAAAAAACCGGAAAGGAATATCCAATAAAATCAGTAGGATATTCCTTGCATATTTTTTACAGGTGTTATATAGTGAAAAATGCAGATAAATGCGTAAAAGCCGACAAAGAAAAGAGGAATCCGGGAAATGGAAAAGGTAAAAACTTTCCTGGCAGATATATCCGATCTGCTTGATGAGAAAAATTATCAAAAAATTTATAAAAAAGTTCCGGTGTTCCGACAGGAAAAAGCAGACCGGCTGAAGCACAGGGAGGATCAGGCTCAAAGCGTGGGTGCATGGTATCTTTGGATGAAGATACAGGAGAGACACCAGATACCGCAAGATGCAGGGCAGTCCTTTAATTTATCACATTCTGGGAAATATGTTCTGTGCAGCGCAGGCGTATCCGGAGAGCGGGTAGGCTGCGACATCGAATGCATTCGGAAATATCATGAAAGGCTGGCAGAAAAATATTTTTGTTCTTCTGAATATGAGAGGATCCGGAATGCAGATGAAGCAGAGCGGACGGAAATGTTCTACCGCTACTGGGTTTTAAAAGAAAGCTTTTTAAAAGCGACGCGCAAAGGTCTTGTGATGGGATTGAATACCAGCGAGATCCAGATTCCGAAGCAGGGAGATCCGTTTTTTTTAAGGCAGCCGGAAGAGATCCGGGAAGCTTATTATTTAAAAGAATATCAGACAGATGGAGCAAGGATTGCGGTGTGCTCAACAAATCCGAATTTTGACGAAAATATTTTGGATATGACAGATATTTACAAAAGAGAAATGATTGTGGAACTTAAAGATTGAAAATAAGCCAATGAAACAAGAAGTGGATTGGTTAAGAGTTTACAGGTATTTTATGAGAGAAGAAGGAGAAGAAGATGCTTACACAATTTTCGAGAACAGAACTGCTTCTTGGCAAAGAGGCGATGGATAAACTGAAGAATTCAAGAGTTGCCGTATTTGGAATCGGCGGAGTTGGCGGTTATGTATGTGAGGCACTGGTACGAAGCGGAGTCGGTGCATTTGACCTGATCGATGATGACAAGGTATGTCTTACCAACTTAAACCGTCAGATCATTGCAACCAGAAAGACGGTAGGGAAATACAAAACAGATGTTATGAAGGAGAGAATGCTGGAGATTAATCCGGACGTGGATGTGCGGATCCACAAATGCTTCTTCCTTCCGGAAAATGCAGATGAATTTCCGTTTGATGAGTATGATTATGTAGTTGATGCAGTTGATACGGTGACTGCAAAGATTGAGCTTGTCATGAAATCGCAGGCAATGAATGTGCCGATCATCAGCAGTATGGGAGCCGGAAACAAGCTGGATGCAAGTGCATTTAAAGTGGCTGATATCTATAAGACACAGATGTGTCCGCTTGCAAAAGTTATGCGCCGGGAGTTAAAGAAGCGTCATGTTAAGAAGTTGAAAGTTGTTTATTCAGAAGAGAAACCGACCAGACCAATCGAGGACATGGCAATCAGCTGCAGAAACCATTGTATCTGTCCGCCAGGAGCAGAGCATAAATGTACGGAGAGAAGAGATATTCCGGGAAGTGTGGCATTTGTGCCATCTGTAGTCGGACTGATTATCGCAGGGGAAGTAGTGAAGGACCTCTGTGCAAAATAAAATCGCGGGCGCCCCTGCGGGGCGCATATCAAAACCAGGCATTTGCTGTCAGAACTTGCAGCAAATGCCTGGCTTTTTTGTTTCATTTTTTTTCACAGATTTTCCGGAAAATCTTATACGATCTGTATCGGAGATCAGGAAACAGAGGTAACTCTGGAGAGTAATTATACAGAGCTTTAAACTTAAAAAATTCTAAACTTGTCGGAAAAGACTGTTTTCTCATGAAGAAATATGTTAAAGTAAGGCTGAAATATGCGTAAAAAGGAACAAACATTAACGAGATGTCGTTTAAGGAAGGAAGAACCATAGACATATGATGAGAGAAGATAGGAAAAGAGCGGAGCAGCGCCAGAAAAAAATAGCGAGGCGCAAGCGGGAAGTACGAAGGATGAAAAGAAAGCTATATAAAGCAGGCATTCTTGCAGCAGCAGGAATTATCGTGTTGGCTGTGATCCTGATGCTTTGTGGAAGTGGAAATGCAAAGAAATCTGCAAAAAAGACATCCTCTGCCAAGACAAAGACAGAGACAAGTGAAGAGACAGAAACAAAGACACCAGAAGAGATAGAAGCTGAGAAAGTCCAGGAGGTGCTGGATTCTGACCAGTATAAAGACCAGCTGGGCGAATTATATAAGAAAAACCCGGAGACGAAGGAAATCATTCTGAACAGAGAAAAGTATTCCGATGATCTGCTGACATGGCTGTTTGATCATCAGGAAGCACTGCAGTGGGTGATTGATTATCCGGAACAGTCAGCACGATCAGAGGAAGAACTCAGTGCGCAGGGACTTCAGGCGGTAGATTTGAAAGATTACAGAATCCAGAACCATATTCCGGTATATTTCCAGTGGAGCGAAGTATGGGGATATGCATCTTATGGTTCCGAGAATATCGGAATGGGTGGATGCGGACCGACCAGTCTTTCCATGGTGGCGACAGGACTTACAGGCAATACTTCATTTACACCGAAGTATGTGGCAGATATGAGTGTCAATATGGGATATTATGTAGATGAAGTCGGAACAGACTGGACGCTTATGACTGCAGGAGCTTCAGAACTTGGAATAAACTCTGCACAGCTTACAAACTGGTCAGAAGACACTCTCAAGTCCGAGCTTTCGGCAGGACATCCGATCATCTGCAGTATGGGACCGGGTGATTTTACAAACCAGGGACATTTTATCGTCCTTTCCGGGCTGACAGAGGAGGGCAAGGTACTGATCAATGATCCGAACAGTAAGATCAACAGCCGTAAGAAATGGGATCTGAATACAATTATAAATCAGATGAATGCAGCGTGGTCATTCTGGGTATAAAAATTTGGAAAAAGTGCAGGAGAATTGGATAAATTCCCTTGCGCTTTTCTTTTATTTATGATATAAATAGATATTGTCGAGAGACAAAATGGGTGGATTCCCGAGTGGCCAAAGGGGACAGACTGTAAATCTGCTGCAATTTGCTTCGGTGGTTCGAATCCACCTCCGCCCATTGATGCGAGGTTGAAAAGACAGTGCAGAGCGCGTATGCTTTTCGCAAAAACCGTATGAGCATCTCTTGCCGCAGTGGCGGAACTGGCAGACGCCCGGGACTTAAAATCCCGTGGGTAGTGATACCCGTACCGGTTCGATTCCGGTCTGCGGCAGTGTTTGAAAAGCAGGAGAAACGTTGAATTTACAGCATTTCTCCTGCTTTTTGTTTAACCGGGATTCTGTTAAATACGCAATTTGCCGGCGTAGAGGCAGAGTAGAGACAGAAAAGTAGATACAGAAAGGAATGGAGGCATAAAAATGGGAGCATATCAACTGAAAAATGAAGAACTTACACTGACTGTTATTTCAGCAGGCGCAGAAATGAAATCGCTAAAAGACAATAAGACAGAGCAGGAATATCTGTGGCAGGCAGATCCAAAGTTCTGGGGAAGAACATCACCGGTTCTTTTCCCAATCGTAGGAAATTATGCGCAGAAGCAGTCGGTATACGAAGGAAAGACATATACGCTGTCACAGCATGGTTTTGCAAGAGACATGGAATTTGATCTGGAGAGCCAGACAGAAGAAGAGATTTGGTTTGTACTGAAAGATACAGAAAGTACTTTGGAAAAATATCCATTTCATTTTATTCTGAAAGTAGGATACAGACTCTCCGGACGTCAGGTGGAAGTAATGTGGAAAGTAGAAAATCCAAATGATAAGAAGATGTATTTTTCGATCGGAGGGCATCCGGCATTTAACTGTCCTTTGAAAGAAGGAGAAAAGCAGGAGGATTGTCAGTTGATATTTGATACAGAAGGACCGCTCACGAGCAGCATCGTGAATGAAGAAGGTGCACTTTGTCCACGGACAAAAATCTTAAATCTTTTCGGAAAATGTCTGAAGCTTGAGGAACATTTATTTGATGAGGATGCACTTATTATTGAAAATCATCAGGCACAGAGGATCGGTCTTGCGGATGCAGATGGAAAGGTTTATCTGGAAGTAGAATTTGATGCACCGCTTTTTGGAATCTGGTCTCCGGCAAAAAAACACGCACCTTTCGTATGTATTGAGCCATGGTATGGAAGAAGTGACAGAGAAGATTTTGACCATATTCTGGAAAACAGGGAGTGGGGGAATGAACTGGAACCGGGCGATATTTTTGAAAAGGATTATAAGATTCTGGTAAAATAGCGCAGAGGGTTGCGTTTCATGGCTCAGACTGATACAATGAAAAAAATACATGGAATATTAAAGGAAGAGGAGAACGTAAGATGAACTTTTTGGAAGAACGTATTGTCAAAGATGGAATCGTGAAAGAAGGAAATGTTCTTAAGGTGGACAGTTTTCTGAATCATCAGATGGATATTGAATTATTTGACCAGATCGGAGCGGAATTCAAGAAGAGATTTGCAGATAAGAATATCAACAAGATCCTGACAATCGAAGCTTCTGGTATCGGGATTGCCTGTATTGTAGCCAAGCATTTTCATGTGCCGGTTGTATTTGCAAAAAAGACACAGAGCATCAATCTGGAAGGGGAGATGTATGTAGCAGAAGTCGAATCATTTACCCACAAATGCAAGAACCAGGTAATTGTAGCAAAGAAATTTCTTTCAGAGGAAGATCATGTACTCATTATTGATGATTTCCTTGCGAATGGATGTGCGCTGCAGGGGCTGATTCAGCTGGTTACAGAGGCAGGTGCAACTGTAGAGGGAATTGGAATTGTGATCGAAAAAGGATTCCAGTCCGGCGGAAGAATCATCCGCAACCTTGGATATCCGCTGGAATCACTTGCGATTGTAGAAGCTATGGACAGTGAGACGGGTGAGATCACTTTCAGAGAGCAGTAAAAAGTGCAAAAAGACGCATATGCCTGAACAAAAATTTTGTCGGGCATATGCGTCTTTTGCGTATATGATGAGCTAAGTGCAGATTTGTATTTTCAAAGGGATCTGCATTTTTGATAAGCAGGTTTAGTCATTTTGCTCCATCCATTCATTTAAAAGCCTGCAATAGCGGTCGGTATCTTCAACGAAGCATACATGACGGCAGTCATCAAAAAGTTCCCAGCGTGAATTCGGGATACTGTCATACATGGTCTTTGCAACCAGTGGAGTGCACAGATCGTTGGCTCCGTTGATGATAAGTGCCGGCTCTTTGATATTTTTCAGTTTGTCACGGTACTCATAGTTGCTGAGATTTCCGATTGGCGTGTATTCATTTGGTCCCCACGCGGTGATATAAGAGTCTGTTCCAACCTTTTTTGGACGGCGCAGGCATTCAGGATCGGTGTCTTTTGGTACGCCGGCGGCATGAAGAAGCATAAAGCGTTCATTGGCTGCGAGATATGCCGGATCGTCAAAATTGCCGGTTGCTTCAGCTTTGGCAATGGCGTCCTGATCTTCCTGGGACATGAATTTGATCATCCGGTGTTGTTCCTGGGCCCACAATCTGGCAGATGGGTGGGTGCTGGAAAGAATAACGGATTTGATCCCTTCTGGTTTGTGATCGCATAAGTATTCGATTGAGAGCATTCCGCCCCAGGACTGTCCGAGAAGATGAAGTTCATTAAGTCCGAGATATTTTCTGAGTTCGATCAGTTCATTCATCCATGTTTTAGAACACCAGAGTTCTGAATGTCCTTCTACATAAGAATTACCGCAGCCGAGCTGGTCGTAGGAAATAATTGCACGACCTTCATCAGCAAGCCGGTCAAGTACTTCAAAGTAGTTATGTGTAGAACCAGGCCCGCCGTGAAGCAGAATGAGTGGTTTTTTATTGTCGGAGCATTCGCCTGCAATACGGTAGTAGGTTTTGTATCCAAGATAAGGCATGTAGCCTTCTGTAATTTTCATATTTAATCCCTCCTCAGTACATTAAGTTTCTTCATTATAACATCAAAATGAAGTAAGGGAAAGAAAAAGTGGAAAAATAAAAAAATAAAAAAAACAAAAAAGTTGTTGACAAACAGTTGAATGATGAATATAATAATAAGAGTCACGCGGGTGTAGTTCAATGGTAGAACACCAGCCTTCCAAGCTGGATACGTGGGTTCGATTCCCATCACCCGCTTTTGTTATGTTTTAAATCAGGAGCCCGGTCGCCAAAGTGGTGACCGGGCTCCTGATTTATAGAGAAAAATTTAGTCATTTTTGACTGGTACGTTAAAATGTCGGCTCGATTATAAGGGTAAAAGAAAATAGCCGCCAACTACTGGGAATAGTTGACGACTGACATTAGTAATAGTTGACACTATTTGCGGGTAGCCGCTTGCGGTTTCCCTCTTTATGTCTTAAATATAGCATATCTGGCAGCAGGACGCAAGGGGGGAACGAAATGTTTACCAGTGTCGTAAATTTTTTGGTACTTACCTTGATTTTTCATCCCCACCATGCTATACTAACACCCGTTACAAAACCCCTAAAAACAAGGTCTTACAAGGGTTTCGCCGATTCCCGGCGTAAAATGAATCGAGTGTTCGTGACCTTCCACTCGTAAAACAAAACTAGAGGAGAGAATTTCATATGAAGAACAAGAATGTAGCATTTATGACTCAGGCAGCGATGATCGCTGCAATCTACGTGGTGCTTACTTATGTATTTGCACCATTTTCATTCGGAGAAGTACAGATACGTATTGCAGAAGCACTTACGATCCTTCCGGTATTTACACCGGCAGCGATTCCTGGACTTTTCGTTGGATGTATTGTTGGAAACATTCTCGGAGGAGCAATCCTGCCGGATATCATTTTCGGAAGCATTGCAACTTTGATCGGAGCATTTTTTACTTATCAGCTTCGTAACAAAAACCGTTTCCTTGCACCGTTACCACCGATTATTGCTAACACAGTAATCGTTCCGTTTGTACTTCGTTACGGATATGGAGTAGCACTTCCGATTCCGTTTATGATGTTGACAGTTGGTGTCGGAGAAGTTGTCGGATGTGGTGTGCTTGGATTAGTCCTTTATACTGCATTGAATCGTTATAAAAATGTAATTTTTAAAACAGCATAAGAAGATGTAAAAAGCGGACAGACTGAATAGCTATTCAGCCTGTCCGTTTTTTATACTATTGTTGTGTATACAATCGTAGAATTTTACAAATTTGAGTGGAGATATATTTATGGAAAAGTGGATATGAATCTTCTATAATATAAAAAGAGAAACTGTAACCAGATGAAAGTTTGACAGTAAGGGAAAAAGGGAGAAATATGAAATATACAGTTGTTGTTGCTGATGATGAGGAGGAAATCCGCAGAAGTCTTGTTCGCAGGGTAAAGTGGGAAGAGATTGGTTTTGAAGTGGTCGGGGAAGCTGAAAATGGTGCAGACGCGCTGGAACTGGTTGAAAAGCTGGAACCAGATCTGCTCCTTACCGATATCAAGATGCCATTTTTATCGGGGATTGAGCTGGCACGGGCGGTCAGGGAAGTTTGCCCGATGGTACAGATCGCATTTTTAAGTGGATTTGATGATTTTACCTATGCGCAGCAGGCAATTCAATATAATATTGTAAGTTATATGCTGAAGCCAATTTCAGCAAAAGAGATCGAGGCGGAATTGATAAAGATTAAAAAAGCCATGGATCAGCGAGTGGAAGAATTTACAAAAGAAAGAAAAGAGAAGCTGGATATCCGCAAGACGCAATTCCTTATTCCGCTTTTGCTCGACAGCTTTCAGAATGAACGGGTGTCCGAAGAGGCACTTCTTGAGCGGGCAGAGGAATGTGAGCTGATCCGTAATCCAAAGCCGGATAATATGCAGTATGTGGTGCTTGTAACCGGAATCCGTGATGCAAATGGAAAGGATCAGACAAGCTATAGCAGTGTAAATGCAGTTGATATGATCCTGAAAAAATATGTTCATTATGTAAGTTGCCATCTGGAAGGAAGAGTGGTATCGCTGATCGCGACGACTCCGGGAGGTATGGGTAAGTATTTACATATTATTGTAGAAGAAATTGTTCAGAGTGTGGAGCGTATTATGGGATATTGCTGTCAGGTCGGGGTAAGCAGGAGTGTGAATACTCTTGGAAAATGCAGAGAGAGCTATCTGGAGGCGATGAATGCGCTCAGTTATTCCAGAAAGGATAAAAGCAGTGTCTATTTCATTTCCGATGCAGAGCACGGATCGGGATTGGAACAGGGAGAAATACAGGAAATTACAGCAACGATGGAGAATTTTTTACGTGGTGGAATGGCAGAGGATCTGGAGATTTATCTGGATGATCTGGAAAAGAAGCTGCGAAATGGAGGCAAGAATACACTGGTACTTAGTACGATACTTTTGACCGAGATTGGGGCGGCAGTATATAAGGTTATTTATATGGCAATCGGGGAATGTGGTGTAGAAGTTCTTCAGAAAAAATATTCCATGCAGCAGATGCGTGAAATGGAACGTATGGCAGAGAATTTTCAGATCATAAAAATGCTGTGTATGGAGGCTAAAAAAATGCTTATGGATCAGAGAAAGAAGAGCAGCGAGGTGATCTGCGAGCAGGCAGTGCAGATCATACAGGACCGATATGCCCAACAGGATCTGTCTGTTATGATCATCAGTGAAGAGATCGGGGTGTCGCCGAATTATCTCAGCAGTCTGATAAAAAAGACGACAGGCAGTTCACTGGTTGAGATCCTGACGAAAAAACGAATTGAAAAGGCAATGGAGCTTCTGCAGTGTACCGGTATGAAGATCGGTGAGATTACAGAGCTGTGTGGTTATAAGGATCAGTATTATTTCAGCCACTGCTTCAAAAAGCTGACTGGAGTATCACCGAACAAATACAGGAGGGAACATGAACAGGCGTAAAAAAGAAGCAGATCAGCACAAGGGATGGAATATATCTATTTCCGGTGTGTTTATTGCAATGGTAATGGGAATCGTCCTGACTTCGGTAGTGGCTGCAACGCTTATTTTTGTTCAGATTTACCGGAATGCAATGGAGCAAAGTGCAGTGACAAGCAGTTCCCAGAGCTGTGAACAGGTACAGAATACGGTTGAGAATTATACACAGGATATGCGGATCATACTGGAAGGGATCGTGGCGAGAATGCGTCATGAGAATAATCATTCTGAGGAATATATCCAGAATCTGGTAAATATCCGTTCCGATGTAGTAGCGGTAACAATCTGTGGTGAAGATGGGGAGCTTCTGCGTTACTGGAACAGAGGGCAGAAGCTGAAAGAGAATTATCGCATTGTTCAGAGTACCGAAATGGAAGATGACGATGGCAGGCTGCGTATAACCAAACCATATGTGGAATCTTTGTTTGAGGGATATTATCCATGGGTTGTAACCGTTTACCAGAAGATTCAGAAAGAAGACGGAACCAGTATACAGGTAAATATTGACATCCGTTTTTCTGACATTGCCAATTATGTTGATGATGTAGGGATCGGGCAGCACGGCTATGCCTATATTGCGGACAAAAAAGGCAATCTGATCTATCATCCACAGCAGCAGCTCATTTATTCCGGGTTAAAAGAAGAGAAGGGAATGGATTTAAAAGAAGGGACACATATTCAGGAACAGGCGATCTATACTGTGAAAAATCTGGAGAACTGTGACTGGAAAATTGTAGGTGTCTGCTATGTAGATGAAATGATTACGGAGAAGGTAAGCAGTGCGGTATCCAGACTTCTGATCGTCCTGTGTCTGGTTATGGGAGCAGTCTTTCTTCTCGGATGGGCATTTTCAGAACTGTTCTCAGCACCGGTAAGGCAGCTTGCTGATGACATGCACCGGTTTGAAAAAAATGCTGAAAATTTTGTATTTGAGCCGATGGCGGGAACTACAGAGATCACGACTTTATCCAACTCATTTGAACACATGGTTGTGAAGATCCAGAAGCTGATGGAGCAGGTCAGACAGGAAGAAATCACACTGCGGAAAACAGAGCTGAAAGCGCTTCAGGCGCAGATCAATCCACATTTCCTGTATAATACACTGGATGCGATTGCATGGATGTGTGAAGACGGGAAAAATGAAGATGCAGAAGAGATGGTTACGGCACTTGCAAGGCTGTTCCGTATCAGTATCAGTAAAGGGCATGAGCTGATTCCGATCGAAAAAGAAGTGGAACATGCAAAGAGTTATCTGAAGATTGAAAATTATCGGTATAAGAACAAATTTACCTATTCATTTGAGGTGGAAGAGTCGTGTCTTTCGTATCTTTGTAACAAAATTACTTTGCAGCCAATTATCGAGAATGCAATTTATCATGGTGTAAAGCAGATGATCGATGAGGGTGAGATCTGGATCCGTATTTTTGAGGACGGAGAAGATATTATTTTCCAGGTGGAGGATAACGGAATCGGTATGACGGAAGAACAGTGCCGGGAGATTCTGCGCAAAGAGCCGGGAGACCGTACCGGAATCGGAATCAAGAATGTAAATGACCGGATCAAGATTTATTTTGGAAGCAATTATGGACTGAATATCACAAGTGAGCTGGATGAAGGGACCTGTGTGACGATCCGTATGCCGAAGGTCAGGGAGGAAGAATATGAGAAAAAGTAGAAGAAAACCATTTATTGCAATTGGTGCAGGTGTGATCCTACTTGCAATTCTGTTTTTTGTCCTGACGGGTGACGGACTTTGGGAAGGAAAAGAAGGCAGTACAAATAGCGTCATCGAGAAGAAAAAAGTAGTGTTTCTGACAAAATCCATGGATTCTTCTTTCTGGCAGTCCGCATATGCGGGAGCCGGTGCGGCAAGTGCGGAATATAATCTGGATCTGGTGTGCGAAGGACCGGATGGAGACGGTGAGGAAGATTATGAGGCGCAGAATGAAATGATAGACCGGGCAATCCGGGAACAGGTAGATGCACTTCTGTTCTCTGCCATTGATTTTGAAAAGAATGCGGAAGCAATCGACCGTGCGGCAAAGGCAGGAATCAGAATTGTGGTTGTGGACAGTCCGGTAAACAGTGAGGCTGTGGAATGCTATATTGGTACAGACAATTATGAAGCCGGATGTATGGCAGGAGAAGAAGTGCTTGGTAATCCGGCGGAAAATCTAAATATCGGAATCGTAAATTTTGATAAGAGTACGGAGAACGGGCAGCTTCGTGAAAAGGGATTCCGGGATACGGTTCTTAATGATGACCGGGCAAATATTACGGCGTCCATCAATGTGAAGTCTACGATCACCGACGCAAGAGAGGGCACCGAGAGGATGTTGCTTGACAATCCGCAGATCAATGTGATCGTGACATTTAATGAATGGACAACACTTGGAGTCGGGGATGCGGTAGAAGCACTTGGCGCCGGAGAGCGGACGCAGGTTGTTGCGTTTGACAGTAACGTAAAATCCATTGGAATGCTGGAAAAAGGAAATGTAGATGCGCTGATCGTCCAAAACCCATATGCGATGGGATACCTGGGGATTGAGCAGATCAATACACTACTGAATGGTCAGAAGCCGGAAAAGAAAGAGACGGCAACCAGCAGTATTTTGGTGACAAGAGAAAATATGTATGATGATAAGAGCCAGAAGGCGCTGTTTTCATTTGAAGAAAAGTAACGGGTGGAATGTTTGTAGCTGCTCGGAAGTATAGAAGCTGTAGTCTGAAAAATATTTGGACTACAGCTTTTTGAAGAATTGGGCATTTGAAACATTTATGGACGAAATTAAGTAAAAATTTATATAAACGTTGAAATTCACAAACCCCTCGTAGTTTTTCACATGGGTATTTTATTTTCTTCTTGTTATACTCGTATCATCAAGTAAACGTTATACAAGGAGGAACGAAATTATGAAAAGAAGAATTGTAGCAGCGATGCTCGCAGGTGTGATGGCACTTGGAATGCTTGCAGGATGCGGGGGCTCTGGTAAGAGTGACAGTGATGGTGGAAGCAGTGATAAGAAATCATCAGACGCTAATATCGCAGTATTCTACTATACCTATTCTGATACTTACATTGCATCTGTCCGTACAGCACTCGATGCAAAACTTGACGAGATGGGCGTTGAATATCAGGACTATGATGGAAACAGTAACCAGACAACACAGAACGAACAGATTGATACAGCGATCCAGACAGGTGCTACAGCACTGATCGTTAACATCGTTACATCCGGTTCTGTAGATGCTTCTTCACAGATCGTTGAAAAAGCAGAAGCAGCAGGAATCCCGGTTATCTTCTTTAACCGTGCAGTCGAAGATGACAAAACAGAAGGAGATGTACTTGGAAGCTATGACAAATGTGCATTCGTAGGAACAGACGCTCCGGAAGCAGGACATATGCAGGGTGAAATGATCGGTAACTATGTGGTAGAACATTTTGATGAAATGGATCTCAACGGAGATGGAAAAATCTCTTACGCAATGTTTATGGGACAGCTTGGAAATGCAGAAGCTATTTACCGTACACAGTTTGCTGTAGAAGATGCAGACAAGATCATCACAGAAGCTGGCAAACCGGCACTGGAATATTTCGATGCTTCTAACAGTGACAAATACCAGGTTGACCAGGATGGTAACTGGAGTGCAACAGCAGCAAACAACTATATGACAACCAACCTTTCCCAGTACAACGAAGGAAGCAATAACATGATCGAACTTGTTATCTGCAACAATGACGGTATGGCAGAGGGTGCAGTCTCAGCTCTGAATGATAAGGGATACAACCTTGGAACAGGCAAAGACGGAAAGATGATTCCGGTATTTGGTGTTGATGCTACAGATGCAGCAAAACAGCTGATCGGAGATGGCAAGATGACAGCAACTGTTAAACAGGATGCAGATGGTATGGCAGCTTGTATCGCAGACCTTGCTAAGAATGCAGTAGGTGGAAAAGATTTGATGGATGGAACAGATTCTTACAACATTTCTGATAAAGTAAGCAACAAGATCTTCATTCCTTACCAGGAATACTCAGGAAAATAAAAATGTAAAAAATAAAGGTGGCGGCCAGGTGGTTGGCCAGCCACCTTTTCTAAAGTTGTGACGCAGCCGGATGGAACTGCATAGTGGCAGGTTCGAAAGGTATGCGAGATTAGAAGATGAGAGACAGGAGGACAGCTATGAAACAGGATGTTTTACTGCAGATGACGGATATCTGTAAAGAATTTCCGGGCGTAAAAGCATTAGATCATGTGTCCCTGACAGTTAAAGCAGGCACTGTCCATGCACTGATGGGTGAAAATGGAGCCGGAAAGTCAACACTGATGAAATGCCTTTTCGGAATTTATGACAAAGACAGTGGCAAGATTGAGCTGGAGGGAAAAGAGATTAATTTCAAGAATTCGAAAGAAGCTCTTGAAAATGGAGTTGCAATGGTTCACCAGGAACTGAACCAGGCGCTCAAAAGAAACGTCATGGATAATCTCTGGCTCGGACGTTACCCGAAAGTGGGCGGCGTCATGGTAAATGAGAAAAAAATCTATGACGACACAAAAAAAGTATTTGAAGAATTGAAAATTGATGTAGATCCGAAAAGGATCATGAGTACGATGCCGGTATCACAGAGACAGATGGTAGAGATTGCAAAAGCAGTATCTGTGAATGCAAAAGTCATCGTATTTGATGAGCCGACTTCTTCCCTTACAGAGCAGGAAGTAGAGCATCTGTTTGATATCATTGAGATGCTGAAAAAGAGAGGATGCGGAATCATTTATATTTCACATAAAATGGCAGAGATCAAACGGATTTCAGATGAGATCACGATCATGCGTGACGGAACCTGGGTAGCAACAGAGAAAGCAGATGATCTGGAGATGGACGATATCATCCGCCTGATGGTTGGACGTGAGCTTACCAATCAGTTCCCGCCAAAGACAAATAAACCGGGCGATGTAGCGCTTGAAGTGGAACACCTTTCCGGAATGTATTCGATCCTGAATGATGTTTCCTTCAAAGCAAGAAAAGGAGAAATTCTTGGAATTGCCGGACTTGACGGAAGTGGGCGTACAGAAACTCTGGAGACAATTTTTGGAATTGCAACCAGGAAATCAGGAACGATAAAACTTGACGGAAAACAAGTTAGCAATAAGAATGCACAGGATTCGATCAAGAACGGATTTGCACTTCTGACAGAAGAGAGAAGAGCAACCGGTATCTTCGGCATCCTGAACATTCGTGAAAATACCGTTATCTCCAGCTTAAAGAGACACAAAAAAGGATTTTATCTGAGTGAAAAATCCATGAAAGAAGATACGCAGAAATATATTGATGCGCTGCGGACAAAGACACCGTCGCAGGAGACAAAGATCCGTGCACTTTCCGGTGGAAACCAGCAGAAGGTTATCCTTGGAAGATGGCTTCTTACCGATCCGGAAGTACTGCTTCTGGATGAGCCGACAAGAGGAATCGATGTCGGTGCAAAGTATGAGATCTATCAGCTCATCATTGATCTTGCGAACCGCGGCAAAGTAGTTATTGTAGTTTCTTCAGAAATGCCGGAGCTTCTCGGAATCTGTGACCGTATCATGGTTATGTCCGGTGGAAGACTTGCCGGAGAGATTAACGCTGAAGAGGCGACGCAGGAACTGATCATGACTTACGCAGCAAAGTATGTGTAATTTTCAAACAAAAAGAAGGAGGCTTCCCAGATGAAAGCATTTGCAAATATAAAATCACGCTATGCAGAATACAAAGCACTGGATTCCGCAGACAAGGCAAAAGCGTGGAAAGAAGGACTTATCAATAATGCGATTTATCTTCTGATCATTATCGCAGTTATTTACACTTACACACAGAACAGCAGATTCCTGAGCGTGGCATCTATTGTTAACATTATCTCGCTGTCTGCAGCGAACATTCCGATCGCGTGTGGTATTGCAGGAACGATCGTACTTACCGGTACAGACCTTTCAGCCGGACGTGTTGTAGGTCTTACAGCATGTATTTCTGCATCACTTTTGCAGTCAGTAACTTATGCAACCAAAATTTTCCCGGATCTTCCGGTTCTTCCGATACCACTGGTTATTCTGATCGTAATCGTAGTCGGAGGTATTGTTGGATGGGTAAATGGATTCTTCGTAGCGAAATTCCACTTACATCCATTCATTGTAACACTGGCAACACAGCTGATCGTATACGGAATTCTTCTGATGTACATTATGCTGAACGGTAACAACGGACAGCCACTTTCCGGACTGGACAAATCCTTTAAGAATTTTGTAACAGGAAGTTTCTTAAAGATCCGTGGCGTTCCGATCCCGAACTATGTATGGTACGCTTGTGTTGTAGTTGTATTCATGTGGTTCATGTGGAATAAGACAACATTTGGAAAGAATATGTTCGCAGTTGGTTCCAACCCGGAAGCTGCTAATGTATCTGGTGTAAATGTTATGAGAACAACCATTCTGGTACATACACTTGCAGGATGCATGTATGGTATCACTGGATTCATTGAATCTGCACGTATCGGTTCCAACCAGGCAAATACAGGTCTGAACTACGAGTGTGATGCGATTGCTGCCTGTGTAATCGGTGGTGTATCTTTTGTAGGTGGTACCGGTAAGATCAGCGGCGTTGTTTTAGGGGTGTTCATTCTGAGAATCATCTTCGTTGCACTGCAGTTCCTGGCAGTAAGTCAGAATATGCAGTATGTGATCAAAGGTCTGATTATTCTGATCGCATGTGCAATTGATATGAGAAAATATCTGGTAAGAAAATAAAAAGAAAAGGCTGGGAAATGTTATGGACGAGAATAAGATGCCGGAGAATGACGGATGGAAGAAAAATGCAAGACTGGCGATTTATGCAATGGCCGGGTTTTATCTGCTGACACTGGCATACCAGATGTTCAGGGCGATTTCCACAAGTCATGGTAATGAACAGCTTGTTATGATCGTGGCGACGATTCTGTTTCTGATAGTTGGTGTTGGACTGATCGGGTTTGGAACTATAAATGTCTACAAAAATATGAAAAAGAATCAGAGTACAGATAAAGATCGTAATGAGGAATAGCTCATAACGAGGACGAGACCTCAAAACAAAAAGACAGGAGAGTAATAGCACCCCCCTGTCTTTTTGTGTCTATAAAGAGGAATAAAAACATTGGAGGAAAAGATGAAAACAAGAAAAAGGTATGTCCGTGCCGGGGCTGCCTGCCTTGCGGCATTGCTCACGGTACAGGGAATGACATTGCCTGTGGCGGCAGGTGAAGAGGTGAAAGTAAGATCCAATTCACAGACACAGATGAGTTCAGATCCGGAAGCGGTTTACGTAAGCAATTACGGGAAATCGACGGATCAGAGAACGATCAATTTTGACAGTAATTGGAAATTCAATCTGGGAGATGTGGAAAATGCGCAGACAGCAAATTTCGACGACTCGAAATGGCGCCAGGTTTCGCTTCCGCATGACTACAGTATTGAACAGGATTATTCAAAATCTATGGAAGCAGAAAGTGGATATCTTCCAGGAGGAACAGGATGGTACCGGAAAAGTTTTACCATAGATAAAGCTGCGGAAGGAAAAGAGATCCGTATTGATTTTAGCGGTGTTTATATGAATGCATCTGTATGGGTAAATGGAGAAAAGCTTGGAACACATCCATACGGATATACACCATTTTCATTTGACATAACAGACTATGTGAAATATGGTGAGGAAAATACAATTGCAGTAAAGGTGGAGAACAAGACGCCTTCAAGCAGATGGTATTCCGGAAGTGGTATTTACAGAAGTGTAAATCTGACCATGACAGAAAAGGTTCATGTGGATCTTGAAGGGACGCAGATTACGACTGAGAACCTGAAAGCAGAACAGGGTGGAACTGTCAATATGGATGTCCGCACACAGGTTGTGAATGATTCTGAAGATGAACAGGCTGTAACCTTGACGCACACGGTATTTCCAAAAGGCTCAGATGAAAGTGCAGCAATCGGAACGGTGACAACCGAAGCTAAAACTGTTGCATCCGGAGAAAGTGATGAAATCGAAATAACACTTGAGGCACAAAGTCCGGCGCTCTGGAGTGTGGACAGTCCGACACTTTATACTGTAAGAACAGAAGTAAAGCTTGGAGAAAATACAGTAGATGTTTACGATACAGAATATGGTTTCCGGTATTTTGATTTTGATAACAATACAGGATTTTCGCTGAACGGACAGAATACAAAACTAAAAGGTGTATGTATGCATCATGATCAGGGAGCACTTGGTGCAAAGGCAAATGCCCGCGCAATTGCAAGACAGATTGAGATCCTGAAGCAGATGGGGTGTAACGCGATTCGAGTGACACATAACCCTGCAGCTGATGAGCTGATCCAAACATGCAATGAGCAGGGGATGTTGGTGATCGATGAAGCTTTCGATACCTGGCTTTATGCAAAAAATGGAAACGGTAATGACTATGCAAAATGGTTCAATCAGACAATCGACGGGGACAATCAGATTTTAGGTGCAGGGGACGGTATGACCTGGGCACAGTTTGACCTGACAGCAATGGTGAAGAGAGGATACAATGCACCATCAATCATTATGTGGTCTCTTGGAAATGAGGTTATGGAAGGAATCAGCGGTGGCGTTTCCAATTATCCGGCAACTGCCCAGAAACTGGTGAACTGGGTAAAAGAGCTGGATACAACAAGACCGATGACAACCGGAGATAACAAGCTGAAAGCCAACTGGAGTGAAGCAGAAAGTATCGGCAATACATTAAATGCAGCAGGCGGAACCGTTGGATTTAACTATTGCGCAGGCTGGCAGTATGACAACTGGCATAAATCGCATCCAGAATGGCTGATGTACGGTTCTGAGACTGCTTCTGCGATCAACAGCCGTGGAATCTATAACCGGATCAACGGTGGAAGCCAGACTTCCGACAAGCAGCTTACATCCTATGATAATTCTGCTGTAGGCTGGGGCAGTGTAGCAAGTGATGCATGGTATACAACGATTACAAGAGATTACCTTGCAGGAGAATATGTCTGGACCGGATTTGATTATATCGGTGAGCCGACACCTTGGAATGGAACCGGAGCAGGATCAGTAGGAAGCTGGCCGGCACCGAAGAGCTCTTACTTTGGTATTGTGGATACCGCAGGCTTTGCGAAAGACAGCTATTACTTCTATCAGAGCCAGTGGAATGATCAGGTGCACACTTTACATGTACTTCCGGCATGGAATGAAAATGTAGTCTATAAAGACAACAGTGGAAAGGTTCCGGTAGTTGTATATTCGGATGCAGCATCGGTCGAGTTGTTCTTTACGCCGGCAGGTGGAGAAAGACAGTCTCTTGGAAAGAAAGCATTTACACAGAAAACAACAGCTGCAGGTTATACCTATCAGATTTACGAGGGAGAAGATAAGAACGGAACCGAGCATAAGAATCTTTATCTTACCTGGAAGGTTCCGTATGCGGATGGAACACTGGAGGCCGTTGCATATGACGCAGATGGAAATATCATTGAAAATACAGACGGACGTTCCAGCGTGACAACGACTGGCGAAGCTGCAAAATTGCAGATGTCAGCAGACAGAACCGAGATTGCTGCGGATGGAAAAGATTTATCTTATGTGACAGTTGATGTGACAGACCAGAATGGAAATATTGTTCCGGATGCAGAAAACCGCGTTACATTTAACGTAGAAGGTGATGGAGTTCTGGTTGGTGTAGATAACGGAAGCTCTCCGGATCACGATTCTTATCTTGCAGATAACAGAAAAGCATTCAGTGGAAAAGTTCTGGCAATCGTGCAGTCCACGAAAACTGGTGGTTCATTTACTGTGACAGCTACGGCAGATGGACTGGAAAGTGCAGCAGCAACCGTCACAACTTATTCTGTATCAGATGGCACACCAGAAGAAAAAGAGATCGACAGTTTCTGGATGTCAAAGACCTATTATGTCAAGACTGGAAATATCCCGGTACTTCCGACAACGATTGAAACTCGTTATACCGATGGAAGCAAAGAAAGCAAAGCAGTGACATGGGATGCGATCGGAGAGGAGATGGTACAGCAGTCAGGAAACTTTAATGTGCAGGGGCAGATTGAAGGACATCAGGTAACAGTCAATGTAAATGTTATTGATGAAGTTGGAGGACTTCTGAATTACTCAACCTCAACACCAGTTGGAACTGTACCGATTCTTCCGGAATCCAGGCCGGCGGTTCTTACAGACGGAACCATTCTGACCGCTTCATTTGGAGTAAACTGGGATGACATATCGGCTGATCAGTTTGCAGAAGAAGGAACTGTTACGGTAAATGGGACAGCAGATGTACTTGGTGATGAAATTCCGGTAAGTGCAACAATCCGTGTACAGACAGAGCAGATCACAGTTGGAAGCAGCGTGTCCGGAAAGGTAATGAATCTGACACAGAGCATTCCGGAAGGCGAACAGTCAGATACACTTTCTGCAATTGTGGACGGATCAACAACAATCAGTGATAACACAAGTGGAGGAGCAAACCCGACTGCATGGAGCAACTGGCAGAGTTCCCAGAATGGTAATAGTAAAGCAGAGATCACATTTGAGTATGCAACCCAGCAGAGACTTGGACAGATTGTGATGCATTTTGCAAAGGACAGCGGAAGTATGCGTTATCCGGATGCAGGAACAACAGAGATTCTGGTTTCAGAGGATGGAACCAACTGGAACAAGCTTGCAGTAACGGAGACGATCGGGGAAGAAAGTGGACGGGTAAAACCATATACGTATGATTTCACACCGACGACAGCGACTTTTATCAAATTCAAGCTTACGAACGCAAGTGCACCGACAGGAACCAGATGGAAACCTTGTACTGCACTTACTGAGATCGAGTTGAAGGTGGCACAGGGAAGCTTCGTATCGAATACGACAGCGAAGCTGGAAGAAGTCATTGTAAATGGCAATCCGGTACCGGAAAGTGCACTGGCACAGGGAAGCTATTCTACACCTGCTATTTTTGCAGAGGTAGAGGCAAAAGCAGCCGATAATGCGTCAGTGACTATTCTTCCGACTTTCAACAATATCAAGAAGATCATTGTTGAGTCAGAAGATCACAATACAAGAAATGTATTTGAAATCCGTCTTGGAGAAGAGACAGAAGAGACACCAGAATCCGGTGACAGAGATTATCCGATTGGAAGGCTCACTGCATTTGCAGAAAGTGAGTATAATGGCAGTGGAACAGAAGGACCGGCAGAGTACGTTCTGGATGAAGATGAAGGAACGCACTGGCATACAAACTGGCGTACAAATGATGCACAGGATGTAGAAAAACGCTGGATCGGACTGGAACTGGAAGAACCGGCAGTTCTGGATGCATTTCGCTATTATCCGCGTGGTGGCAATATGAATGGATTTGTCAGTGAGTATAAAGTACAGTACAAACTGAATCAGGAAGATGAATGGACCGATATTGCAGGCGGTACCTGGGACAGGACGCTTGAATGGAAAATAGCAGAATTTGACGAACCGGTAGAAGCAAAATATGTGAGACTGGTGGGAATCCATACCTATGCGGAATCTGGAAATGATGCACACATGGCAGTTGCGGAGCTTCGTGTCCGTGAGGCGGACAAGCGTGTAGATATTTCGGCAGAAGACAGCCAGATCACAGTGTCGGTTCCGGAACAAACAGAGGTTGCGAAAGCAGATGAACAGAATCCGGTATATCCACAGGTAGAAGTCAAGAGAACGGTAAACGGCGCAGAAGAGACTCTGAGATACGGAGTGGATTATCTACTGTCCTATGAAAATAATACAGCTTTTGGAACAGGTAAGGTGATTGTTACCGGAATTGTAAATTACCGTGGAGTTGTAGAGCGTACATTTGAAATTGTAAAGAAAGCTCCGGAGTTAAGTGCTGTGTATATCCAGAGTCAGCCCGGAAAGACAGTTTACAAATCAGGAGAAACCTTCGATCCGACCGGTCTTTCGCTGAAATTGGTATACGATGATGATTCAGAGGAAGAACTGGTATATAGCGAAGAAACCGCAGGACAGTTTGGTTTTGAACCAGGTCTGGATACTGCACTTACAGAAGAAGTAAAAGAAATTACCGTGGCTTATGGCGGAAAATCAGCAGTTGTGTTTATCGGAGTAGAATCGTCAGAAACACCAGGACCTGAAAAGCCGGATCCGGAGAATCCGACACCGGGAAAACCAAATCCAGAGAAACCAAACCCAGAAGATCCAAAACCAGGAAATGGATCCGGCAGTGAGAACAATGGTGGAACAGGCAGTGGAAGCGGATCAAATTCCAATAACGGAAGCAGTGGTGGTAATAATACAGTAAATAACATCATAAATAATAACAACAATAACAACAGCAATTCTTCCAATAAGAATTCAGGAAAAGTGCAGACAGGAGACAGAAATAATCTGGTATTCCCATTAATCGGAATGACAGCAGCAATTCTGGCAATCGCCACTGTTTTAATAATCAGAAAAAAGAAACGTCTTTAAAAATATAGAAGACATTTAAAGGACTCCCGGCAAGGTAAAATTTGCCGGGAGTATTTATTTTCAAATCGCAAAAAATTCTTAAGAAAATCCCGCTCTATCTCTTAAAAAATCTCTGTTAATCTTGTATAGTATAGAGGAGGTGAAAAAAGATGGCGAAAATATTAGTATGTGATGATGATAAAGACATTGTAGAAGCAATAGATATTTACCTGACGCAGGAAGGATACGAAGTCCTGAAGGCGTATGATGGCGACGAAGCGATCAAGGTATTGAAAAGTAATGAAGTTGATCTTCTGATCATGGATGTGATGATGCCGCGGCTGGACGGAATCCGGGCGACACTCAAGATCCGGGAAAACATGAGCCTCCCGATCATTATTTTATCCGCCAAATCAGAGGATGCGGACAAGATTTTAGGATTGAATATCGGTGCAGATGATTACATAACCAAACCGTTCAATCCGTTGGAGCTGGTAGCAAGGGTAAAATCCCAGCTCAGACGTTACACCCAGCTTGGAAGTACGGCGAGATCTGACAACCAGAGTGAGTTCCGGACCGGGGGACTTGTGATCAGGGATGATCTGAAAGAAGTGACTGTGGACGGCGAAAAAGTGAAGCTGACACCGATTGAATACAATATATTACTGTTACTCGTTAAAAATCAGGGAAAGGTGTTCTCTATCAATCAGATTTACGAAAATATCTGGAATGAAGAAGCGATCGGAGCGGACAATACCGTTGCCGTACATATCCGCCATATCCGGGAGAAAATCGAAATCAATCCGAAAGAGCCACGTTACCTGAAGGTAGTATGGGGTGTCGGATATAAGGTAGAGAAGATCGGTTAGGAGGTCTTATGAATAACAAATGGTATCAGAGCGCACCATGTAAAGGAATCCTGATCGTACTGGAGCATATTTTAGCGGTGGTGATGATCACATGTCTGGTTTTTACATTCAGTTATCCGGGTGATGATCTGGCAGGAATCCTGTTTGAAAAGCCACATAAGAAGTATGAACAGTCAAAAGGGTTTACCGACAAGCTAATGAGTGCTGCAAATGATATTGCGGCTGCGGAAGGATACGACAGCAATTTTGAAACAGAAGGAAAATATGATGAAAACAGAATTGTAGATCTGAAAGAATATGATTCAGATCGTAAGATTTCAAATGAAAATGTAAATGGGCTTGCATACCGTCTTGGTGATCTTGTGAATTACTGGGAAAACGATCAGGAGATGTACTACGCAGACGGGACCAAGATGGCAGATGGAGACAATGATGATGAGATCATCGTCTGCCAGAAGGATGACGGAACCTACCATTATTACTATGAAAAAGAATTTCGTCGAGAATTTAAAAACGGGAACCTTCAGTTTGGTAATATGGATGAGGCAAAAGATGAATATTCACTGGAAAGCACCGGAGAAGTGATCGATTCTCTGATCAATGACTGGATCGAGAGCTCCGCAAGTATTTACCGCAATATTCTGGACAGTGAAAATCGCCAGGTCTACACAAAGTGCTGGCGGTATGACGGAGAAAAAGTTTCCGAAAACTGTGCACCGGTGGGCGCGAAGAATCTTCTGGAAGTTGTGAACAAGGATTCCAGATGGAACGGCAAGTTAAGTGATGCGATGTCCATGCTTGGAAATACTGTGGACAGTGTACGGGATAATTTTTTGACGTGGCAGTATGTAACGGAAGAATATAAAGAAGGTAATACCAATCTTGCATATATGATTGTAGATCTGGACAATAAAAAAGTTTATACCAACCGTCTTGCATATCAGAGATTTGATGAATGGGAAAAGAATCTGGAAAGTATGAAAAAGCTGGGAGTATATGCGGTTGCCACACCAAAGCTTACTGAGTACCAGAGTGATATTGATATGGACGGATCACAGTGGAAATCACTGATCGGTGGCAATATGTGGATGGATAATTACGAATGCGTGTTCGCGGTAGATACTTCCTATTCAATCCAGGATGACTTTTATCAGGAGAGCAAGATTTATCAGGAGTATGCACCGCAGGTAAGATTTACCTTCTGGATTGCGATTGCAACCGGATTTGCAATGCTTGTAATTCTGGCATGGCTGACAATTGTTGCAGGCAGATCAAACCGGGAAGAAGGCATTGTGTTAAATCGGGTCGATAAAATGAAGACAGAACTCTTTATTCTTTTGTCGGTTGCAGTTATGGTGATATGTATTTACGGGGAAATCAGTTTAAGTTACAGTCTGCTGAACGGAGTCTGGTTTAGCGGAGATGGTTTCAATGGCACATCGGTACTGATTTTTGCAGGGATTGTTGCGGTAAGCGTTTGCATGACAGGACTTACTTTCTGGCTTGGAATGGTAAGAAGGATCAAGGCAAAGACCTTGTGGAAGAACAGTATTTTATGTCTGATCATCAAATACGTCCGGATTGGAATCCGGCATCTGGGGGAGGTCTGGAAAGCTGCGATTTTGTTTGGAGTACTGGTTGTAGTTCACTGGATCGCGATCGCCATGTGGGAGCCGGGAATCTGGCTGTTCGTAATGCTTGCGGCAGAGGCGGGGGCATTTTTCTGCCTGATGCGCAGAGCCATCGGAAGAGCGCGGATCATCAAAGGGGTAAAAGCAATCGCAGACGGTCAGGTTGATTATCAGATTCCGTTAAATGGACTCAAAGGCGGACAGCTTGAAGCAGCAGTCAGCATCAATAAGATCGGAGATGGACTGGACCGGGCGGTAGAAGAGAGCGTAAAAAATGAACGCCTCAAAACGGATCTGATCACAAATGTATCCCATGATATCAAAACGCCGCTTACATCAATCATTAATTATGTGGACCTTTTAAAGAGAGAGGATTTTGAGGATCCGAAGATCCGGAATTATCTTCAGGTTCTGGAAGAAAAAGCATATCGTCTGAAGACACTTACCGAGGATGTGGTAGAAGCTTCCAAGGTAAGCAGTGGCAATATCAGCCTGGAAATGATGAATCTGAATCTGGTTGAGCTGGTTAACCAGACCAGTGCAGAGTTTGAAGAAAAATTTGAGGCAAGGAATCTGAAAATGATCATGAATCTTCCGACCGAACCGGCAACAATCTACGCAGACGGCAGACGAATGTGGAGAGTTCTTGCAAATGTATTTAACAATGCGGCAAAATATGCAATGGAGGGAAGCCGGGTCTACGTGGATCTGGTTCAGACAGGTGAGGAAGTACAGTTTACGATCAAGAATGTATCAGAGCAGCCGCTGAATATTTCGGCAGATGAGCTGACAGAAAGATTTATCCGCGGAGATGTATCCAGAAGCACGGAAGGAAGCGGGCTTGGTCTTTCGATTGCACAGAATCTGACAAAGCTTCAAGGGGGAAAATTCGAGTTATATCTCGACGGAGATCTGTTCAAGGTACTGATCCGTTTCCCGGTTCCAAAAGAAACGGAAGATGTCTATCAGGAAGTCGAACAGTAACAGGTAAATATGGGGCGTAAGGGAAATTTCCCTTGCGCTCTATTTTATTTCGCTTTACAATAAAAACTGGATTCGTACATATAACCTAAAATGTAAGGGGAAATTAAAATGGAATCATTGAATAATATCTTAAAAAAGAGTTTAAATAAAGAATTTTTATCAGCAATAATCAGCAATCCACGTGAAAAAGGCGGAATTGTAAAGATTAAGATCCGCCCTGTGGAGCATAAAGACAATATTTTGTACCAGTGCGAAGAGCACCGGAACAACCAGGTATTTCACCACAATCTGAATGAAGAAGAAGCAGCAGGATATATTGAAAATGCCATGCAGGAATTCAAACAGATGCAGATGGAGACGAGAAAATTCCGCTATCAGGTTCTGGTCAGCAAAAAAGGGAAAATGACGATTCAGAGACGGCTTCAGACCGGGAGGTTCAAAGAGATTGATCTGTCACACAACCGGAAGAAGCATTATATCCTGGAGGAAGGAAAAGCAGTTCCATTTTTACAGGATCTGGGAGTTATGACAAAAGAAGGTGAAATCGTGCGGACAAAGTTTGATAAGTTCCGCCAGATCAACCGTTTCCTGGAGTTTATCGAGGATGTTCTTCCGGAGCTCCCGAAGGACAGGGAAGTAACGATTCTGGATTTTGGATGCGGCAAATCCTATCTGACATTTGCAATTTACTATTATTTGCATGAGTTAAAAGGTTATGATATCCGGATCATCGGACTGGATCTGAAGACGGATGTCATTTATGCATGCAACCAGCTTGCAAAAAAATATGGCTATAGAAAACTGAAGTTTATGGAAGGAAATATTGCAGATTATACCGGCTCTGATGAAGTGGATATGGTCGTGACGCTGCATGCCTGCGATACCGCTACCGATTTTGCACTTGCAAAAGCAGTTGGCTGGAAAGCGAAGGTCATTCTTTCGGTTCCGTGCTGTCAGCATGAAGTGAACCGTCAGATTGCAAATGAAACACTTGCACCGCTGTTTTCTTACGGACTGATCAAAGAGCGAATGGCAGCTCTTGTCACGGATGCTATGCGTGCAGAATATCTCAAGAGGGAGGGATATGACACACAGATCCTGGAGTTTATCGATATGGAGCATACACCGAAGAATATTTTGATACGGGCCATTTACACGGGAAATAAAGGAAAAAATACAGAGGCAATCCGCACATGTGAAGAAATGCTTCACATCGATCCAATGCTGGGGAGATTATTGGATCAGCAGAATGAAGAGGGAGAAAAAGGAGTATAAATTTAGCAGATTAAGATAAAGGGGACTATAATTACAATGTTTAAAAAGATAGCAATAAAGACAGGGGTACTGACTACTGTATTTATTCTTGCAGTTATCGTATCCAGTTATGTGACGAACAGAGGCAACACTGATATGAGTGCAGATATGGGAGGTGCGACATTGCCAAGAATATCCTTTACGACAGAAGGATATGAAGTGAACTCACTGCCGGGATATAAAAGCGATATGACGCTTACTTCAATGCGTGATACACTGACACCCGTCACAAATAACCAGCTGGATATGAACATTGCAAAATATGATAACCAGATCCAGAAGGTTTACTGGCAGGTATATACACTGAATGGGAAAAAATGTATCCAGGAGGGAACCATTAAAGATGTTCAGGATACAGTAACTTTAAATTTCAAGAATACGAAGATCCTGAAAGAAGAGAGGATTTTGAAAGTAACCTTGTACCTGGATAATCAGAATATTTATTTTTATACCAGGATCAAGAATTCGGCAGATTGCAACTATAAGAAAAGCCTGGATTTCGCAAATGATTTCCACAATGCGGCACTCGAAAATCAGGGTGATAAGGTCGAAAGCTATTTGGAAACAGATTCCGGTGAGGACAGCTCCACCTATCAGGAGGTCACACTTGCATCGACACAGTCACAGGTGACATGGGGTTCGCTTGCACCGCAGGTATCGGGAAATGTATACTGGGAAATTAAGGAATGCAATGAGAATTACACATCACTTGTCCTCAAATACCAGGTAAAGTGCACCGGGGATACTGATTATGCTGATCGGCTTTACAGTGTAAAGGAATTCTTCCGGATCCGCACCGGGGAAGATGCACAACAGTATCTGCTTGATTATGATCGCACGATGAATCAGAGATTTGATGGTAAGACAACTGCGCTGAACCAGAAAGGTGTTCTTGTTGGGATTGCGCCGACGGACCTGGAGTATGAGACTAATACAGATGGAACCATTGTAGCATTTATAGAGGATAACCAGCTCTGGCATTATGATAAAAAAGAGGATGAAATGTCACTGGTATTCGGCTTCGCAGATGCGGAAAACATGGATGTGCGTACATTATGCGACCTGCATGATATCCGCCTGATTTCAGTAGATGAAAAAGGCAATACCACATTTACTGTAGTGGGTTATATGAATCGCGGCGTACATGAAGGGCAGGTAGGTGTAGCAGTCTATTATTTTGACGCAGAAAAAAATTCCGTTACGGAAAAAGCATTTGTCCCTAGCGAAGACGGATATTATCTGATGAAAGAGGATCTGGGTAAATTTGTATATTACAGCAATTCTGATGAAAATCTTTATGTAATGATAGATGGTACATTGTATCTTGTGAATCTGAAGGACAACACCAGAGAGGTGCTGGTGAAAGATCTGGAGGAAGGGCAGTATCAGGTTTCACCAGACGGACATCTGCTTGCTTACCAGAGTGAGGGCGGAAAGATCAATGAGTCGCAGAAGATTATCGTGCTGAATCTGAAGACGGGCAAATCCTTTGATATTACATCCGAAGGAGACGAATATGTCAAACCGATCGGATTTATCCGGAATGATTTTGCCTATGGCACGCTGCGTGGAAACGATGCAGGAACCAATATATCCGGACAGAGTGTGTACCCGATGTATAAAGTGGATATCATCACGCAGAAACAGGAGATAGCCAAGACCTATGAGGTACAGGATTTTTACATTCTGGATGGCTATGTGGCAGACAATATGATGACACTTAATCGGGTAAACAGAAATGAGAATACCTATATTTCAACAACGGCAGATTATATTACCAACAATCAGGAGAAGGAAGAGAGCAATATCACAGTTGAGACCTACAATGATGATCTGCGGGGAACTCTGGTTCGTCTTACTTATGAAAATGGGATCAAAGACAGCAAAGCAAAAATTTTAAAACCAAAGCAGGTATTGTTTGATAAACCGATGGTTGTCAGCTTTGACAAACCGAAGGTAAAGAATCAGTATTATGTATATGCACTTGGCAGTCTGCAGGGGGTGTATGAAAAAGCATCTTATGCGATCCAGGAAGCGGAGAAGATAAAAGGTGTGGTCATTTCTTCATCACAGGAATATGTATGGGAGTCCGGAAATACGCCGGATATTTATGAAGTAAATAATATGGATGAGTTCCGGACAGGAGAAGGTGAGAGTACACTTGCAGCGTGCCTGAACCGGATCCTGAAGCTAGAAGGCGCAGAAGATATAAATGCATCAACAGAGCTGGAAAACGGAAAGTCGCCGGCAGAAATCCTGACAGAAGCAACCGGTGGAGAAGGGTTTGATCTGACCGGATGTACACCGGAAGAAATCCGCTATACGATCAGCCATGAGACACCGGTGATCGCAATGCTCAGTGTGGATCACGCGGTACTGGTCATCGGATACACGGATGCGAAGTATGCTTATCTGGATCCGGCAGACGGAGAACGTCATTCCGCAACGCCGGATGAGATGAACGGTCTTGTAAGCGGAAGCGGAAATGTATTTATTGGATATGTAAAGTAAAAAATAACCGGATGGAGGAAGAAAATGAAAGATGAAAAATATTTAGAACTTCTGGCAGAAAAGTACCCGACAGAGCAGGCTGTGTGCCGAGAGATCATCAACCTGAAGGCAATCTTAAGTCTGCCGAAGGGAACCGAGCATTTCATGAGTGACCTGCACGGAGAATATGAAGCATTTTGTCATATATTAAATAACTGTTCTGGCGTGATCCGGGAAAAAGTGGATCTGCTGTTTGGAGATACCTTATCTGATCTGGACAGAGAAGAGATCTGTACCCTGATCTATTATCCGGTTGAGAAGCTTGCGCTGATCAAAAAAGAAGGGAAGAACAATGAAGAATGGTATCGTGTGATTCTGGGAAAACTGATTGAGATCGCAAGGTTATTTTCTTCCAAATATACCCGCTCGAAAGTAAGGAAAGCGATGCCGAAGGAATATGCATATATCCTAGACGAGCTGATTCATGTGCAGAAGGATGAGGATGACAATCAGCTTATCTATCACCGCAATATTTTGGATACACTTCTTGAGCTTCAGAATGCAGACGAGTTTATCGAAGTACTGGCAGGTCTGATCAAACGTCTTGCGGTGGATCACTTACATATTGTCGGCGATATTTTTGACAGGGGACCGTGCGCAGATCGGATCATGGATCTCCTGATGACTTATCATTCCATCGATATTGAGTGGGGCAATCATGATATTCTCTGGATGGGGGCAGCGGCAGGAAGCAGAGCCTGCATTGCAACGGTCATCCGGAACAATCTGAAATACGATAACATGAAGATCCTTGAAAACAGCTATGGAATCAGTCTCCGAAAGCTGACTTTATTTGCAGAGAAGATTTATCCGGACATTGATCCGATGGAGGCCGCCTTAAAAGAGATTTCAGTACTTCTTTTCAAACTGGAAGGGCAGGTGATCCTGCGCAATCCGGATTACAAAATGGAGGACAAGCTTCTGCTTCACAAGGTCGATGTTGCGCGTCAGACGGTGGAAATTGACGGAAGGGAATATGACATTAAAGAAGAGACTTTCCCGACAGTCAATTTTGCGGCAGAAAATTTGGAGGATGTATACCAACTCACCGAAGAGGAAGAGCAGGTAGTCGAAGGTCTTGAGATGGCATTTGTGAACAGCATCCGTCTGCGCCAGCACATTGATTTTCTGTACAAAAAAGGAAGTATGTACCGGATCTTTAACAATAACCTTTTATATCATGGCTGTGTACCACTGGATGAAAGCGGTAATTTTGAGGGCGTTGTATTTGGAAGGAAGCGTTATTGCGGAAGAGATTATCTGGATTATGCAGAACACATTGCAAGAAGGGCATGGTCAAAAGATGCGAAGGAAAAAGACAAAGACTTTATGTGGTATCTGTGGTGCGGAAGAAAATCACCGCTGTCAGGCAGAAATATCAAGACTTTTGAGCGGACTTATGTGAAGGATGAAACGACCTGGCATGAGGAGTCCAACCCATATTACCGGTTCTATGAAGAAGAAAAGGTCTGCAATATGATTTTGCATGAATTTGGTCTTTATTCTGAGCGGTCACATATCATCAATGGACACACACCGGTGCGGACTTCAAAAGGCGAGCATCCGGTGCGTGCAAATGGACGACTGATGGTGATCGATGGGGGCTTTTGCAAAAGTTATCACAAGACGACCGGCATTGCCGGTTATACGCTGATCTTTAATTCCCATGGAATCCGGATCAAGTCACACCAGCCATTCCAGAGTGTATTTGCGGCATTGACGGAAAATAAAGATATTGAGTCAAAATCGGAGCTGGTAGAGACTGAGAAAGAACGTCTGATGGTAAGAGATACAGATACCGGAAAGAAGATCAAAGAAGATATTGAAGGGCTGAAGATGCTGCTTCGTGTTTACCGGGAAGGGGATCTGGAGTAGAGAGTTTGATTCCATTATTGATATGCATAATAAAAAGGATGCGGCTTAATCAGGTCATGATTTTGCAGCATCCTTTTTATGCATTATTATTTTGTCATAACGACAGCACCATCATCTGTGATGCGGACCATGTATTCTACCTGAGCAGAAAGTCCGTCATCTTCGGTATAAACCGTCCAGTCATTGTCTTCATCAACAAAGAATTCCGGACTGCCTTCGTTGATCATTGGTTCGATGGTAAAGATCATACCCGGAACCAGAAGCATTTCGCTTCCCTTTGGTGTAACATAGCTTACCCAAGGTTCTTCGTGGAATTCAAGACCAACACCATGTCCGCCGATTTCCTCTACAACAGAATAGCCATTTGCTTTTGCATGTGAATTGATCGCATCTGCAATGTCTCCGAGATGGTTCCATGGTTTTGCCTGCGCAAGTCCAAGTTCGACACATTCCTGTGTGACACGAACCAGTTTTTCGGCACGTTCGCTGACCTTGCCGATCATAAACATACGGGATGCATCTGAGAAATATCCGTCCAGAATGGTAGATACATCCACATTGATGATATCGCCTTCTTCCAGAATAATATTTTCATCCGGAATACCATGGCAGATCTCGTTGTTAATAGAAGTACACACACTCTTTGGGAATCCCTGATAATTAAGCGGTGCCGGGATTCCGCCGTGTTCGGTTGTATAGTCATAAACTAATTTATCAATTTCGGCTGTACTCATGCCTGCGTGGATATGGGCTGCTACATGATCAAGTACGGCAGTATTGAGATCTGCACTTTTCTGGATTCCTTCAATCTGAGGAATGGTCTTGAGCATATCTCTTGTCGGAACGATTTCTCCTTTATCTGCATGATATGCGATCTTTTCTTCGATCATAAGATGGCATTTTTTGTATTTTTTTCCGCTGCCACACCAGCACAATTCATTTCTTTCCATGAGAATACCTGACTTTCTTTTATAAATTTTTACGTGCAGAGTCTGATGTGATCACAAAAAATCAGATGTATGCCTGCACTAACTGTTTCACTTCTATAATATATCCATTCCGGAACAAAAAGTCAATCTGTGCTGTGCATTTCTCCAGATGTGATTCAAAATGACAGACCAGGATGCGGTAGGTATCGGTTTTGAAGCAGAACTATTGCTTGTATAGGACTCGGGAATCGGTTATAATACAAAGGGATTATAACTGTAAATAACAGACTGATCTGGAAAAGATGAACAGGGAAAGGATGGGCAATTATGTTTAGAATTGGAATGCTTACCAGTGGTGGGGATTGTCAGGCACTGAACGCAGCCATGCGAGGTGTTGTAAAAGGACTTTGTTCAAAACGAAACGATGTGGAAATTTATGGATTTCAGGATGGATATAAAGGACTTATTTATTCGAACTTTGAGATGCTGACAGCAAAAGATTTTTCGGGAATACTGACGATGGGTGGAACAATCCTCGGAACATCCAGACAGCCGTTTAAACTGATGCGTGTACCTGGACCGGATGGGATCGATAAGGTCGAAGCGATGAAGCACACTTATCACAAGTTGAACCTGAACTGCCTGGTAATACTGGGAGGAAATGGAACACATAAGACTGCGAATCTGTTAAGAGAAGAAGGACTGAATGTGATTACACTTCCGAAGACGATCGACAACGATCTGTGGGGAACAGATATGACATTTGGCTTTCAGAGTGCGGTAGATATCGCAACGGAAGCAATTGACAGAATCCATACAACTGCAACTTCACACAGCCGTGTATTTATTGTAGAGGTTATGGGGCATAAAGTAGGATGGGTAACACTTCATGCCGGAATCGCAGGCGGAGCAGATATTATTCTTCTCCCGGAGATCCCGTATGATGTGGATAACGTAGTGCGTGCAATCAAGAGCCGTACAGAGGCAGGAAAGCATTTTACGATCATCGCGGTTGCAGAAGGTGCGATCACAAAAGAAGATGCAGCCCTTCCGAAGAAAAAATTAAAAGAAAAACAGGAAAAGAAGGGCTATCCGTCTGTGGCATATGAGCTTGCAGAGAAGATCCAGAACCGTATGGATCAGGAGGTTCGTATCACAGTGCCGGGACATACGCAGAGAGGTGGAAGCCCGTGTCCGTATGACCGTGTGCTTGCAACCAGACTTGGAGCAGCAGCAGCAGACCTGATCTTAAAAGAGGACTACGGATATATGGTAGGAATCAAGAACGGCAACATCCGCAAGGTTCCGCTTGGAGAGGTTGCCGGAAAGCTGAAGATGGTAGATCCGAAAGCGGATATCATCAAAGAAGCCAAGATTGTCGGAATCAGTTTTGGTGATGAGTAAAGGAGTAATTTAACATGTCATATACTGCCCTGTATCGTAAATTCCGTCCTGCGGAATTTGAAGACGTAAAAGGACAAGATCATATTATCACAACGCTGAAGAATCAGATAAAGGCGGACAGGATCGGACATGCATATCTGTTCTGTGGCACAAGAGGAACCGGAAAGACTACTGTAGCGAAGATTTTTGCAAAAGCAGTCAACTGTGAACATCCGGTAGATGGAAGTCCCTGCGGGGAATGTGCCATGTGTAAAAATATTGCAGCCGGTATTTCCATGAACGTCATTGAAATCGATGCGGCTTCCAACAACGGTGTGGACAATATCCGTGAGATCAGGGAAGAGGTATCCTACCGTCCGACGGAGGGAAGATATAAGGTGTATATTATCGATGAGGTGCATATGCTTTCAATAGGTGCATTTAATGCTCTGTTAAAGACTTTGGAGGAACCCCCGGAATATGTAATCTTTATTCTTGCAACGACAGAGGCACATAAGATTCCGATCACGATTTTATCCAGATGCCAGCGCTACGATTTCAAGCGTATTACGATCGATACGATCGCAGCGCGGTTGGATGAACTGATGAAAAAAGAACAAGTTGAGGTAGAAGAAAAAGCAATCCGCTATATTGCGAAAGCGGCGGACGGATCCATGCGAGATGCACTAAGTCTTCTGGATCAGTGCATTGCGTTTTACCTCGGACAGAAGCTGACCTACGATCATGTTCTTGAGGTTCTTGGCGCGGTGGATACGGATGTGTTCAGCCGGCTTCTCAGACAGATCATCAGCCAGGATGTGGGAAAGGTACTTGCTACTGTAGAAGAGCTTGTGATGCAGGGAAGAGAACTGACGCAGCTTGCGGCAGATTTTACCTGGTATCTGCGCAACCTTCTTCTGGTGAAGACTTCGGATAATATGGAAGATGTGCTGGATGTATCGACGGAGAATCTGGCGCAGCTGAAAGAGGAAGCACAGATGATCGAATCCGGGGGGCTGCTCCGGTATATCCGTATTTTTTCCGAGCTGACAAATCAGCTCAAATACGCAACACAGAAAAGAGTGCTTCTGGAAGTAACACTGATCAAGCTTTGCAAACCGCAGATGGAGAGTACGAAGGACAGTCTTCTGGACCGGATCCGTGCACTGGAAAAACAGGTAGAAGAAGGAAGTTTTGCAGTTGCGCAGCCGCAGGAGAGGGTTGTTTATGTAAATGGTGAAGCACCGAAGCCACAGCCAAAACCGCAGCTTCCGAAAGCACTGAAGGAAGATGTAAAGCAGGTGACATCCAATTTCCGGAAGATTGCAAACGAAGCATCAGGAATGCTTAGAGGCTATCTGAAGCAGGCAAGACTCAGCGTGGACAATCAGGACAGACTTCTGATCGTTCTGCCGGATGAGATCAGCGCCAGCGTGGTAGGAAGTGAAGAACATAAGCAGGAATTAAAAGATCTGATTGAGAAAAAAATCGGCAAGACTGTGGAGATTGATGTGCGTCAGGTGGAGAACGGACGCCATTTTGAAGACAGTTTTGTGGATATAGAAAAAGTGATCAATATGGAGATCACGATTGAAGATGAATAATAATTAGGAGGATTTATAGTTATGGCAAAAAGAGGAGGATTTCCGGGAGGCGGAATGCCGGGAAATATGGCAAATTTAATGAAGCAGGCTCAGAAGATGCAGAAGCAGATGGAAGAGCAGGCAAAAGAGATGGAAGAGAAAAGTTTTACAGCAACTGCAGGCGGCGGAGCTGTAGAAGTGACCGTAAGCGGTAAAAAAGAAGTCCAGAAAGTAAAACTTCAGGAAGAAGTTGTGGATCCGGATGATGTAGAGATGCTGGAAGACCTGATCATGGCAGCAGTCAATGAAGCACTTCGTCAGGTCGATGAGGCAAATACTTCCGCTATGAGCAAGCTGACTGGCGGACTTGGCGGAATGCCGGGAATGTTCTAGAACGGGAGTGTAAAAGATGGATTATTACAGCAGTCAGATCAGTAAACTGATCGAAGAATTATCAAGACTGCCTGGTATCGGAGCAAAGTCAGCCGGAAGGCTGGCTTTTCATATCATTAATATGCCGAAGGAACAGGTAGAACAGCTTGCAGCGACACTGGTAGATGCAAGAAATAATGTAAGATACTGCAAGCAATGCTGCACGCTTACTGACAAAGAATTATGCCCGATCTGTGCCAGCGAAGAGCGGGATCATAAGACGATCATGGTTGTGGAAAATTCCCGAGATCTTGCAGCTTATGAAAAGACTGGAAAATATAACGGTGTGTACCATGTACTTCATGGCGCAATTTCCCCGATGCTTGGGATCGGACCTGGAGATATCCGGCTAAAAGAGCTGATGGAGCGTCTTCAGGGGGATGTGGATGAAGTGATCATCGCAACCAATTCCAGCCTGGAAGGGGAGACTACTGCGATGTATATCAGCAAACTGATCAAGCCGACAGGAATCAAGGTCAGCCGGATCGCAAGCGGCGTGCCGGTCGGCGGCGATCTGGAATATATTGATGAAGTGACGCTTCTGCGTGCACTGGAAGGACGTACAGCACTTTAGGTGACTTAACGTGACTTAAGGACTGCGAGGAGTGCCGGAAACGTATGCATTTGAAAGAAGTAAAGATATGAGAAAGAAGAAAGTAACCTCTTCGGATATCGCACATGCGGCAGGTGTGTCGCAGGCAACGGTATCCATGATCCTGAATAAAAAATATAATGTATCATTTTCAAAAGAAACGATCCGTAAAGTGGAACAGATCGCAGAAGAGATGGGATACGAAGTACCGAAAAGAAAGACACGCAGAGAAAGCAGGAAAGAAAAACTGATCGTCGTATTTTGTTCCAACCTCACGAACCCTTATTATGTTATGTTGCTTCAAGGGATTGAATCCCGTGCAAAGGAGCAGGGATATGGACTGTTTGTGTGCAATACCCAGAGGGATCTGAAGATGGAGGAGCGGTATCTCAGGATGATGCATGAGCTGAAACCGCTTGGCATTATCTATACCTGCAATCCAAGTCATTGCTTTATGGATACGATAGAAGAGTTGGCAGAAAAAATTCCGATCGTAATTATCAATAACCAGAATGAGCATCTGAATGTAGATGCAGTGGAACTGGATAATTCCAAACTCGGAAGGATGATGGCAAAGCATCTTCTGGATCTGGGGCATCGGAAAGTAGCGTATATTGCACCACCTCTTACAACCAGACAGAAGCAGCGCTCCAAAAGGGTGGAAGGATTTCTGAAAGAATTTGATGCTGTTGGATTAAAAGACAATGTGATCATCAAGGCAGCAAATGAGTCGATCGATATGAGCATCCCGAATATCGATTCGGAGTATAAGATCGGATATGATCTGACGAAAGAGCTTTTGAGAGAGCATAATGATATTACTGCGATCGTCGGATTAAATGATATGATCGCATTTGGAATCTTGGATGCACTTCACGAAGAAAAATATAAAGTTCCGGCAGATATTTCCGTAATGGGATGTGATAATACACTGTTTGCGAAGATGCATAAGGTGTCGCTGACAACGATCGAGCATTTTGTCGTTTTCAAAGGGCGGGATGCCTGTGATATCATTATGAAAAAGATTCTTTCTCAGAACAGCCAGTATTCAGAGATTCAGCCGATCAGCACCTATCATGTAGAGTATGAACCCCGTCTGATCGTTCGTGGAACGACGTCTTATGCGAAAACAAAAAAAGGGAAAAATTAGTTTAAATTCAAAAAATATTAGTAATATTTCATAGTTTATGTCTCTGAAAATGCTATAAAATAAAGGATTATCCAAAAACGGTATCAAAAAATTACTAATAAAATAGTTAATATTAACGTGAAAAATTACTAATAAAAACATATGGCTATTGACCTGTCAGAGTAAATTGCGATATAATTTAACCAAGTCAGGCAATCAGATAAAAAGAGGGATTCCTGATAACGGGAAATACGAATTTTCATGTTCATAAGGAGGAAAACGAAATGAGATTTTTCATCGACACAGCAAATGTGGAAGACATTAAAAAAGCTAACGATATGGGAGTTATCTGCGGAGTTACAACAAATCCGTCACTGATCGCAAAAGAGGGACGTGATTTTAAAGAAGTTATCGCAGAGATCGCATCTATCGTAGACGGACCGATCAGTGGAGAAGTAAAAGCAACAACTACTGATGCAGAAGGTATGATTGCAGAAGGTAGAGAAATCGCTAAGATCCATCCGAACATGGTAGTTAAAATTCCGATGACTGTAGAAGGACTGAAAGCTTGTAAAGCTCTTACAGCTGAAGGAATCAAGACAAATGTAACACTGGTATTCACAGCAAACCAGGCACTTCTTGCAACAAGAGCAGGGGCTACATATGTATCGCCGTTCCTTGGACGTCTGGATGATATTTCTGTACGTGGAACAGAACTGATCGAAGAAATCGCTGAGATGTTTGCAGCGGCCGGAGATATTAAGACACAGATCATCTGCGCGAGCGTCCGTAACCCAATGCACGTTACAGAATGTGCACTTGCAGGTGCTGATATTGCAACTGTTCCTTACAAAGTAATTGAACAGATGACACATCATCCGCTTACAGATGCTGGTATCGCAAAATTCCAGGCTGATTACAAAGCAGTATTCGGAGAATAAAATTTACAATCGGAATAATTTACTGTCGGAAGAGCACCAATCTGCGCTTCCGACAAAGTAACTAAAAATAAACTATTTCAGGAGGCATATTTTCATGAACAAGTCAGAACTTATGAAAACTGCAAATGAAATCCGTAAGAGCATCGTGACAGCAGTATACGCTGCCAAATCCGGACATCCGGGCGGATCTCTGTCAGCAGCAGACATCTACACATATTTATATTTTGAAGAGTTAAATATCGATCCTAAGGATCCTAAGAAAGCAGACCGCGACCGTTTCGTTCTTTCCAAAGGACATACAGCTCCGGGATACTATTCTGCACTGGCACACAGAGGATTCTTCCCGGTAGAAGACCTCAAGACACTTCGTCATACAGGATCTTACCTTCAGGGACATCCGGATATGAAGCACATCCCGGGTGTTGATATGTCAAGTGGATCTCTGGGACAGGGAATCTCAGCAGCAGTAGGTATGGCTATTTCTGCAAAACTGAGTAATGATGACTATCGTGTATACACACTTCTCGGAGATGGAGAAATTCAGGAAGGACAGGTTTGGGAAGCTTCTATGTTAGCAGGCTTCAGAAAACTGGACAATCTGGTAGTAATTGTAGATAATAACAACCTTCAGATTGACGGACGTATTGATGAAGTTAACTCACCATACCCGATCGACAAGAAATTTGAAGCATTCAACTTCCACGTAATCAATATCGATGGACATGATTTTGATCAGATTGCAGCTGCTTTCAAAGAAGCAAAAGAAACAAAAGGAATGCCGACAGCTATTATTGCCAAGACCATAAAAGGTAAAGGTGTTTCTTTCATGGAAGACCAGGCTGGATGGCATGGAAAAGCTCCGAATGATGAAGAATATAAGATCGCTATGGAAGATTTAGAGAAAGCAGGTGAAGCATTATGTCAGAAGTAAAGAAAATCGCAACAAGAGAAAGCTATGGTAATGCTTTAGTTGAACTTGGAAAACTGCATGATGATGTAGTAGTACTTGATGCTGACCTTGCCGGAGCTACAAAGACAGGAATGTTTAAGAAAGCATTCCCGGAAAGATTTATCGACTGTGGTATCGCAGAAGGCAACATGATCGGAGTTGCAGCTGGTATCGCTACAACAGGCAAAGTTCCGTTTGCAAGTACATTTGCAATGTTTGCAGCAGGACGTGCATTCGAACAGGTTCGTAACTCTGTCGGATATCCGAAGAACAATGTTAAGATCGGTGCTACACATGCAGGTATTTCCGTTGGTGAAGATGGTGCTACCCATCAGTGCAACGAAGATATCGCTCTTATGAGAACAATCCCAGGTATGGTAGTGATCAGCCCGGCAGATGATGTAGAAGCAAGAGCAGCTGTATTTGCAGCATATGAACATCAGGGACCGGTATATATGCGTTTCGGAAGACTTGCAGTGCCGGTAATCAATGATAATCCGGATTATAAGTTTGAGATCGGAAAAGGAATCGTACTTCGCGAAGGTAAAGATGTAACAATCGTTGCAACAGGACTTGAAGTGAGCGAATCTCTTGCAGCAGCTGAAAAGCTTGCAGCAGACGGAATCGATGCAAAAGTAATCAATATCCATACGATCAAACCTATTGATGAAGAACTTATTGTTGCAGCAGCAAAAGAGACAGGAAAAGTTGTTACCGTAGAAGAACATTCTGTTATCGGTGGACTTGGAAGTGCTGTATGTGATGTGCTTTCTGAAAAACTTCCTACACCTGTTCTGAAGATTGGTGTTATGGATACGTTCGGGGAATCTGGTCCGGCAGTTGAACTGATCAAGAAATACGGACTTGATGCAGACAGCATCTGCGAAAAAGTAAAAGCATTTGTAAAATAATAAAAAAGGATTCTGAGAATCTATAATAAAAATGCCAGAACCGGTGTAAATCGGGACTGGCATTTTTGTTATGGATGAAAGGAAAGTTCTTGATCCGCTGTGGGAGTGAGAAGGATACAGCACCAGACCAGTGGCACTATAACCAGTTATATTTTGAGAGTGGCATATTTCCCGTTCTAGGAAAATATTTTCCGTATAATACAGCTTACAAGTCCAATTCCGCATAATGGAAGAAGGATTCCTTTCAGACTTCCATACAGCTGCAGACCGCCGGCAAGACCGGTCAGTGGTGATGGAGAAGAAGGAATCAGATTCCAGAACATTCCGGCAGCAATTACAGTTATACCGATGAACAGGAAAGAGAAAAGCCCCCGTCCGGTATCGACACGCTTTGTTCCCCTGTCTCCATAAGCACATGGTCCGGTCAGCGCCCACAGGAAGAAAATAATCTCCATAATCAGCAGAAATGCTGCGACGCCAAGGAAGGCACCGAGCGTATAATTCTTGGCATTTACCGCTGTGGCAAGTGAACCATATACTGGATAACAGCTCCAGAAATTCTTGAAAATATTAAATGCAATTACGGCGATCATCAGAAGCGTTACGCCACGGGCTCCGGTCTGCAGGAGTTTGCCGGTTATTTTTGCGCCTGTCTGCACGGTCTTTTTCACCGGAGTGGTGATGATCGAAGCGGATGGAGTGGAACGCTTTTTCCCGGAAGCTTTTGAACTGCCGTTTCCAGAGTTTCCGGAAGTACGTTTCCGGGCTTTTTTAGACCGCTCCTTTCGTGAATCCTCTGAAGGATCTTCGGTGGAAGAGTGTTCTTTCTTTTTTACTTCCTCGCTTTTGTTGGTTTTATTTACATCTCTTTGAGATTTCTTTTTACGCCTTTTTACGGTATCCCGATCCGGTACGTCATCCAGATCAATGATATCAAAGTCAGTATCGTCTGACAGGTCTTCATAAATCTGTTTCATGTTACAATCAGCCTCCTCATTTTTGTTTCGCCCTATTTTATACCAGGAATTTGAAAGAAACAATATGAATCACAGAAACATCACAAAATCATAAGGAATTCTTTAGAAAAGAATGAGGTGGAATGAAAGAAATTTTGGTATACTTAAGGAGTGCCGGGGAAAATATACCGACAGAAAAAGAGGGAAACCCAAATGGAAAGATTACAGCAAACGATTACAGAGTTAAATGATAAATTAAAAAAGGAAAATAAAACACCGGAGGAGCAGGATGAAGAATTTGAGCAGTTTTATGAATGCATCAAAGATATCGCAACCCATCCGGTAGTGCTGAGAATGAAGCTTTATCCGCATCATGGAGTGACAAACTGTTATCAGCACTGCCTTCATGTTTCTTACTATAATTATATCTGGTGTAAGGCACTGGGGCTGGATGCAAGGTCAGCAGCGCGTGCGGGAATGCTGCATGATTTGTTTTTGTACGACTGGCATACCCATGCAAAGCGGACAGGGGATCATTTTCATGGGATGACGCATCCGAAAAGAGCGCTCAGGAACGCAGAGAAATTTTTTGATCTGAATAGCATCGAACGGGATATTATCATCAACCATATGTGGCCGGTCACACTTTTTTCTGTGCCGCGGACAAAAGAAGGATGGATTACGACACTTGCTGACAAGTATTGCGGCAGTTTTGAAACTGCACAGCGGAAGGAGAGCGATCCGGTAAAGAAAAAACGGGGAATGGACAGGATTGTCGAACGATTTTCCTATTTAGTAGACACAAAGCGATAAAAAGTGTGCTTTCCATATGATACGATAGCCTAAACTACAAAATATGCAGAATGAGGTGAGAGTATTATGGAAAACAAATTTCCAAAAAATGTACGTCAGATAGGAAATGTGAGTGATACTCCGAAGATTTACGTGGAAGATTATGTAGATACATTTCTGAATCAGATTTGTGATAAAGCAGATAAGGAACAGGCAGGTGCATTTCTGATCGGTAAAAAAGAAGTAACAGAAGATCAGGAGTGTCTCTATATTTTTGGCGCGATCTGCATGGAATTTTCCGATGATGAAAATGAAATCATTTCACAGGAGAATTTTGAAAAAGCAGAGCAGGAGAAAAAGGAATATTTTGAAGAGGGTACGATGATTGGTTGGATGCTCTGCAGACCGGGCGCGCGAATGGTGATAGATACGAAGATATTCAATACCCATGAAAAATATTTTTCCGAAAAAAATACTATTTTCATATTAAAAGATAATGCAGAGGTGGAAGAACAGTATTATTGTTACAAATATAAAGAGCTGATGCAGATTGGCGGGCATTATGTTTATTATGAAAAAAATGCTGCAATGCAGAGTTATATGATTACGGCACGGAAAAAGATTGGCGTGACACCCAGCGAAGTTGTGGAAGATAAGGCTGCAAAAGACTTTCGCAACCTTGTAAAAGAAAGATTTGAGGCGCAGGAGCAGAAGAAAACTTCCAGGCTGACATACGTGGCGAGCGTGTTTCTGGTAATTGTGGTTCTGATCATGGGCGTGACAACTCTGAACAATTATGGGAAAATGAAAAGTGTCCAGTCATCCCTGGAATTTATACGTAATTCGATCATGAAGCAGGGCGAGGAAAAAACGCAGAAAACCAGTGGCACAGTAAAAGAAGCAAATGAGCAACAAAATGAGAATACCGTTCAGTCAGAGCAGACGAATGATCCGCAGACAGAGGAACAGCAGGATCCGATGCCACAGCAGGGAGAGGGCTCTGATTCTGCTTCGACAGAGGAAGAAAAGGTCGATGATTCTTCGATGAGCACAATGCAGGAAATGAGTGAAGATATTTATATTGTAGAAAAAGGCGATACGCTAGCCAAAATCAGCAAGAAAGTATACGGGGACAGTGGACATGTAGATGCGATCTGCAGAATGAACGGGTTGTCGGACGGAAACCTGATTTTTATCGGACAGAAATTGATTCTGCCGTAGTTTTCTGTACATATGAATAAAAACTGTGGTATACTAACAACAAACTAACGACAGGAAAAGGACAGGTTATGGATGTGATAGTAAAGGTACGTGATCCGGAAGAAAACCTGGAAGAGAAGATAAAGGCGTACAAAGTAAAAAAGAGAATAAAGACGGCGGCAACGATTCTGGCGTTTGTGTTTGCACTGATCAGCAGTTATCTGCTTGTGGAATTGCAGACATATACAAGCTTACGGACTCTGCAAAGCTATAAAAATAAAGAGACAGAATCGGCTGATCTGAAATATTTGCAATATGCAGACGGAATGCTCAAATACGGACGGGATGGAATTGCGTATATCAATAAAAAAGGTGTAGAGCAGTGGAATCAGTCCTATCAGATTAAGGATCCGGTTATCAATGTGTCGGGAAAAGCGATTGCGGTCGCAGAACGCGGTGGAAATGATATTTATGTTATGGATGAAAAAGGCGCGAAGGGCGAAATCCACACGAATTATCCGATCGAGAAGATAGCAGTTGCGGAAAATGGAATTGTCAGTACGATTTTAAATAACGAAAATTCACCAATGGTTGTGTGCTATGATGCGACAGGAAATGTACTGGTAGAGCACAGAGCTTCACTTACCGGAACCGGATACCCGATTGGAATCGCACTTTCGCCGAACGGAACGAGACTTCAGATTTCATATTTGTGTGTAGTGGATGGTGTCGAGGCAACAAGAGTCGGATACCTGGATTTTGATAATACAGAAGAAGCAAACAAAGAATATCAGGTTGCTGATGATGTTTACAAAAACACAATTGTTCCGACCTCGTTTTTTATAGATGAGAAGAAGTCTGTTCTGGTCGGAGATCAGTCGTTTATGATCTATAAGGAAACGGACAAGCCGAAGCTTTCTAAAACAGTAAAGCTGGATAAGCAGATTAAAAGCTTTTTCCATGACGATAAATATCTTGGGTTCATACTGAAAGAAGAAAGCGGAGAATATGAGCTTCGCCTATATGATATGGAAGGAAATCAGAAATTATCTAAAACATTTACCGGGGAATATGGAAATGTAAAGATTGCAGATGGAAATGTTATCATGTATGATGGGACTTCCTGCCTGATTTATTCCAAGCTTGGTGTGAAGCAATTTGAAGGAACGACAGAATATGAGATAAAAGAAGTAATTCCGGTTTTCGGAATCAATAAGTACCTGGTGATGAATGCAGACGGACTTGCAGAGGTACGGCTTGTAAAATAGGAGTAGAGTATGGAAGTAAATATTTTATTGGTAATTGTCGGGGGCATTATAGCAATAGGAGCCATTGTAGGATTTGCTAAAGGTGCTGTCAGGATTGCTGTATCGCTTGGGGCGACGATCCTTACACTGGCGGTTGTGTATTTTGCAACGCCGTATGTCAGCAAAGCAATTTATTCGCTTACACCGATTGATGAGATGGTAGAACAGCAGTGTATAAAAACGATGACAAAAGCCTTCACGGGAGAAGCGGATACAGATTCGGGATTTACGGAAGAGCAGGTGCGGGGAATCCTCTCAGCGGCAGGTGTATCTGAGCAGACATTGGAAGCAGCAGGAATTACCGTGGAAGATATTGTAAATGGTAATGTGTCAGATGAGATGCTGCAGCAGTATGGAATTTCACCAGATATCTTCGATGGACATGTGTCAACGGAAGAGGCAGAGCAGTCGATCATGGAGGCTGAGGTTCCAAAGCAAATGCAGATAGTGGCAATCGAGGGGGCAGATCTTCCGGATGTATTTAAGAATCTTCTTCTGGAAAATAATAACAGTGAAGTTTATCAGAAGCTTGGGGTAACGACATTTGCGGAATATGTAAGCAAATATTTTGCAAAGCTGGTTATCGAGATTGTCGCGTTTCTGGTAACATTCCTGTTTGCAACCATTGTGATAAGAGCGGTTGTGTTTGCGCTTGATTTTGTGACAGCACTTCCGGTTCTGGGAATTCTGAACAGGCTGGCAGGAGTTCTGGTAGGGTCGACGATTTCATTTATTATAGTAGGGATCCTGTTTATCGTAATTACGCTTCTGTATACAACAACGATAGGAAAGCAGGCAATGGGAATGATCAGAGAAGATCAGATCCTTAGTTTTTTATATGATAATAATATAATTATGAAAATTGCAACAATGTTGAGATAAAAGGCTTGACAATAGAAACTGATAATGGTATTATAAAAATCCGTCACGGAAAAGTGATGGATTTTTATTTATAATAAGGAATGTAAGGTAGCCTTTGAAAATAAAAACCTCAAAAAATGTGTTGACAAAACAAAATACACATGATATTATATAGAGGTTGTCGCTGATAAAAATAAAAAGCGACAAAAAAAATAATTTAAAAAAGTTGTTGACA